>Ga0184633_10000128_pt1 | contig 22814 bp, 17 predicted proteins | sample PLM31_170_b1_FD_133156 | JGI IMG/M metagenome (GOLD analysis project Ga0184633, IMG submission 133156) | Groundwater sediment microbial communities from an aquifer in East River, Colorado, USA - PLM3-1_170_b1 | ecosystem: Environmental > Terrestrial > Soil > Riparian zone | place: USA: East...
ATCAAGGTTGCCTTGTCGCTCACCCAGATTGCGGTCGTGATGGGCGTCGTGCTGCTCACGGTGATGTTCCTCACGCTGGCGGAGCGCAAGGTGCTCGCTTGGATGCAAGACCGTATGGGACCTATGGAAGTGGGACCCTACGGCATCCTGCAACCCGTCGCCGACGGGCTCAAGCTGTTTTTCAAGGAGGACATCGTCCCCGCCGGAGCAAACAAGTTCCTGTTCAGCATGGCGCCCATCCTGGCGCTGGTGCCGGCGTTGATCGGGTTCGCCGTCATTCCATTCGGGCCTGACTTGACCGTGGAGGTGTTCGGAGTCCAGTTCAAGCCGTTCGTGATCAGCGACATCAACATCGGGATTCTCTACATCCTCGCCTTTACCTCGATCGGCGCCTACGGCATCATCCTGGGCGGCTGGGCTTCAAACAGCAAGTACTCGTTGCTCGGCGGCTTGCGGGCTGCGGCCCAGGTGATCAGCTACGAGCTCAACGTGGGATTGGCGATCGTGGGCGTGCTTCTGCTGTCAGGTTCGCTGAGCCTCGTCAAGATCACCGAGGCGCAGACCGGCTGGTTCTGGAACTGGTTCATCTTCGCGCCGCCGTTCCCCCAAATCTTCGCCTTCGTCGTGTACGTCATCTCGTCGGTGGCTGAAACCAACCGGCTGCCGTTCGACCTGCCGGAGGCCGAGAGCGAGTTGGTGGCCGGCTACTTTACCGAATACAGCGGGATGCGGTTCGCTTTCTTCTTCATGGCCGAATACGCCAACATGATCCTGGTCTCTTGCATCGCCGCCTCGCTCTTCCTGGGCGGGTGGAACGCGCCGGCGCCGTTCCTTCAGTTCCACGGCTCCCTGGCGCACCTGCTCTGGCTGTCCGGGACCATCTGGTTTGCGGTCAAAGTCTATTTCTTTTTGTTCCTGTTCTTCTGGCTGCGCGCGACGTTGCCGCGCTTGCGGTACGACCAGCTCATGCGGTTCGGATGGAAAGTGATGCTCCCCATCGCCCTGGGCAATATTCTGATCACCTCGATTGCGGCGTATTTGTTTCCGCGGTAATGAGCTGGTGAGCCTGATGTGATGTCCGTTTGGTCGGTTGAGTCAGTTGAGTCCGTCAACGGACCTAACGGACCAAACAGCCACAACGGATGAAACGAGTCGAGGCTGAAAGCTTAAAACCCATGAAGTTCAGAGCTTGGATCAAAACAATTATCTTCTACGAAATCCTTGTGGGCATGAAGGCCACGCTCAAGCACCTTCTGCACTACAAGCCGATCACCCTGCAATATCCGCACGAGAAGCGGTCCCTGCCGGACAGCTACCGCGGGATGCTCTCGCTGCTCCGGTATGACGACGGCACCGAGAAGTGTGTCGGCTGCGACCTCTGCGAGGCCGCCTGCCCCTCGCGGGTCATCAAGGTGATCAGCGCGGAGGTGCCCGGGGAGCCCACGAAGCGGTACGCCAAAGAGTATTACATGGACATGACCCGCTGCCTCTTCTGTGGCCTGTGCGTGCAGGCCTGCCCGGTGGACGCGCTGGGCATGACCCGCGAGTACGAGTGGGCCGTCTATGACAAGCGCGACCTCTATTTAAACAAGGAGCAGCTCCTGGCCATAGGGGAGCGGGCGTTTCCGGTTCGGGAGAAGAGACTGGAACTCCAGCATCCGAACGTCGCCTTCTTCAACGTTGCGTTCAAGCATCTGCCTCCCAAGGAAAGTTAGCCCGGACGCTGCATGAATACCTGCTGCGACATCCGATCCTCTCGTGGGGTGCCCATTGCTCTTCACAATTGCAATGGGCCATGGGCTTTTCTCGTTCGGCAAGAACCGGTCGCCTCACCAACTCGGCGGCGCGAACAGACCTGGGGTTCTTTATGCATCGCGCCGTGCGCCCTCGACGTACCGATCACCCGTTGCACTCTAAGGAGCAACGGGTACCCCGCTTCGGCCTCGGCTGTCTCGTGACGGCATTCATAAAGAATCCTGGCTAGCGCAACGTGGCACATTTCTTCTTCTTTTACTTCGCCGGCGTCATCATCCTGACCGCTCTCCTGGTGGTGGCCCTTCGCAATCCCATCTACAGCGCGCTCTCCCTGCTGATCATGTTCTTCCACGTGGCCGGGCTGTACGTGACCCTGCACGCCGAGTTCCTGGCTGCCGTGCAGGTGATCGTGTACGCGGGCGCCATCCTGGTGCTGTACCTGTTCGTGGTGATGCTGCTGAACGTCAAGCGCGAGGACCGCTATCATTCTCAGTTCCCGGTCGGCGCTTTCCTGGGGCTGATCATCATCACCGAGGTGCTCCTGCTTGTGTTCCAGCGGAGTGATTCCGGCGCGCCCGTTTCGCAACCAGCCGGGATCGTCGCCGGGGCAGCCGGCAACACCGAGACAATCGGCGATGTGCTGTACACGACGTACCTCTTCCCATTCGAGGTCGCCTCGCTGATCCTTCTGGTGGCGATGATCGGCGCGATCGTCCTGGCCAAGCGAGACCTGGGTGACCGTGAGGCGTGAGGGGTAAGGCGTGAGGAGAGCATGCCCCAATAGGCCCGATAACAGAGCTGCTGGAATGCCGTCACCTCGGATCTGCGCTTTAACATCGCCTTACGCCTTACGCCTCACGCCTAACGAGGGAATCGCATGATCCCCTTGTCCTACTATGTGGTCCTGAGCGCTATCGTGTTCATCACCGGCGTGGTGGGCGTCCTCATCCGCCGCAACATCATTATCATTTTGCTCTCGATCGCGCTGATGCTGAACGCCACCAACATCAACTTCGTCGCATTTTCGTACTATTTCCAGAACATCGCCGGTCAGGTGTTCGTGTTCTTCGCGCTCACAGTCGCGGCGGCGGAGGTGGCGGTCGGGCTGGCCATCATCATCGCCTTGTACCGCAGCAAGTCCAGCATCAACGTGGACGAGTTCAGATTGCTCAAGTGGTAAATGGCTGATGGTTTATGGCTAATGGCTTATGAGGAAAAGAGCGCTCGGGTCTTTTTTCATCAACCATTTGCCATCGGCCATTAGCCATTAGCTCTTTATGATCTACGCGCTGATACCTTTACTTCCTTTCGCCGCGTTCCTGATCCTCGGCCTGTTCGGCCACTGGATCAAGGACCGGGCGCACCTCGTCGCCGTGCCGGCAGTCCTGACCTCATTTCTCTTCTCACTGTTCGTGTTCGATGAGGTAGCGGGCGGAAAAAATGTGACGATCCCCCTCTATACCTGGTTGACCTCCGGCGACCTCCGGATTGAGTTGGGCTTTTTTATCGACCGTCTCACCGCCGCCATGCTGCTGCTGGTGACGATCATGAGCGGGCTGGTGCATGTCTACACGATCGGCTACATGCACGGCGAGCGCGGCTACGCCCGATTCTTCGCCTACATCGCCTTGTTCACCTTTTCCATGCTGATGCTGGTGATGGCCGGCAACTTCCTGCAGTTGTTCATCTTCTGGGAGGCGGTCGGGCTCTGCTCCTACCTGCTGATCGGCCATTGGTACGAGCGGCAGACCGCCTGCGATGCGGCGACCAAGGCGTTTATTGTGAACCGGATCGGCGATTTCGGTTTTCTGCTTGGGCTGTTGCTGGTGCTGCTGAGCTTCGGGTCGCTCGAATACCGGCATGTGTTTTCTCAAGCGGCCGACCTGACCGAAGAAACCATCAATGTGTTAGGACTGATCGGGGGCACCTGGGAGGTGTCCACGCTGACGCTGATCTGCCTCCTGCTGTTCCTGGGAGCGGTGGGCAAGTCGGCGCAGGTCCCGCTTCACGTCTGGCTGCCGGACGCCATGGAAGGTCCCACGCCCATCTCGGCGCTGATCCACGCCGCCACCATGGTGACTGCCGGCGTCTTCATGGTGGCGCGCATGGCGCCGCTCTATAACCTGTCGGCGGCGGCGATGGACGTGGTCGCGGTGACCGGCGCCGCCACGATGGTCCTCGGGGCCACGATTGCGCTGACGCAACACGACATCAAGCGCGTCGTGGCCTACTCCACCGTCAGCCAACTCGGGTTTATGATGATGGCCTGCGGGCTGGGCGCCTACGCGGCCGGGATCTTCCACCTGCTTACCCACGGTGCGTTCAAGGCCCTCCTGTTCTTGGGATGCGGGTCGGTGATCATCGCGCTGCACCACGAGCAGGACATGCGCCGGATGGGCGGGCTCAAGGACAAGATGCCGGTCACGTACTGGACCTTCGTGATCGGCTCGCTGGCTCTGGCCGGCTTTCCCTTGACGGCCGGCTTTTTCAGCAAGGACGAGATCCTGGTGTCGGCGTGGACTGCCGGCGCGCTGGGCAAGACGCTGGCGGGGCTCGGACTGCTGACGGCGTTCCTGACCGCTTTCTACAGCTTTCGCCTTGTCTTCGTGATGTTCTGGGGCCAATCCAGAGTGGATCCGCACCACGCCGGGCACATTCATGAACCCTCGCGCACGATGACGGTCCCGCTCCTGATCCTGGCGGTCCTGTCCATCGCCCTCGGCTACCCAGCGATCCCCAGCTTCCTTGCGCCGGTCCTCCCCGGTCCCGGAGGCATTGAAGGCCACCATGAGGGATCTGCCGCTGGCGGCATCATGCTGGTCGCCACGTTGATGGGACTCGGCGGCATCGCCGCCGCGTATTTCGTCTACGTCAAATCGCCGGGGCTGCCGGACCGGCTCGCGCAGCAATGGCAGCGGGCCTACCGCCTCTCCCTTAACAAATGGTATGTGGACGAGGCCTACGACCGTACAGTGGTGCGCCCGACCATCAGGCTGGCCGATGGTCTGTGGAAATGGGTGGATGTGGCGGTGATCGACGGCGCGGTCAACGGGGTGGCCCGAGCGATCGCCTGGTGGGGGTTGCTGATGCGGCTCATGCAGAGCGGCCAGACGCAGCATTACGCGCTCGGCATGACTCTGGGCGCGGTAATTATTTTGACCGTCTATCTGTTGTTCTAGTGCCGCGCCGAATGCAAAATGAAAAATTCAAAATGAAACACGTTCGGTCCCATCCAATTTTGCATTTTGCATTTTTAATTTTGAATTGACGCGATGAGCGAACTCACGATCCAGACAGGCAGCTTCCCTTGGCTGACGGCCGTGGTGTTCCTGCCATTGGCCGGGGCAGTGGCGCTGTTCTTCATCAAAGAGTCGCAGGTGCGATGGACAGCGCTCGCGGTCGCGCTGGCCGACCTGGGCCTGTCGCTTCCCCTCTGGTTCCTCTTCGATCCCTCCACTCCTCGCATGCAGTTCGCCGAACGAGTCTCCTGGATTGCATCGCCGGCCATCAACTACAGCGTCGGCGTGGACGGGATCAGCCTGCCATTGCTCCTGCTCACCACGTTCCTCACCCCCTTGTGCGTGCTCGCGTCATGGAAAGCCATCGAGACCCGCATCAGGGAATTCATGGCCACCCTGCTCATCATGGAGACCGCCATGCTGGGCGTCTTCGTGGCCCTGGACTTCGTGCTGTTCTACGTGTTCTGGGAAGCCATGCTGATTCCGATGTATCTGATCATCGGGGTCTGGGGAGGGCCGAACCGGTTGTACGCGGCGGTGAAGTTCTTCCTGTACACACTCGTCGGCAGCGTTCTGCTCCTGATCGCGATCCTGGTGTTGTTCTTCCAGGGGGGGCAGACCTTCGACATTCTGCTCCTCAGCCGGGTCGGATATTCGACGACTGTTCAGAACTGGGTCTTCTGGGCCTTCTTTATCGCGTTCGCCGTTAAGGTCCCGATGTTCCCGTTTCACACCTGGCTGCCGGACGCTCACGTGGAGGCGCCGACCGCCGGCAGCGTGTTCCTGGCCAGCGTGCTGTTGAAGATGGGGGCGTACGGATTCCTGCGCTTCACGCTCCCGATACTGCCGGACGCGACCGAGACCTTCACCCCGATCATGGTGGGCCTTTCGCTCATCGCCATCCTCTACGGGGCCTACATGGCGCTGGCGCAGGCCGACCTTAAAAGGCTGATCGCGTATTCCAGCGTCAGTCACATGGGATTCGTGACCCTGGGTATTTTCGCGCTCAACGCCCAGGGCATCGAGGGCGCGATCCTGCAGATGGTCAACCACGGCATCACGACCGGCGCCCTCTTTCTCTGCGTGGGGGCCATCTACGAACGGACGCATAGCCGCATGATCGCCGACAACGCCGGCCTTGCCCACCCGATGCCGCGCTACGCCACCTTCCTGGTGATCTTCGCGCTGTCCTCGCTGGGACTCCCGGGCACGAACAGCTTCGTGGGCGAGTTCCTCGTCCTGGTCGGCACCTTTCTCTGGAGCAAGGCCGCGGCGACGGTCGCGTCGCTCGGGGTCATCCTGGCCGCGACGTATCTCCTCTGGATGGTCCAACGCGTGGCCTTCGGACTGCCGCCCGGCCACACCGCCGCGCGGCTCTTTGATCTCAACCGGCGCGAGATGGCCACGTTCGTCCCGCTGGTCGCGCTGGTCTTCTGGATCGGGCTCTTCCCGAATCCGGTTCTCACGGCGATGCACGCCAGCGTCAACAACCTGATCGAGCACGTGGATCTGGAAGAGATGCCTATCGCAAAAGCAACAGGCGAGAGACGCGAGGCTCTAGGGAAGGCGAGAGATCCGAGGCTTGTGGCTAGAGGCAAGATCATCCGGCCCATCGCCTATAGCCCCGTGCCCATAGCCGTCCACCCTTTGCCTCGTGCCTCTAGCCCATCGCCCATATCTATGGATATTGATCAATGACACTCCCGTTGACCGACCTCGCAGCCGTACTTCCCGAGCTGATCGTGGTGGCCGCGGCCTGCCTCGTGCTGGCGCTGGACCCGATCACCCCACCGTCGAAAAAGGACTGGCTGGCCTGGTTGAGTTTGGGATCGCTGGCGGTCTGCTTCGGCGTCACCTTCACGCAGATGGACGTGCGGGTGTCGGCATTCAGCGACCTGGTGGTGCTCGACCCTTATGCCTGCTTTTGGAAACTGCTGCTCTACCTGGCGAGCGGCCTCACCATCCTCATGTCGTTGGCCTACTTGCGGACGGAGCGGATCAACCTAGGCGAGTATTACGGCTTCATCCTCCTCTCTCTCTCCGGGATGATGATCATGGTCTCGGCCGCTGACCTGCTGACGATCTACCTCGGCCTGGAGCTCATGTCCCTCTCGCTCTACGTGCTGGCCGGCTTCAAGCGGTTCGAGGCACGCTCGCTCGAGGCTTCGGCCAAGTACTTCGTGTTGGGCTCCTTCTCGTCCGGCATCCTGCTGTACGGCATCTCGATGCTGTTCGGCGTGGCCGGCAGCACCCGCCTCGTGGCGATCGCCGCGGCGGTCGGTGCGCGCGGGCTCGACGATCCGGCGCTCGTGCTGGCGATGATCCTGCTGGTGGTCGGGTTCGGCTTCAAGATCGCGGTCGTGCCGTTTCACATGTGGACCCCGGACGTGTACGAGGGCGCGCCCACTTCCGTCACCGCCTTCATAGCGGTGGCGTCCAAGGCGGCCAGTTTCGGCGCATTCCTGCGCGTCTTTTTGGAAGGGCTGGGGGGACTCAGGGCCAACTGGTATGCCCTGTTCCTCGTGGTCTGCGTCGTCACGTTGGTCCTGGGGAACGTCGTGGCGATCGTTCAAACCAACATTAAACGGATGCTTGCCTATTCCGGCATTGCGCACGCCGGCTACGCGCTCATCGGGGTGGTGGTGGCCGGACAGACGGAGGCCGAGGGTGCGGTGCGAACCCTCGGAGTTTCCAGCGTGATGCTCTACCTGGCGGTCTACGCCTTCATGACGCTGGGCGCCTTCGCGGTGGTAGCCATGCTCCGGAAAGGAGGCCTGGAGGGCGACGAGATCGAGGACTTTGCCGGTCTGGCCAAACGGCAACCGTTGGCCGCGTTCCTCATGCTGGTCTTCATGGTGTCGCTGGCGGGGATTCCGCCGACCGCCGGCTTCATCGGCAAATTTTATCTGTTTCTGGCCGCCGTCAAGGCCGGACTGACCTGGCTCGCGGTGGTAGCGGTGCTGTTCGCCGCGGTGTCGGCGTATTACTACCTCCGGGTGGTGATGGTCATGTATATGCGGGAGCCGCAAGCCTCGAACGGGGTCGAGCCTCGGCTGGTCACGTCCACGGCCATGACCATCGTCCTCGCCTGCGCCTTCGCCGGCGTGGTCCTTCTCGGCCTCTTCCCCGGCCCGCTCGTGTCCGTGACAACGCACGCGGTGCTCCCGCTGAAATAGCCCGATGCAGAATGGTGGATGGCTGATGGTTGATGAGAACCACGTCTCCTCTCTCTGTTGACCATTAGCCATTAACCATTTCCCATCGAGGGAAGTGATGGTCTTCCTCAGATCGCTGTTAGGCGCGGTGTCCGACTTCCGACGACACGGCTGTATGAGCCTGGCCGCCTCCCTGGCGTTCTTCACCCTTCTCTCCTTCTTCCCGATCGTGTTCCTGCTCCTCTATGGGGTCAGTTTCTTCGTGAGCCACGACCAACTCGGATATGAATACTTGCTCAGCTTCCTCAAAGGCTTCTTTCCCAACCTGGGGGCCACCTTAGCGGAGGAAATCAAGCGGGTTGCCGACGAAGAGGTCTCCCGCCTGGTGGTCCTCTTCACCTTTGCGTGGTTCGGGCTGCAGGTCTTCTACGAGGTGGATTATACGGTGAACGTGGTGTTCGAGACGTCGCGGAAGCGGCATCCTTTGATTACGACGGCGATCTCGGTCGCGTTGCTGGGGCTCGTGGGGGTTCTGTTCATCCTGTCGTACCTCGTGACGCAGATCCTTGATGGGCTGGTCCTGTATGCTCCACGGCTCGGGGGGGGCGATCTGATGGCGGTCGCCGCCCACAAGTTCCTCCTGTCATACAGCCTCCCGTTCCTGCTCGTGTTAGCCGCCGTGACCTGCCTCTACCGGTATGTGCCTCAGCAGCGGCCTCTCTGGCGCGATGCGGAGGTCGGGGGGCTGGTGCTGGCGCTGCTCTGGGAAGGCGCCAAGCACCTCTTCAGCACCTACGTGCAGAGTCTGACGGTCTATAGCCGGATGTACGGGTCGCTGCTCGTGGTGGTGCTCTTTCTGCTGTGGGTGTATTATTCCGCGGCGCTGCTTCTCTTCGGGGCCGCGATCGTGCACCGGCTACAGGCGAAGCGCTGAATGGCTGATGGCTAATGGCTGATGGTCAATGTAAGTAACTCTTATTCATCATCAACCATAAACCATTGGCCATAAGCCATTGCTTTTTACTAGCGCTGCAGGCCGCGAAGCTGCAGGAACCGGCTTATGCCGGAACGGGTGACCAGGCCGACCAGCAGTCCATCCTGAACCACCGCGAGGCGACTCTGTCCCTCCCGGAGCATCTGCTCAAGCGCCGTGATGGCCGGCGTGTCGGGTGTCACTTCCATCGCGTTCGACCAGGGTTGCATAATGTCGCGCACCCGGCGCGACGGCCAGAGGGACTGGGGCGGGGGTTGCACGTCACGGATCGTCACCATCCCGATGACGTGACCGTCCTCACAAACCGGGAATCCTCCGTAGCCATGCCTGAGGAAAAGCTGGGACACGGCCTCCTCCACGCTGAGGTCCGGACTGACGGTGACCACATCGCGGACCATCAAGTCGCCGACCACCATCTTGGCAAGAGAGGCCCGGAGAGCTGCTTGGCGCCGGCTGCCTCTGGCGACCGCGAACAAGAACAGGCCGATTAGAACGATCCAGCCACCGTTTGCGGCCAGCGGTCCCGGCATCGATCCCAAGGCTGCTCCGATCACCAATACCGCTCCAAACAGTGCAAACAATACTCCAAACCCCTGTCCCGCGACGGAAGCATGCCGCGTGGCCTGATAGAAATCCCCAGACCAGGCCCACAGGCCGGCTCGCAACACGCGGCCTCCGTCAAGGGGAAAACCCGGGATCAGATTGAACAGACCCAGATTCAGGTTCACGAAGCCGAGCAGGGAGCCGAGAGCCACCAGCCCAGGTTTCGCATGAGCGGCAGCAGCCAGCCCGAAGAGCAGACCCCCCAGCACGAAGCTGACGATCGGCCCCGCAATGGCGATCAGGAACTCCGCCCTTGGCCCTGGAGGTTCCCGGTTCATCTGGGCAACCCCGCCAAAGATGAAGAGGGTTATCTGTTCGATTGGAATGCGGTACCGCAAAGCCACGTACGAATGTCCAAGCTCATGGAGCAGGACGGACCCGAACAGCAGCAAGGCAGCCACGCCGCCCATGAACCAATAGCGCGGGATTGACAGACCCGGCACCGTCTCAGGGAGATAGCCGGTGGACAAACTCCACGTGACGAACCCAAACACCAAGAACCAGGACACGTGGACCTTGATCGGGATGCCCAGGATGCGGCCAATCTGCCAGTCGCGACCGTTCATGCTTTATCCTTACCAGTCAAGACGAGTGGCCGTCAATCACATGTTTGCCAGCCGTACTGACGCGGAGTTAATAGATTCGGGTATACTGATCGGCATGCGAGACAAGATGCTGGGCGCGACGCTCACCGCCTGTGCGATCATGTGGGGTCTGGCAGCCGTCGTTGGGGACGGATCGGCGCAAGTCATTCGCTCGGGTCCACCGACCTGCAAAGCAATTGCGCTCACCTTTGACATGTGCCCGGTGCGGGATGGCAGCGGCTACGATGCTGAGCTTATCAACGTGCTGATTGCCAAGCGTATACCGGCCACGTTTTTTCTGTCAGGCCGGTGGATGGCGACCCATGACGCAGAGGTCCGAACCTTGCGGGACGTACCCTTCTTCGAGATCGGTACGCACGGGCAGGCCCACGCCCATCTGCCGAAGCTGGACGCAGATCGCCAGCGAGCTGAGATTGCGGCTCCGGTCACGCTGCTTCAGACCAAGTACGGGCATCGCGCATCGCTGTTCAGGCCACCATACGGCAAATACGACGACACGACCGTGGAGATCGTGCGCGCGCTGGGGTTGCGGTTCATCCTCTGGAACGTGGTCTCAGGAGACCCGGACCCTCGTCTCTCCCGGACTCGCATGGTCGAGATCCTCAAAGCCACGGTGCGTAACGGGAGCGTGATCGTGTTTCACGCGAACGGCAAGGGCCACCACACGCGCGAGGTTGTGGAGGACCTCTACCAGGATCTCGTTCTGGAGCAAGGCCTTCAGCCGGTCACCGTCACCAAACTTCTGGATCAATGCACGCATGGACCCACTCATTAGGCCGTACAAACCGGAGGATCGCGAAGCCGTGGTCCGGATGCTGGCTGACTCGGATCCCTGGAAGAGGCTGGGCTACACTTCCTCCGACTGGGAGCGGCTGTTCGACGCTCTGCCGCAGGGACGGGAGGGGTTCGTTGTCGTGACAAACGGCGCTCTCGCCGGACTTGCGCTTCTGCGCCAACGTTTTCTCATGGGCGACTACCTGGAGTTGCTGGTCATCGCGCCATCCGTCCGCGGCAAGGGGCTCGGCAGCGCCCTGTTGAAGTACCTCGAAGGGTTGGTATTCCCGCGGGCAAAAAATCTGTTTGCCTGTGTCTCCGATTTCAACACCGAAGCCCGGCGGTTCTATGGGAAGAACGGCTACCAGGAGATTGGGCCCATCCCGAATTTCTTGATTCCCGGATCCGCCGAAATTCTCATGCGCAAGACAACCGGCCCGGCGAGAGAGGAGAAATAAGAATGGCTGATGGCTAATGGCTAATGGCTAATGGTTGATGTAGGAGATGGGAAGTCTCGCGAATAAAAGGCGCCGCGCCAAAGTGGGCTCTTCATCCATCAGCCATTTACCATCATCCATTGACCATTTAGGAGTTCACATGCGTGTGAAGAAGCTGCTCCACACCCGGATGCGGGTGAGCGACATGGACCAGACGATCAAGTTCTACACCGACGTGTTGGGCCTTGAGGTCAAGGAGCGCAAGACCTCGCCGCGTGGTTCGCACCTCGCCTTTCTGGCCGTTCCCAACAGCGACGAACTGATCGAGCTGTGCAGCTTTCCCCCCAGCGGGCCGGTCAAGGTGCAGGAGGATCTTGTCCACCTCGCGTTTGAAGTGGACAACCTGGACGAGACCATCCGGACACTGACTGCCAAAGACATTAAGATCACCGACGGTCCAACCCGATCCTCCTCCGGCAGCCGTTTTATTTTTATTGATGCCCCCGACGGTTACGAGATCGAGCTGATCGAACGCCCGCCAGGCACCGCCCTGGTCTAGCCGGCTCCTGAACAAGCCCTCCTCTCCCCGCCCCACCATAGGAAAGCTAGAGCAAGGGAGACGGGAACTTCTTTGCCAAAATCCCTTGGAATGATAGAGTCTCCTGCGTAATGGGAAGTGACCTTATGGTGAATAAATTGTATCTCGTTACAATGGCCCTCGGATGCTTCGCCATCATCGGACCGTGGCTCGGCGTGGATCGGGCTTGGAGCCAAACAGCCTGTGGCCCCGCATTTCTCGGGAACCCCAACTTTTGTCATTTTACGGTGGACGATACCTCTGTGCCACCGTCGCCACCGGCGACCGACTTACGGCAGCCGCCCCAGCCGACCGTCGGGTACCCGGTGCGATTCGCCTTCATTTTTCTCTGCACCGACTTCTTTGATGGCCATCTGCTCGACTGCGGGTACAGTGTGGAGATCCTCAAGCCCCTCGATCCCAACCCTACGGAAGCAACTGCCGCCAACGGGGGACATATCGCGGCTCATCATGGGGGCCCTCATCCCCTGATTGAGCCGAAAGACACGGGCAACTTGATCTTTGCGGGCTTTCCGGGCAGTTCGGGCACGGTGACGGGCTCCCCGCCGAATCCACCCAAGATGATCGGGAACACCGGACAGAGCATCGCGGTTGCGCTGTATCCGGTGCCGCAAGCATCTGGTGATCTGCTCGTCGAACAATTCATGATCAGCCCCCCTCGCTATCTCTGTGGCCCGCCCGGCTGCTTTGACCAGGTGTCGTCGTTAGTGGGCGGAGTCCCCCTGCGGCACGGCCTGAATCGGATGCAATTCCTCACGACCTTGCACGTGGGCATCCCGATCGAGGGGCCGTTCTGTCCGTTCTGCCCGGTGATCCCCGCTGAGTTTCCCGAACTGATCCAGACCGCCGAGGCGCCTTTTGTGCTGCGTGGGCAAACGGCCGCGCATCCCGAGAACCACTTCGGCACCACCACCGCCGTTGAGAGGATCAAACAAATCGCTCAAGAATACCGGAAGCAGAACCCAAGCAATGGAAAGCTCAAAATCAACGATCTGAGCCTGGTCAGGGGCGGCGTGCTGGACATCAACAAACAGTGGTTCGGCGACAACACCAGCGGCAATGGCCACTGGGGTCATCGGACCGGCACCGAGGCTGACATTGATACGACGGACTCGACGGGAAATGATACTGCCTGTACAACGACAACCGGCGGAAATGATCGTGTAAAAGATGCCGTCAGAGCAGTGATCCGCAAGCCGCTCATCCCAACAGTTCCGCAGGGATCAAGGCCATTAGGGGGAGCGCCATTTGGGCCATTCTTCGCCCACAAATGTGAGCCACGGACTTAGCCTGGAGGAAGAAACCATGTTTATCTTCAGTAAGCTCCGCGAACAGACAGACTGTGCGTGGTTAAGAAAGGGCTTAATCCTCATCCTTACCTGGGTGGGCTCTAGCGTTCTCTCTACACTCGCATTCGGCCAGGTGGGGCTCATGCCGATACCGACACTCCAAGGGGTCCAGGTACAAGCAGAGGCCACGCTTGATCCTGTTATGCAGCGTTACACCTTTAGCTACACGGTCAGCAATCCAGCCGGCAACACGGGGCAAATCTGGCACCTTGAACTCGATGTCACCACCCAGATCCCTCGGGCCTTTACCCCGGCCTTTGATTCATCAGGCCTGACGATCCCACGTGGTGGGATCGGTTTCGAACCTTTTGACCAAGCACTGGCCGATCTTCAACCCCTTGACTTACCGGCCGGGACGACGGTGGTCCCGTTCGGTCAACGAGTGCCGGCGGGGTGGAACGGCGGGTTGATGCGGGCTGGATTTGCTTCGTTCGGGAGTAGTGGCCCGACGGTCCGCATCCTCCCCGGACAGACCCTGTCCGGGTTCGCTGTGATCGGTCCCGGCATGCCGACGATCCGCAAGATAGATGTACTCCCGTTTTGGACCTACGTGGTGCCGGATGTCCATGTGACCGACCCTGTGGAGGAAGCAGCGGCAGCGCAGGTGGAGGAGGCGATCATCTTCCACACCTTCACGCTGGGCCCTTCCGCGCACACCCCTGGCACCTTTGCCCATTGGGATCAGGTGCGGGATGATCTCACCCAGGCGATTCAATTGGGCTGGATACCGGATCAGACGCTGGCAAACAATTTAGTGACCCAGTTGGCCTCGGCCCGCCAGGCCCTGGATACACAGGACGGGACCTTGGCCAAGACGAGGTTGCAGACGCTCATCCAGACCATCACCCAATCCACGCCAGCACAACGGCGGCGAGAGGTCTTCGATTTGGTGCTGCTCAACGCTCAGCGGCTGATTGAGGGCACCCCGGATACCGTTTTCCCCATCGAGCCCAAACTGAAACTCTCTCCCCAAAGTTCGACGCTGCCTCTAGGGACGCTCTATACCCTCACCGCCACGGTCGTGAATCTCGGAGACCCAGCCAATCCTCCCATTCCCGGGTTCGACTTAGGGTTTCAGGTGATTGAAGGGCCACACGCAGGCCAAGGGTCGAGCGGTGTGACTGATGCCGACGGCAAACTCAGCTTCAGCTATCCCGGCACCCAAGTGGGGACAGACAAAATCCTGGTCGGGTTGTTCGGCGAGGCCATCACCGAGCTAGGCTCTGCGGACGTGACCTGGGCCGGAGGGCCTGACCTGGTTGTTCCCCTGTTTGCCCCGCCTCTGCTCAAGTCCGAGGGAGGCAAGACCGTCTTCGTGACGGAATGGACTTCGAACCTGGGCAGCGTCCCTTCTCTGTCCTCCACCACGCGCTATTTTCTCTCAGCAGATCCGGTCATCGATCCCGGGACTGCCCAGGTGATCGGCGAACGCGCGATTCCCGCCCTCGCGCCAGGGGAGCGGAGCGAGGGCGGGACGGTGACCTTCACGCTCCCCAGCGACCTGCCCGCCGGGGTCTATCACCTGGCGGCTTGCGCGGATGCCGGCACGGCGGTCGCTGAGCTGAACGAAGACAACAATTGCTCGTTCAGCAAGCTGGTGGGGCAGACCTCCATCGTCGTGGCGCTGGAACGAGAAGTCGTGACGAATCAGCCGCCCCTCGCCCATGCCGGGCCGGATCAGACGTTGGAGTGCCGAAGTCCCAGCGGGGCGACCGTGACGCTGGACGGGACCGCCTCCAGCGATCCGGACAGCGACCCCCTCACCTTTCGCTGGACCGACTCCTTCGGGACGGTGCCGGGACCAACCCCGGAGGTCACCCTGCCGCAGGGGACGCACACCATCACGCTTACGGTGGAAGACGGCAATGGCGGGAGCGCCTCGGACCACGTGACGATCACGGTGGTGGATCGCAAGCGGCCAACGGTGACCGCCGCCTTCACACGGCTAGCGTCAGAGAAGAAGAGCCCCAAGCGGCGGGGGCAGGAGGGCGATGAGGAGGATGGGCGGGAGCGTGACACCCAGCACGTGTTTCGGGTCGTGGCCCAGGCCACGGACCGCTGCGATCCCCACCCGTCGGTGCAGGCCGCCATCAATGGGGTGCCAGTCACGGACGGCAAGTGGTGCGCCTCACGCGGGATTATGACAAAAAGGTCAGGCGCAGGAAAGGCGTGCTCCACATCCAGGCACCGAACATCGTGTTGATGGTCTCCGCGACAGACGCGTCGGGGAACCGGGCCACGGCCAAGGCCGAACTCGGGAAGAAGCGGCGCGAGCACGACGACTAGAACGCTGGCTTTAAATCGAAATTCTTTCTCTCTCCCATTCTGAATCTCCCGCGGAGGCAACCGTTCGCGGATAGCCGTCGATTGACAGTCACTTGCCGGCCTACTGCCACAAGCCGTACAATTCATCCATGTCGATTTCCCTTTCCCTGTCGCCCGAACTCCAATCCAAACTCGATCACCTCCCCGAGCAGCCCGGCGTGTACCTCATGAAGAACGCGCGGGGAGAAATCCTGTACATCGGCAAGGCCAGGGTGTTGGACGACCGTGTGCGGTCTTATTTTCAGAAAGGCAGCGACCACACCCCCAAGACCACCCTCATGCTCAGTCTTGTGGCCGACATCGAGACGATCGTGACGCGGTCCGAGCTGGAAGCGCTCATCCTGGAAAGCAACCTGGTCAAGCGGCACCGCCCCCGGTTCAACGTCGTGCTGAGGGACGACAAGCAGTACCCCTATCTCCGCTTCCCGGTGAAAGAAAACTTCCCCCGTCTCACGATCGTACGCAAGGTGCAGAAGGACGGTGCCTTGTATTACGGTCCGTACGTGCCGGCCGGCGCATTGCGGGAAACCTTGAAAGTGATTCGCAAGGTATTCCCATTGGCCACTTGCGAGATCGAGATTGACGGCAAGGCCGAGCGACCCTGCATCGAATATGAGCTCAAGCGCTGCATGGCTCCCTGCGTCGGGTACCAGACCCGCGACGAGTACCATCAGATCGTCAAGCAGGTACGACAGTTCCTGGAGGGACGGGACACCGAGCTGCTGGATGGCCTCCGCGCCGAGATGCAAGCGGCGGCCGACCGCGAGCAGTTCGAGGAAGCGGCGCGGTTCCGAGACCGGATCGTCAAGATCGAGCGGACGCTCGAGAAGCAACGGGTCGCCCAGACCGCCTCCACCGACCAGGACGTGATCGGGTTAGCGAGGCAGGGCACTGCGGTGGACCTTCAGATGCTATTTGTCCGTGGGGGGCTGCTGATCGGGCGCAAGGACTTTTTCTGGCCGGCGGCAGCGGACGCCTCGGACGAGGAACTGGTCCGCTCCGCGATCGAACAGTTTTATAACAAGGATGTGCTCCCGCCGAAAGAGCTGCTGGTCCCCACGCAGCTCAGCGAGGCAGCCTTGATCGAAGCGTGGCTGTCTGAGAAAAAGGGCGAGGTGGTCCGGATCGCGGCGCCGGAACGAGGTGCAAAACACCAACTGCTGTTACTGGCGGAGGAGAACGCTGCGGCGGCAGTCGCTGACCATCTGCGCAACGAGGAGACGGATCGCCAGGCTACCGAGGAGCTGAAGCGACTGCTTCGTCTGGATCGGGCCCCGCGGCGGATCGAAGGATTTGATATCTCCAACACGATGGGCAATCAGTCGGTCGCCTCGATGGTGGTCTGGGAGGACGGGCAAGCCAAGAAATCGGATTACCGAAAGTTCCGGATCAAGACAGTCCAAGGGGCGAACGACTTTGCCAGTATGCAGGAGGTGGTTGTCCGACGGTATGGGGAGGCGGAAGATCTCCCCCTCCCCGACCTGATCCTGATTGATGGCGGACTCGGTCAGCTTGCCGCTGCGGTGGACGGGCTCAGGAAGGTGGGGCGCGCTGGTCTCCCCATCATCGGATTGGCCAAGGCGCGTGGGGAAAAAGAGGAGCGGATTTATCTGCCCGGCCGAAAGAATCCCATTATCCTCAACCCCTCCTCTCCCGCCACCCATCTTGTTCAGCGGATTCGCGACGAGGCCCACCGGTTCGCCATCACCTACCATCGGAAGCTGCGAGGGAGGACGATGGTCGCCTCGCGCCTGGACGCGATCACCGGGGTCGGCGAGATCAGACGGAAAACCCTGCTCCGGCGATTCGGCAGCCTGGAGAAGATCGCCGAGGCCACGGATGAGCAGTTGCGGGACGTGGGTGTGGACACCAAGACAGCGGCTGCTATTCGAAGGGCGCTGACCTGAGCGGCCGATAAGACGCAGCGACCGCCGAGGGTGCCGCCCGGCTAGGCCCCAAGCGGTGTAGCCAAGTGCCTACGGTCTATGTAGCTATCCGCCTCCAACCCGCGGCGGTCCCCTGCGCCCCGTGTGGATAGATCGCGCAGTTGCACGGCGCAGGGGCGGGCATGGGGTTTGCTTCATCCCGCGGTGACTGAGCCACGAGTCCGCGTCCTGGTGGGTACGCCGCGTTGCGACGGGCCTCTTCATCGCCCTGGCCGCAAGCGTGCGCAGCCAAGTATTATCCTGTTCGAGAGGGAGCCTATGGGAGCAGCACCGCAAGGGCAGGGGCGGCCTGGACCGGCTGTAGCTGCGGCGGTCCTCAGCGTGATCCTGGTCGCCACCCTTCTCACCTCCTGTCAACCTTCGGCAGCGCCTCCGCCCGACCTTGTGTCGAAGGGCCGCGCCATCTTTTTCAACGAGACCTTCAGCGGGAACGGCAGGACCTGCGGGACCTGTCACCGACAGGAGGCGAACTTCAGCATCAACCCGGCCTTCATCGCGACGTTGCCGTCGAACGATGCGCTCTTCGTCGCGGAGTTCAACCCGGAACTCAACAAGAACTTCGAGAACCCGAAGCTCATGCGGCAGTTCGGGCTGATCCTGGAAAACCTGGATGGGTTTGACGACCTGGACAAGAAATTCGTCATGCGGGGCGTCCCGCACGTGCTCAGTCTCAGGACATCAGTCAACAGCCCGCAAGGTCCGCGAACCGGCTGGTCAGGTGACGGCGCACCGGGCGACGGTTCGCTCCGCTCCTTCGCCACCGGCGCGGTGATCCAGCACTTTACCAAGACCTTGAACCGCATCGCTGGGGTGGACTTTCGACTTCCGACCGACGAAGAACTGAACGCCCTGGAAGCCTTCCAGCTTTCGCTGGGACGACAGCAGGACTTGACGTTGCCGCTGCCTCTCAAAGGCACCGTCCCAAAGCGCGGGCAGGAAATCTTCCTGGATAACTCGCTCGGCAAGTGCAACCTCTGCCATGCAAATGCCGGTGCCACGGCGAATTTCGGTCGAGGGAACATCGGCAACGCCAATTTCAATACCGGCGTCGAGAATCTGCCCGACCAGCCCGCTGACCTCACGGGCGAACTGGTTCCCCCCGACGATGGGTTTGGGAAACCCGGTGATGGCACCTTCAACACGCCCCCCCTGGTGGAAGCCGCAGACACAGGTCCATTTTTTCACAACAACGCCATTGAGACGATCGAAGGAGCCGTGGCATTTTACGACGGCGAATCGTTCAACAACTCCCCGGCGGGCCGTGCCTTGGCCGCCACTGATCCGAAAGGAGTGGGCATAGAGCTGGACGGGACCCAAATCGTCGCCATCGCCGCGTTTATGAGGGTGATGAATGCCCTGGAAAACATTCGTCAGAGCATTGAGCTGTTGGAGGCCAGTGCCCAGAAGCGGTTCACGGAACGACAACAAGCCAAGGAACTGCTCAAGCGCGCCATCACCGAAACGGGAGACAGCATGAGGGTGCTCAAAGGGGGCGGATTGCATCCCCAGGCCGTGGCCCATCTGAAGAAGGCGAAGGAATTTGCGGAAGAGGCAGCCTGCAGTGTCTTCTCTAGGCGTCGCCTCACCGAACAAGCCATCGAAGAACAGAAGAACGCACGGAACGAGTTGGTCGAATCAACCTCCTCGCGGTCATGAGCGAGAGGATCGCCCAGGAGACAGGAGGGGTGAGCCCATGTTGAAGGTTCTGATGCAGATTGGTGTGACCGTGGCATGGCTGGCCGGTATGACCTACGCGCACAGCCAGCAAATGACCGAGATGTTTATCCCGGTTGGCCAGTCCCCCGGGGTGTCCAACCAAACCAGCCTCATTGGCACGATCGATTCAATCGACGAGAAGAATCGGACCGTGACAGTCGCGGCTCCCTCCGGAGCTCGGACGGTCGAGCTCACGAACCGGACCAAGATCTGGTTGGACCGGTCTCTGCTCAAGGCAACCAATCAGACGGGGACTTTTGCAGACCTGCACAAGGGCCGCAAGGTCGAGGTTAAATTGGAACAGGGTGAACGCAAACAGGTCGCCGAGTGGGTCAAGGTCCAGCTCACGGAGCCCGGTGCAGGACCAGGTGCCGCTGCCAAATAAGCTGACCTGGTCGCCTCGCGCCTGGACGCGATCGCCGGGATCGGCGAGATCAGACGAAACTGGATACTCCGGAAATTCGACAGGGTGGAGAAGGTCGCCCAGGCCACGGACGAGGAGTTGCGGGAGGCTGGCGTGGACGCCAAAACCGCCGCCGAAATCTGTAAAGCGCTAACCTGAACCACGCGTTTAGACTGCATTCTCTCTTCCGTATGTTGTGACCTCCCGTTAATTGTTACCATTCAGATCCGTTGTGCCTTGCTCATGTATCGCTGCGACCAGGCACGATCGATCGATCCTCATCGAACTTGTGAGCTTCCTTAAAGAATGTCAGTGGAAAACTGGTTTTCAATTACGTAACTTGTGCTTGCTTTGAAACGTGTAGCGTGTATCATGTTGGAGACAGGATATGCACGTACCGATACACCTCTGATGAAGTGTTTCGTTGAACGTCTAACGGTCTTCTTATGCAGTCCCCTTGTGCTGCTTATCATTTACTAAGTAATCCTTGAAACAGGTTCATTTATTTATTGCAATATTTATTGCAATTTGGAATGAGGTTTGCAGTTTTGAAGGTCATTTGTACAGGGGTATTTGAAAAAATGGAATGACCTGGACCATCGAACGCAAGAATAGGGCAGCGATCAGCATGTTCCTCATCTGACCCCAATAGGCCAGGAAACGGAACAGGAGGATCCATTGCCTGACCAGATCTCCCCTCTTCCAACCCCTGGCTTTCGGACCCTTTTTGAATCAGCGCCGGGGCTTTATCTCGTCTTGATCCCTGCCTTGACGATCGTGGCGGTAAGCGATGCGTACTTAAAAGCCACGATGACCAAGCGCGAGGAGATCCTCGGTCATGGGCTCTTTGAGATCTTTCCCGATAATCCGGACGATCCGAACGCAACCGGAGTTCGAAACCTGAAAGCCTCCCTCGACAGGGTGCTGACAAATCGAGTGCCAGACACCATGGCGGTGCAGAAGTATGACATCCGCCGGCCTGAATCGGAGGGAGGCGGATTTGAGGAACGACATTGGAGTCCCGTCAATTCCCCGGTCTTCGGGGTCAATGGGGAGGTTGCGTATATCATTCACCGCGTCGAGGACGTCACCAAGTTCGTCCGCCTCAAGCAGGCGGGAAGCGAACAACAGCGGATCACCGAGGAACTGCGAACACGCGCGGCTGAAATGGAATCGGAGATTTTCCGTAGGACGCAGCAGATCCAGGAGGTCAACAACCAACTGCGCACGGAATTGGACGCCCGCAAGCGGGCGGAAGAAGAGCGTGATCGTTTCTTCTCGCTTTCAATGGATATGTTCTGTTTCGCCGGGCTTGACGGCTATTTCAAGTATCTGAATCCGGCCTGGGAGAAAACGCTGGGCTACACGCGGCAAGAACTTTCGGCAAAGCCCTACCTGGACTTTATTCATCCAGATGATCGTGCATCGACCGTTGCTGAAGCCCAAAAGCTTTCGACCGGATCAGTCACGATTGCGTTCGAGAACCGGTACTGCTGCAAGGATGGATCATACAAATGGTTCTTGTGGAACGCCACGCCGGCTCCCGAGGCACAGCTCATTTATGCAACCGCCCGCGACATCACCGAACGCAAGCGGACGGAGGACAAATTCCGCCGCGTCGTGGAGTCGGCGCCCAACGCCATCGTCCTTGTGAACCAGCAAGGCAAGATCACCCTCGTCAACACCCAGGCGGAAAAGTTATTCGGCTACGCCCGGGAGGAACTGCTCGGCCAGCCCATCGAAACCCTGGTGCCCGCCCGGTTCCGGGGGACCCATCCGGGTCATCGTGCCACATTCCTCGCTGATCCTAAGACACGCGCCATGGGCGCCGGCCGCGATCTGTATGGCCTACACAAAGATGGCCGTGAGATTCCCATTGAGATCGGCCTGAATCCCATCGAGACCGAAGAAGGGCTCATGGTGCTGAGCAGCATAATTGATATCACCGAGCGCAAGCGGGCCGAAGAGGAAATTAAAAAATCCAACGCTCAGCTCGAAGCCGCCAACAAGGAGCTGGAGGCCTTCTCCTACTCCGTGTCCCACGACCTGCGCGCGCCGCTCCGACACATCGACGGCTTCGCCGACCTCCTCCAGAAGCACGCGGCGGCCACGCTGGACGACAAGACCCGACGGTACCTGAAGACGATTTCGGAGTCGGCGAAACAGATGGGCACCCTGGTGGATGACCTCTTGGCCTTTTCACGAGTCGGCCGCGCGGAGATGCGCATGACGGCGGTCCACTTGGACGAGTTGGTCAAAGACGTCCTCAAGGACATGCGGCCTGACACGCAGAACCGAAACATCGCCTGGATCATCAGTGCCTTGCCTGAGGTGTACGGCGATCCGTCCATGTTGCGGCAGGTGCTGGTCAATCTGATTGGCAACGCCGTCAAGTACACCCGTCCGCGCGAGCAAGCACGAATCGAAATCGGAAGCGCACCAGGCAATCCTCATGTGGATGAAATCGTCGTTTTCGTTCGGGACAACGGCGTTGGGTTCGACATGCAGTACGCCCACAAACTGTTCGGCGTCTTCCAACGGCTGCACAGTACGAACGAGTTCGAAGGCACCGGCATCGGGCTGGCCAATGTCCAGCGGATCATTCATCGGCATGGAGGCCGCGTGTGGGCTGAGGGGACCGTGGAGCAGGGCGCCACTTTCTACTTTTCACTACCGAGGGGTAAGGGGACGGTCAATGGTTGAGGGTTGATGGCTGATGGTTGATGAAGAAGACCTCCATGAACCTTATACCATTAGCCATTAACCATAGTACGGAGGAGAGACATGGCTGAACTCAAACGGATTTTACTGGCGGAGGACAACCCCAAAGACGTGGAACTGACCTTGACGGCGCTGGATGAACATCATCTCGCCAATGAGGTGGTGGTCGTCCACGACGGCGCGGAAACGCTGGA
>Ga0184633_10000129_pt1 | contig 22792 bp, 29 predicted proteins | sample PLM31_170_b1_FD_133156 | JGI IMG/M metagenome (GOLD analysis project Ga0184633, IMG submission 133156) | Groundwater sediment microbial communities from an aquifer in East River, Colorado, USA - PLM3-1_170_b1 | ecosystem: Environmental > Terrestrial > Soil > Riparian zone | place: USA: East...
GATCTGCGTCTGTAGCTTCGCCTACTGCTACCAAAACACGGTACGCAAGTGCAAGTGTCTCTCCATGTTCGCCTTTTAGAGATGCTTCTTCTTCTTTTGTTAATTCCAACAAGATATTCTAATCTGAACGATATAAAATACTTGTATGGTCTTTATCCTTATAATACAAACAAATGCAATTAGAACATATGGAAAAAATTCTGCGTGGAATGATAAATACGATGAATTCCGTCAAGCTGCCCAGAATGACTGCGCTCAGAGAGTTGCATGAGGCAGAGACTGGTGGTCCACTTAGCATACTTATTGGAACGATACTTTCTGCAAGGACAAGAGATGAAAACACTTCAGCCGTTGTCAAAAAACTATTCTCAAGGTACAAGACTGCACATTCACTTGCAAGAGCCAGAGTCTCCGATGTGGAGAAGCTAATCAAATCCACAGGATTTTATCATGTAAAAGCAAGAAGGATAATTGAAGTTGCATCAATCATCGATTCACGGTATCATGGCGAGGTCCCAGATAATTTTGATGAGCTGCTGAAACTACCAGGTGTTGGTAGAAAAACGGCAAATTGTGTACTTGTATATGCTTTTGAAAAACCCGCGATACCCGTAGACACGCATGTGCATAGGATTTCAAACAGGCTGGGCTTGGTAGAAACAAAAACTCCTGAAGAAACTGAATTTGCACTTATGGCAAAAATTCCAAAAAAATACTGGCTCCAGATAAATGACACATTTGTAATGTATGGCCAAAACATCTGCAAACCAATATCCCCTATGTGTGATGTTTGCCAGATAAAAAAAGAATGTAATTATTACAGGACTAATTTCGCTTCTTAGTTTTTAACAAAATCGCTATTATAACTCCAACAATTACAACAAGAATGTACGGTAGATAAAATAGTGGATTAGCAGCAGGATTCCCAGAAACAATATTCAGTATCAGGTTTCCTGAATTGGCTGCAGGTGGATCCCCAGAAGATTCCATCCCATATACTGAAAAATCCTTTATCTTATAATAATCAAGACTCAGGTTAGAGATCACGATTCTTTTGCCATTGTTTATTGTTAGACCTAGATCATCCGCATATACAACAACTATTTCGTCATCATGATTCCAACCATACAGTTTTTGATCATGAAGAACAGTATATCCAACTTCGGGGTTTTGTATTGCAACCCAGAATTTCATATCTGGGGGACTACCCATTCCAATTTCGATAAATTTTGTTCTGTCTTCTCCATCATAGAGTCTTATTGCTGCATTACCCTGAGGATTTGCATATACAATCTGGTTTTCAACATTAAGTTGCCAATTTTTTGTGTGCACATTTTCAAATGAACCACTGTTTGCACTACTACTAACTACATTGAACTTTTCATATGGAATGTCAACGGATTCCATACGGACAGAAGGGTTTGATGGAATCTGTGCATATGCAGGAAGAATTGGAATTAAAAGTAAGAAAGATAAAGCAATACTTGTTTGCACAAATTTGGCTGAAATTGGCTTTAATAAAAATCTAGTCAACAAATGGTTTGTTCCAATTCATTATAATTTTAGATACTTCTGGACGTATCATGTATTCAGAGGGAATCTGTCCTTCAAGTATCATAGTTCGTAATTTAGTACCACTTAGCTGTTCTTGAAATTCTGTTCCATGTGGACAGTTTCTTTCACTTGCAAAAGAAAGACATTTTTTGCAATAAAAGAATGCTGAATAAAAGACTGGTTCTATCTGAAGATCAGGGTATTCATTGAATATTTTCTGTGCTGCAAATGGATCATAGAAAGTTCCAACACCAGCATGATCACGACCTATTATTATGTGAGTACAACCGAAGTTTTTCCTCATTATCGCATGATGAATCGCTTCTTTTGGTCCGGCATATCTCATCTCTGTGTGAAGTGTTGCCAGAAAACATCTGTTTTCTGGATAATAATGTTTGATCAATGTTTCATAGGAGCTTACTATAACTTCATCTGTAAAATCACCTGATTTTTTCTTTCCTATCAGTGGATTAATAAAAAGACCATCGTGAGTATTCAGGGATGCTTTTTGAAGCATTTCATGTGCAACGTGTGGTACGTTTCTGGTTTGAAAGGCTACAATTGTCTTCCAGCCAGCTTTTTCAAAGCTTGCCCTTGTTTCTGTCGGAGTTTTCCGATATTTTCGTACAGGGATTTCTTTTGGTCTTTTCACATAGTCAATTTTACCAGCCACAAGAACATCTTGCATTGACATGGTTTTTGCCACTCCCGGATGTTTCGGATCTGTTGTTCCATAGACGCCTTTTGCAGTTACAGTTTTGTCAAAAGCGTACACATCTTCTACATGTAAAATAGCGAAATCATTACCCTCCGGGTTTTTCAAGAGGACATCACAAGCATCCTTCATTTTTGTAGCAGTCTGTTTGTCAACATCTAATACGACTGGTATTGTCCAGGGAAGATCATTCGATAATCTGCCTTTGTTAACTACACTTTCAAAGTCTTCTTGTAGTAAGAATCCTTCAAGTGGACTAAAAATGCCATCCGCTATGTTTTCTACATCATTTGCAAGATCTGCATCAACTGAAACGGTAAACATCCCGGATGGATTTTTCGTTGTAAATCTGTTTACTAATTTACCACCGTGTGGAGCAGCAATACCGTTGCTTTTTTCCAAAAGACTCACTTGTTACCGTGATCTGCGTGCAATCCGCATTCCTTTTCTGGATCGGTTTCCCACCACCAGCGACCTGCTCTCAGATCCTCACCTGGTTTTATTGCACGGGTGCAAGGTTCACAGCCAATACTTGGATACCCTTTGTCATGCAGTTTGTTATAAGGAATCTTGTTTGCTTTGATATAATCCCATACTTGTTCCCATTTCCATTCAATTATCGGGTTTACTTTGATCATGTTGTTGTGTTGTTCGTCCATTTCAATTCTTTTAGCATCTGACCTGTTTTGTGTTTGATCACCTCGTAATCCGGTTATCCACCCATCTAGAGTTGCAAGCATTTTATTTAGTGGATGAACCTTTCTTATTCCGCAACAGAGCTTCCTGTTACCAATACTTTGGTAGAACAGGTTCATTCCGCTTACTCGAACCATCTGTTCTACTTCATTTTGATCCGGAAACGTGACTTCGATGTTTATGTTGTATTTGTTTCGTATCTCATCCATCACATCATATGTTTCCTGGTTAAGCCTTCCCGTGTCAAGTGTAAAGATTCTAGCTTTTGGATTTATCTTCATTAGCATATCTATGACCACAACGTCTTCTGCACCAAAACTTGATGCAAACGCAACTTTAGGATGAAGGTTGTCAAGTGTCCACTTTAGAATTTCTTGTGGAGTTTTTAGCGTATTATTTAATTGATTGATTTGTTCGGCAGTAAATTTGCCCATAAAAAACTGTGTCTAATATGGCCATATAATTATTGCTAGGTTCTATGAGGCATCATCCTAGAGTTATAAATAACTTTGAATTAAGAATCAAAATGAACGAAAATACAGTAGTTGTTGTTTTTCCTTCTTTGTTTTCCCTCAATAAAATAGATCATCTTGTCTCAAGCATATCTACGATCCTTAAAATAAAGAAACTAGGTTTTAGTAAAATCCGTAAAAATGGTTCTGTAATAATAGTAGAAGCAGATGATCCTGTATTTGCCTCATCCGCAATAGCATCACTTTTTGGAATAGAAAAAATCGCTATCGCTAAAGAAATAGAAAATAGTTTTAATGTCATAGTTACTACAATAGCTACAGTTGGCGCTAATCTTCTTCTCAGAGGAGAAAGATTCTATGTCAAAGTGGACGGTATAGGAACAGAATATGTACCAAAGGATGTAGAACTTGCAGCTACATCAGCATTAATAGAAAAGACGGTTGATTTTCAAACAAAACCTGGTACAGAATCAAGCTATGACAAAATCATTTATACGTATATTACAAAATCGCACGCGTATGTGTGTATTTTTGTAGATAAAGGTGGAGGAGGTATTCCAAACAAATCACAAAACGAAAGAGTTCTTTGTTGTATATATGATGAGCTTTCAGCAATAGCATGTCTTCAAATTCTCAAGATGGGTTTTGATGTAAAAATTCTAGTTTGTCATAGTAGTGAGTCTGAACTTCTTAGTATAGTTAAAATGTTAAACCAAATTCTACCTAGACTTTTACAAACCAGAGTTGAATTACATTTTTGTAGACTTGACATGAAATCTTTTGGGAGATCAATTTTACTTAAAACTGCAATAATAACAGAGATTCTTGCGTCTTTTGCAAAAAGATTCAAGATAGATAGAATATCGCTCGCAATTTCACCGCTAATATTCCCTGCATGGTTTATAGAATACAACGCAATGCGTGTGTTTCAAAAGGGCATTATTCCTTGGTTTCCTCTTTCAGGTATAGATAATAGCATTTTTGACACCGCTAATGAAATTGGTTTGGGAAAACACATATCTAAAATTGAGAATCTGTGTAAGACAAAGTTCAAGAAAGACTTACCAAAAGGCAAAGTTAACAGAATTTCTCAAATCTCGCTTCGTGATATAAAGACAATCACTATTACGTTAGGCTCAAAAAACATACACGACATAATTGACTCACTAAAATCAAATCATTGAGAATTTAAACGGGAAATGAGTTGATCTGAATCTGTGATAAAGTTAGGACAATTTATCTATCCATGGGGAAATGGGCATTATAGCAGGATGATGTCACTTGACAGAGTTCTGCCTAATCATATCAAAGATGAGTTAGAAATGCATTATTTCAGTAAGGGAGAAGTATATCAAAAATTATTACAAAAATTTCCACAAAAGAAACAACAGATCCATGAAATTTTGATGCCAACACCGATAGATGGTAAACATGGACCCAGTGTCACACTTTCTATGTTGAATCTTTTGTTACCAATTTCTGGAAATCCCCCACTTGTAATTCAAATTTTAGATTATCTAAAGAAGGAAGCGAATCTCTACAATTCACAAAAATTTGATTTGGTGATAAATGATGGAGATATGGGTTCCAACGTATTAGCTAAAAACCGAGGTATTAAGTCGATTTTTGTAACAAATCAATTTAGACCAAAACTTTGGAGATCACATTTTTTCTTTTATCCATCTTTGATTTACATATCAAAGCAGATTGCAAAAGCGACAAAGATAGTTGTGGCCGATTCGGCTCCTCCAAACACCATATGTGAATATAATCTGAATTTTCCAGATGAAATAAAACAAAAGGTTGTCTATGCTGGTCATTTTTCAAATGCAGCAGTAACAAATCATAAACCAAAAACAGATTTGGAAAAATTGATTGAAAATACAGATTTTGGATATTGGATGCAAACAGGTAATAAAGCCACAAAAGAATTTACTGGTAAAAAGTATGAGGGGGCTTTTCACTCAGAAGGAATGCAAAAACAAAAACGACTTGTTTCACATGCACAAAATGACTCCTCCCTAGATAAAGTGAAAGGAAATGATGGTAAAATCTACTCTATTTCAGATGCACTTGAATACAATCTAGATTGGATTCAGATCGATGTAGGATTTTTGTCAGAACAAGAGAAAGACACCGTTTTGAATTTATGTAAATACGCTGTCATAAATGGTTCTCATACGGCAATGGGAGAAATTATTGGGACCAAAGCAAAACCGATTATAGGAATTCCTGTTTATGATGAACACACAAATCAGATAAGATGGGCAGAAGAAAGGAAGCTTGGAATTCTTGCGAATAATACAAAACAGGTAATACAAGCTGTTTACAACATACAAAACAATTATAACAAATATGAAGAACAACTCGTAGAATTTTCTAGAAATTTCGATAGAAATGGAGCTCAAAACACCGCACAAATAATTGCAGAGATGCTTGAGGATTAGAAAGAATTATAATTTTTCCGGACAAAGTAGCAGATCTGGTACGCGGCATTTTCGATGGGCGAACTGACCGCAAGGGATGACGACATAGACCGCGTACCAGAATTGACCAAAAGCTTTTATGGATAATTTTGATGAGTGGCGTCATTGACTGATTGCCCCGAATGTGCAGCTAAGCAGATAGTTATCGAGATGAAATTTGATTTGAATACAAAACACTTTATCTGTAAAAAATGTGGTCTGTATGCAACACGGGAACAAATAAGCGATATTAGAGATAGATTAAATCGTCGTGAGAAGACACGTGAGGATAAGCATGATGAGTACAGAGACTGGTGGCAATCAAGTAAAAAAGACAAACAGAATTAATTATTGAGTGAAAGTAAATGGTAAAAGAACTTCCAAAATGGGCACAGGATGAAATAAAAAATGCAAAGTTTGGAAAACCCGAATCACAAACAAGAACAGGTTACATTCTTGAGATATATGACAAGGACGTGAAGATTGACGCCCAGCTGTATGAAGAAGTTGAGGATGGAAGACACATTATAACTTTAGATTTACCAAAAAAAGTAAAGCCAGCAGATTTGATGAAGGGTGTTGTGTATGAATTTACTTTTAATTCGATGAAGGGCCCTTTAAGCAAAAAACTTGTTGAGCTTCTAAAAAAAGAAATGGAGATTGATATGGATGCCATATACCAGTTTGATCTGACTAATTTGGAATTAATAGATGTTGGTTCTGATACAGTAGGTTCAACAGAATCTGTAGAAGAATAGATTATAATTAATTAAAATAATTTTCTCTACTAATTCATAATTTTTGTGATCTCATTTGTTTTCTAAAAGCTGCTCCTAAGATTGGATTTATCAAATATGGAATTGTGTGTTTTAACCATACAGCGCCTCTTACAAATGACGGTATAATTATCTCTAGTCTTGGTGAAGTTGCTGCTTTTACTATTGCTTTTGCTACAGTTTTTGAACTAAGCGATGTTGGCGAATATTTTGGTATTGATTTGAATGAAGGGTGATTAAAAAAGTCAGTTCTAACCATTATAGGACTAACTATAGTAATACCTACACCGGTTCCTTTTAATTCATGATATAATCCCTCTGAGAATCCCAGCATAGCAAATTTTGATGCGCAATATGATGCAATTCCTGGAAGGCCAAAACTTCCTGCAACTGAAGCTACGTTTACTATATGCCCAGTCTTTTGTTCTAACATTTTTGGCAGAAAAGCCTTGATACAGTAAACCATTCCAAAATAATTAGTTTCCATCTGGGATTCTATTTCTTCTATTTTTAGTTCAAGTACAGAACCATAAATTGCAAAACCTGCATTATTAACTAGAATATCGATTTTACCAAATTTATCTAGAACAGTTTTACTCATCTGTTCGACTTCATGCCATTTAGAAACATCGCATTGACATACTAGTATTTCATTTCCATATTTTGCAAGATTTTTTGCTACAGATTCTAGATTTTCTTTTCTTCTTGCAACAAGCACAATAGAACTTTTTCGTTTAGCAAATTCTACAGCTGATGCTTCACCAATTCCACTAGATGCTCCTGTAATTACTATAACTTTATCATTAAAATCCACAAAGAAAAATAGCTAGTTGAAAATAAAGTGCTTTCTATGAAATTTCAGCTTTTTTTGTACGTGGATATACTATTTTCATTAAAAGTATCCAGCTTATAACAAGACTAACGTGATATGTAGCAATTCTCCATGCTATGACAATATTCCATTGTATGCTATCTTTGGTTGGTTCAAAAGTCAGACTGTTCAAGTTTCCAAGATATGCCCATATACCAAATTCTGTGAGACCTGAACCACCTATTGTTACAGGTATATTTCCTAAGGCATTTGAGGCCATTGCTGCTAAAAGTGAATTAAAAAAATCTATAAAATAACCAGCCCCATTTGCAATTACCATAAATGAAATCCCGTAAAACACCCAAATGAATATAGAAAAGATCATAGATACTGCAAATGCTTTTTTTGCTTGTTTATTATGCAGGCTTTGCCTACTCATCTCACAAACCTCTTGCATCCATTGATTAGTTTTATCAATGTATTTTGAAGCCCGTTCTTTGCCTGCTTTTTTTGCAGTTTTTTCTATCCAAGATGGAACTTGGAAAGTTCTCCTGTAAGATAGAAAAAATAGACTGGACCAAATTGCCGTAACTGGTAAGCTTATTGCAATAATTACAATTCCTATTGCATATGCACCATTGAAAAACGCAAAGGCTGCAGAAGTGAGAGCAAAGATTCCCGCTACTAGAACTTCAGTAACGATTTCCATTATTGTAACCCAAGTTGCTTTACCTGTTGGAATTCCTTTCTTTTTTAACCATATTATTCTGACTAATTCACCACCAACAAAAGAGGGTGTAGTAGATGTGACAAATTCACTCCCAATTCTTACTGAAACTGTTTTCCATGGAACTTCAATGTGACCAAGAAATGTCTTTACCAGATAATTGAATTTTAGACCTTGCATTAGTAATTTGCCAACAATTGCCAATGCTGCACTCATAAAAGGAATAAGACCCACTGCAAAAAGCTCTTCAAGTTTTATGTTAAAGGTAAATGCAATTAAAATAAATGGTACAATACTAACTGGAATTGCTAAAAGTTTCCAATTCATTGCCTGCTTTAATTATGGATGGAAATATAAGCTCAACATGAAATATAGTCAGCAAAATGAAAACTATTTTTATTCTAGGTACCGCGGGAGCTGGAAAATCATTACTTGCATCCAGCCTTCTTGATTATTACACAAAAAATGGTGCTTTTGTTGGAATGCTAAATTTAGATCCGGGAGTTGAAAATCTCCCATATACATGTGATGTCGACGTTAGAGATTATGTAGATATTGTATCTATAATGAGACAATATGATTTGGGTCCAAATGGTGCTATAATAATGGCAACTGACCTCATTGCATCAAAGATAGATCAGATTCAACATGAAGTTGATAATGTGAATCCAGACTATCTTATTGTTGATACTCCAGGCCAAATAGAGCTTTTTGCATATAGATCAAGCGGTCCATTTTTTGTGCAAAACTTTGTATCTGAACAAAAAGTTGCATTATTTCTGCACGATGGTGTATTGGTAACTACTCCAACTAATTTTGTTTCGATTGCACTTCTTGCTACATCAATAAAACTAAGACTCAATTTATCGCATATCAATGTCTTAACAAAAACTGATCTAATTGAAGATAAGATTAAGACCATATTGAAATGGTCAACTGATGTAAAAAGCCTGGAAGATGCAGTTGCAAAACAATCAGATGGTGAAAATTATACACTTGTGACTAATATTTTACGAAGTTTAAATATGGGTGGTTTTTCTCAAGGACTCATTCCAATTTCCAATGTAACTGGAGAAGGCATGGTAAACCTCGAGACAGCATTAAGCAGAATTCTTAATTTGGGAGAGGAGATAGAAGATTAATTGGCTTCTAATGTTGTTGTAAGGGCTCCATCTTCTACTGCAAACTTGGGTCCAGGTTTTGATGTCTTTGGTTTAGCTTTAGATGCGTTTTACGATGAAGTGTCTCTTGAGAAGAGTGATCGTGGAATAAAAATTCAAAGTTCTGATACAATTCCTCTCGTTCCTGAAAAAAATTCCGCTGGATTAGTAGTAAAGGAAATGGCAAAAAAATTTAAGATAAAATCGGGTGTTGTTTTAAAAATCAAAAAAGGAGTGCCTGCTGGATTTGGGATGGGAAGTAGTGCTGCTTCTGCAGCTGCAGCAGCAGTAGCGTTTGATGCTTTGTTTGATCTTAATCTTGATTCAAATACACTTGTAAAATTTGCCGGTATGGGAGAAAGAGCTAGTGCGGGTTCTGTTCATTATGATAATGTTGCAGCCTCTATACTTGGTGGTTTTGTTATTGTTAGAACAGATCCTTTTGACGTCATAAAAATAGAACCCCCCAAGGAACTTGTACTTTGTGTTGCAATCCCTAAACTTGATGTTCCAATGAAAAAAACCCAGGTTTCAAGGAGTGTCTTGCCAAAACAAGTTAAACTTTCAGATTCTGTTCGCAATCTATCTAATGCCGCTGCGATTGTTGCCGGATTTATGAAAAAGGATGTAGAATTGATTGGGAGTTCTATTAAAGATATTATCATAGAACCTGCAAGACAGCATCTCATACCAGGATTTAATCAAGTAAAGGAAAACGCACTTCATGCTGGAGCATTAGGTGTTACAATAAGTGGAGCAGGTCCATCCATCATAGCTTTTACCTCAAGATCATCCAATCCTAAAAAGATCTGCAGCGCTATGGAAAAAGGATTCATGTCTGCAAAAACAAAATGCAATACTGTTATTTGTAGACCAAGCAAGGGTGCAATTAAAGTATAGTTTTATTTTTTTTCTATAAATGCTCTCATTCTTTCTTCTCTATCTTTTGTTGAGAAGCATAAAGACCAAGAATAGATTTCAAGTTTTAAACCAGTATCAAGGTTTGCGTCAACTCCTCGATTGACAAGCATTTTTGATTTACCAATTGCAAAACTTACATTGTGAACGAAACTGAGTTATATTACACAATTTACAAAGGAGCTACTTGACAGATCTGGGTTTGTTTTTTGCTGCTTTTGCGGCTATAAGTTGGGGGACTTTTTTTGTTCCAGTAAGAAAAGTTGGTATTAAAAATATTTGGCAGTTACAAGGTGCTACTTCAATAGGTGTACTCCTTTTTGCCATTCCTGTAGGATGTTTTTGGGGTTTTGAAATTCAGCTAGGCGGTCTTGTGTCTGGTGTCATCTGGACAATAGCAAATTTACTTGCCCTTCATTCTGTAAGATTAATTGGTCTTGCAAGAACATCTCCACTTCTTGCCGGGTTTAGTATTATTTCATCATTTGTATGGGGAACTACATTTTTTAATGAAACTTTTGATTCGTTAATTCTTGCATTAATTGCAATAGGGTTACTTTTGGTTGGATTGCCACTTGTAGTAAATGGAGAAAAAGGCTCTTCCATACAAAAAAGAGGATGTTTTGTAGCTGTTGCGTCTGGTTTGATGGGAGGAACTTACATTATTCCTATGCAAGTAACACAAACTCTTCAGTCTGGGTTTTTTTCGTCAAGCATTTCGATTTTTGTAATTGGCATACCTATGTTTTTACTTGCAAGAAAATTCATTAAAAAAGAAACAATTGCAGGAATAATTTCTGGAAGTCTTTTTAATCTCGGTAGTTTTTCCGTATTAATTGCTGTAGGTCTAATAGGTATAACAATAGCATTCCCAATCGCCCAAACTGCTACTCTTTTTGCTGTATCATGGGGAATGTTTTACTTTAAAGAAGTGATTCAGAGGCAAGGAATTGTGCGTGTCTCTGTAGGAGCTCTAGTAATATTATGTGGTGCTACACTTCTTGCTATTGCTTAATCAAGCAATTTATTTGGCTTAAAAGAAAGCAACTGAATTGAAAAAAGCAGTATTGATTTTCAGTGGTGGTTTGGATTCTGTTTGTACAGCTGCCTATCTACAATCAAAATACGACCTCTATGGAATTACTTTTTCATATGGTCAGAGAGCAAATCAAGAAATCAGAGTGGCAAAACATTTTGCAAAAATTTTGAATTTAAAAGATCATAAAATTGTTAATATACAATTCATGAAAGAACTTTATGCAAAGACAAATGCTCTTACTAACTCAGAAATAGATATTCCGGAAAAATTTGATTACACTATAGTTGTACCTATACGAAATGCAGTTTTTCTTTCAATTGCCTCTGCGTGGGCCTTTTCAATAGGTGCTACACTAGTTGCATATGGAGCACATAAAGGGGATAAACAGTATCCAGATTGTAGACCTGAATTTTCTAGGAAACTTGAGAAAGCTTTCAATTCTGGTGAGATTGATGGAATACGATTAGGTTTAAGGAAAAAGATTATGGTTTGGAGTCCTTATAGAGTTGGATTTTCAAAAAGCGATCTGTTAAAAATCGGATACAAAAAACTGGGAGATGGTATCTTTAACACGTGGAGTTGTTATTCAAACACAAAGATTCATTGTGGGAGATGTGAATCTTGTAATAATAGAAAGTCTGCTTTTGCTAAAGCCAGAATAAACGATAAAACTGTCTATATGGTCTAGTTAGATATTTTTTAAGATCGGTTTTTTGAAAACAATTGCTCGTATCGGTATGTAATAGACAAGAAAAACCCCGCCAGCTATTCCCCAGAATATCCAATTTGTCATTTGCTCTGTAAACCCTATTTCTGTAAAGTAATTAACTGAATTCATAGCAATGCCCACAGAAACTCCAACAACGATGAAGAATTCTATAGCATACCATAAGAATCCAGGAAATGAATCTTTTGGTACATGTGCGTTGTTATGTACACCCATATTTGTCATGGTTTAGATGGCATTATTTAATTTTCTCAATGATCAGATTATTCTTGTCTCAGAGCCGTCATTATGAATAAGTGCAATTATGTCTGTTCTGGCTTCCTTTTTTTCATAAATTCCTCTGTATGTAATTGAAGTTACCTTTGCATCGTTTCTAACTCCACGCATTCTCATACAGAGATGTTCCCCTTCTGCTATTACTATTACTCCTTTTACTCCTTCTGAGTATAATTCATCAGCAATGTTTTTTGTTATTCTTTCTTGGATTTGCAGTCTTGATGTATATTTTTCTACTAGTCGTACTAATTTTGAAATACCAAAAACTTTACCATTTGGAGAATATGCAATTGCAATTTTGCCAAAGAAAGGCAGCATGTGATGTTCACACATGGAATAGAATTGTATGTCCTTTGCTATTACAACATCAGAATCTTCAGAAAACTTTACGGATAATTCAGACTCTGCCTCGTAGCCTTTGAAGATCTCTTCATACATATCGGCAATCCTATTTGGCGTATCAATAAGACCTTCTCGATAAGGATCTTCGCCTATTTCTGCAATCAACTCTCTTACTAGTCGCTTTACTCTATCTTTGTCCATCACGGTGCACCTATAAATTTGTGAAGTTGTGGAACTATACGTACTTCGTTATAATAAGGATAAACAGAATCATAGAAGTTGAAAAGCTGTTTCAAACTTGGTTCTGCAATACCATAGCTTGGCTGTATTATAAATCCTGCAATTTGTGATTCTGAAATAATATTAAAAACCTTCTCAATTAGCTGTTTGAATGGCTCAAGTTCGGTTTTTGAGCTTATAACAATTTTGATGTAAGTGGTTTTATTAGAATTTATGGCATAGGTAAGACATTGTAATTCATTTTCTAAAAGCTTAGAATAATGTTGAAGATCTACGAACTCTGAATCTGGTGTCTTGAATTCAATCTTAATGTAATCAAAATATGGAAGTATTTCTGCAAATTTTTGCGAATCATAACAAGAGGATTCAATGTAGGTTGGGATATTTTTTGTTTTGACAAATTTTGCCATTTCCGATACTGCTTTTGATTGTACAAGTGGATCACCTCCTGTAAAATTCACTTTGTAAGTATTTTTTTCTAGATTTTTTTCTATGAGTTTACATGCCTCTTCAAGAGTGTACTCATTTCCAGAATCCATGGGGAGAGAGTCTTTTGTGTCACAGTAGAAACATTTGAAAGGACAGCCTGCCAGTCTTACAAAAAGCGTTTTTGTTCCATACAATATTCCTTCTCCTTCTACAGAAGTAAATATTTCAAATAGTCTTACATTCAAGCAAATGATCTTTGGTTTTTCAATATTTATTCAATTGGATTAATAATTATCTAATTAGGTTGTAATTTCCTCTGTTTTTTTAGCAAAAAGTCCTGAAATGAATATTACAACGCCAAGAATTCCGATAAGACTTCCTACAAATTCTATTGTTTCTTTAATATCGATTTGTGTGGGGGCAAGTAAAACTGCAAGTATTGCGCCAACTACAATCATCGGGATTCCTATACCGACAGAGATTTGTTTAGAAGCCATGTGGGATGTAGCCATGAAAAACGTATATGAAGTTTATGTAAGTTTTTGTCAGACTTAAAATGATTTTTGTTAAAATTTACACGTATTAAGATACTAGTTTTTGTATCATATGTATAATTTTATCAATCTCGTTTAATGTATTCATTGCTTTTTCTGGAGATGTATCAATCTGAAGTTTAGCGTTTTCAAGAAGTGAAAATGCACGTGTAATCCACTTGGTAGCAATCTCATTTTCAGTTGCCGTTTCAGAGAGATTGTTTAGTTGTTCTTCTAAGGTTTGAATTTTTGTTTTTATTTTTTCTACTTTGGAATCAGTATTTCCTGTTGCTTTATTTGTACGGTCTGTTGTTTCTACAGAATCTGATGCTTCGTTTGTCGCTTCAGTTTGTACTTTTATACTGTCAAGAATTTCGTTTATGGAGTTTATTTTTTGTAATGTACCTTTCAGATTGTTATCTAAAACAAGTTGTTTTAACTCCACAATCATATCATTTGCAGTTTTTATCTTGGTTCTAGAATCATCGTCTTGTAAGTTTTTATTTAAATTGTCAAGTTTTGACTCAAATTGATGGATAATAGCATTCAATCTGTTAACTGTTGACACGCTAAGTTTTTCTGTAATTGTATTGATTCCTTTTGTTTCTAATGCTATCTGACTAGGATCAGAGACTTTTTGAAGCTTTTCTTTGGCAATTTGTAGATTATCTATAATGTCTTGGGATAATTCAAGAGCCTCTGCTTGAGAGATTAATTTGTCAAGATTTTCAATTTGTTTTGCGGCAAAAACCTTGGCCCTATCAGAAGTTCTTTGTTTTGCTACTTCAGAAATTGAACTATACGCGCCAATTATAAACTGTTTTGCAACTCCTAATGTCTTGTTCACTTCATCAACGTTTCCTGCATCCAAATTTTGCTTTGCAATTTGTATTAGGTTATCAAATTCTGTAAAATCAATTTCGATGTTGTTCTTTGTTGCGACCGCTTTGAGTTTGTTTGCACTGCTTTCTATCCTAATAATTACAGTTTTTAATCTAGATGTATCAGTTTGAGATAATGGTTCTTCAGCAATTGCTGGTACAGAAGATGATATCTTGTCACTTGCATCCTTAAACAATTTCATTGCAGAAAGAAAATGTTGTTTTGCTGTAGTAACATCTCCCTCTAAAACCGATTTTGCAAGTGCATCTGTATCTGCGGAGCCTTGTTCATAGAGTTTACTTATTTCATCAGGTACTGTTTCAAGTTGTGATAATCTGATCTTTACGTTGTCTCTTGCCTGGTTTGCTATTCTAAGTAGTGAATCTAGTTGTATGTCAGCATAAGCCTGCATCGGAATAGTAAGTATCATACTTCCAACTAATGCAAATAGAATAAATGCTAAAGGTTTCATTCTTGATTTTCCTCCAACGTTTTTCGTAATTTTATAAGGTTTTGTTGATCTATTTTTTCTATTTCTATAATCCCTTCCCTTTCAAGACGTTTTACTGCACGCCATGTAGTAGTACGTGGAAGAAGGAATTTTTTTCGTAATTCGCTTTCATAAACTTGGCCACCATTTTCAGAGATATATGTTACCATATCCTTGTCTTCTTGACGTAATTCTGGTTTAAGTCTAAAGATTGTTTCTTTGTCTGGAGTTACAGTTTTTTCGTTCTTTGGTAGGAGTTCCACAGTCTTTTTAATTGCAGATTTTGCTCTTTTGATAAAAAGTGAAATTGTTATTATTGCTCCTGCTACTGTACCAATTGTAGCTGCAGTTGCTACAATAGTACCGCCTATAGAAGACAAAGGATCATTATCTGATTTTGTTCCATTATTTGAAAGTGCTGTCTCTTGTTCATGAACAGCAGTGTTCTTTGCTTCATTAGCCAAGATCTCTGCACTTGAGAATTTACTTTCATTAAACGCAGAAATTGCTTCTTCAAGTTTTGCAGAGGCAAGTGGTGTTTTAATTTCTTCTGCATTAATTTTATTAATTAAATCTCGTGCTTTTTCTATGGCAAGAGTTGCAGTCTGTTCTGTTCCTAAAACGCCAAATACATAGTTAATTTCCGCAGTTCCATTAGGAAGTAAAAGGAGTGATTGCTCGTCTACAACTTGCATGTTAAGTGGAAATGCGTTCATACCTACAATTACAGTATTTTTTGGTAAGAGTATAGAGTAGTCAGATGGTGCATCAATAGAAAATGACCAGATCTTTCCGTTTTTCGTAACTAGATCTGCCGTATCATAATCGATTTTAACTTGAGAAGCTCCTAATGTTTCAATTATTACATTGTTTCCATCAATTTGGCTGGAAAGTAAGAGATCGTTTTCGTCCTGTGCTATAAGGTTATCAATATTGGTTCCAAAAAGTTTTATTGTAAAATCAGGTTGTAAAGAATCTACTTCAGTAGCATAAAAGACGTGTGTAGTACCATCTGTATAAATTGTAAAATCTAGAACCTTGGATACCCCAAAGGTATGTTGTGGTAGGGACGCTAAGGTTACTAGAACAAAACATACTGCTATCAAGGGAGCTCTTGCCATTAATATCAGGATATTAGTAATCCTTACAAAAAGCATTCCTTCTTGTGGTGCATACTCTTGTTGTGCTAACTCTGTTCTTTGTTCCATTTTTTAATACCTTAGGTTCATTGTCTGGACGAGACTCTGGAATTTTTGAAATTCTTGGAAGAATTTGATACCCTTCTCGGTTATCACAAAGAGTCGGTTTCTATTGTTTTTCATTGAATCCACCAAACCTGCATCTATTAGCTTTTGGCACTTGTCAAGCACTGCATAATGCGACAGGTTTGCCCTTCTAGATATGGCAGACACAATTACCCCCTGCGTACCACCGTCCATGGTCACATCCAAAATATCGGCAATTATGCCCATTTCTGATCTGTATTGTTGTTTTGACATGCCATCTTATGGAATGTATGTATTATGAGGGACACCTTGAAACATCACAGCGGAACGCCTAGCGGAACGGCTGTTTTAGTGTATAAAATGAGCAAAATGTTGCAAATTACGTGGCGGGGGAGAGGAGATTTAGATATTGAATTTGTGCTCAGATTGGAGTAAAATAGTCTAAAATGCAAGATTTCATGATTCATACATCTAACTATCTTTTTTAAAAGATGGAGACCTACAATAGCCTCCTATTACGGAATTAAAACCCGACGCACTAAACGACTCTGACCTTTTTTGGGTAGCCAGCCCACCTGCAAAAAGATTATCGTGGTTAATGAGATGTTAGATCGTCTAGATTAAACAAAAGCATGTATGATTAGTGTACTAATATAAGCTACCGCAGCGCTGGCGGGTATAGTTATAATCCAAGCCCAGACGATTCTCTTCCCAATTCCCCATCTTACAGCAGAAACACGCTTTACTGCTCCTGCTCCCATGATTGCCCCAGAAATTGCATGGGTGGTACTTGCTGGGATTCCAAAATGAGCAAGAACCGCAAGGATAGATGCGCCACCTGTTTCTGCTGCAAAACCTTGGTATGGTTTTAATTGTGTTATTTTTAGTGCCATTGTTTTTACAATTCGCCAGCCACCAAAAAATGTACCAAGACTAATTGCAAGTGCTGCGATAAGAATAACATAGAATGGTACTTCAAAGCTAGTAATCACGCCTTCTGTTAGTAAAATTAATGCAATTATTCCCATGGTCTTTTGACCATCATTTGCTCCATGAGTTAGTGAGAAGTAGGTTGACGAAATAAGCTGTAATCTACCAAAGACAGAATTTACCTTACTTGGTCTCTTTCTAGCAAATAAAGTGATGAGCAGAGTTGCTAGTAGAAATGCGGTGACAAAACCAACTACTGGCGATACTATAATACCAATGGCAATTTTCTCCAATCCGCCGAGAATCACTGCATGCATACCAGCACCAGCTATACCTGCACCTAATACACCTCCTACCAAGGCATGGCTACTTGAAGCTGGTAGACCCAATAACCATGTAATTATATCCCAGATGATTGCGCCAACAAGTGCGCCAATAATAATGTAAATTGTAACAAAATCGGGATTTATGATTCCTTTTCCTATAGTAGTTGCTACAGCAACTCCAAAAACAAATGGTCCTACAAAGTTTGCAATAGCAGCAAGGGAAACTGCTTGAAGCGGTCTAAGAACTCTAGTACCTACAACAGTTGCAATAGAATTTGCTGCATCATGAAAACCATTTACAAAGTCAAAAAATAGCGCTAATAGAATTGCTCCAATTGCAAGTTCGTACATATCAAAAACTAAGTATATTTTAGTACAATATCTTCTATCGAATCTGCCACATCTTGACATCTGTCAGATGTAGTTTCTAATGCATCATAGATCTCTTTCATTTTGATTATTGTGACTACATCTTTTGTATCAAATAATTCACCTACAGCTTTACGATGAATTTCATCAACTCTGTGCTCTGATTCACTGACTTTTCTGCAATGATCAATTATAGATTTGTCTGCCTTTACATTGTTTAATCTAGTAATCATAAAATTAACTTCTTTTGTTGCTACTGTAAGTTCTTTAGCCATATCAAGCATGTAGGGTGGAGATGTTGTTATTCTAAAATTAATAATTCTGCCAGATATTCCTTCTATGTAGTCTATAATATCATCTGTCTTTGATGCAATTCTTGAAATGTCTTCTCTATCTAATGGGGTGATGAAAGTTTTGTTCAATTCTTCAAAAACAGAATGTGTTAGTTTGTCTCCTTCTCTTTCTAGTTTTCTGATCTTTGCATGATTTTCCTCTAATTTGTCAAAGTTTGCAAATAAATCTGCGAGTAGATTTGCTACTTCTTCTGCTTTGCAAGCAAGATCATTTAAGATTCCAAGAATTTCTTTTTCATTGGATTTTAACCATGACATCCACTGAGGCATAATTTGTGTCAAATTTACATAGTTAAATCTCTGTTCTATATACGACATGGGAACTATATAGTTGGATCAAAACATCTGAGGTAACAAAATTATTGTCACGAACGGTTAAACAAAGCTAGAATACGACGTTGATCTTGTATTAAACGAGATGTCTGCTCTGACCAAGAATCAGAAAGCAATAGTGGTTGGCTCCTTTCTTGGATGGTCACTTGATGGATACGATATTGTATTAATGCTTCTTGTAATACCCTCTGTAAGCCAGCTTTTTTTTCCGTCAGAAAATCCGATCTTCAGTTTACTTGCAGCTTTTGCAAGCTATACAGCTACACTGATTATGAGGCCTATTGGAGCTGCAATTTTTGGAGTTTATGGTGATAAATTTGGACGAAAAAAATCCATGATAATTACAATTTTAGGATTTTCGGTTGCAACTTTTGTTACGGGACTCTTACCAACGTATGCTATGGTGGGTATTTTTGCTCCTGCTCTTTTAATATTAGTAAGAATGATTCAAGGAATTTTTGCGGGTGGAGAATGGGGAAGTGGAGCGGTCATAACAATGGAAAGTATACCAAAGCAAAAACGTGGATTTTTATCTGGATTTCTACAGAGTGGATTCTCTTTTGGTTTTCTTTTGGCTTCTATTGCATTCCAAATAATTACAATTGGTTTTGTAGGTGAGGCATTTTCTGAGTGGGGGTGGAGAATACTTTTCTTTACAGGTGTCATTCCTGGCTTCATAGCTCTTTTTGTCAGGTTTAGAATGGATGAATCAGTTCTTTGGTTAGAAAAACAACAAAAGCAAAAACTGGAAAAAGCTCCTCTTAGAAAAATTGTTTTTGGTAAAGAGCATAGGAAATCTTTCTTTCTATGCGTATTTGTAATGACTGGACTTGTCTACATGTATCACGGTTCAATAGGATTTCTACCCACTCTTTTACAACAATTTGGTCATATAGATATAGTACATGTAGCTCCGATAATGGTTTTTGCAACTATTTCTTCTTGGCTTGGAATGATTATAACAGGATGGTTAAGTCAAAAAATAGGACGAAAAAAACCCATGATCTTTTTTGCTATTGGTTCTATCATACTAGTAATTCCAATAGCTTATGGAATTCTTGGAGAAAATCTAACTTCTACCATTTTGTTTGTAGTTATATACGCCTTCGTAGTTTCCACAGCCTCTGGACCAATACCTGCATTTTTTTCTGAGAGGTTTCCAACTGAGATTAGAAATAGCGCGGCAGGATTTGCGTATAATGGTGGATTAATAGTAGGTTCATGGTCTCCTTTGATCGCAGTAAGTTTGATCTCGCTGGTTCAAAGTGAGTTTATTCCAGTGGCATTAGGCATGAATATAATTATTGGTGCGGTAATTTTGCTTATAGGCACTCTTCTTAATCCAGAAACAAAAGATCGTGATCTTTCATAGAACTTTCACATTAAGAACAAGGTATATTTATCGAATCTAAAATTGGCATCTCATATCTTGAAAAATAGGAATCATAAAACAGATTTAATTCCCATCGTTGAGGATATTTTGTCAATAGATCCTGGAATGAGATTTGCTGCAATTATAGATCTGAAAGGAAACATTTCAGAATCGATAATGAAAGAGGGTAAGACATCATTAAAATCTCAAAAGGAAGAAGAGTATTTTTGCAAACAAGTCGCATTAAGAAGGAAGATGCAAAATGAGTTTAATAAAAGCCTGGGAAAAGTAGATTATGTTCATATTGAGCGTGAAAAGGTTACCCAGATTGTTTTGTATCCTAAACGAAAAACAGTTTATGTTACAATGGAACCAAATATTGATACAATAAAAAAGCTAAAAATTGTAAAACTCATTAAAGAAAAAACTGCACAGTTATAAAATTAAGAAAAAGTAAGGGAAAAATTAGTTTTTGGATGTACGGACTGTTTTATTCAGTAGTAGATTCTGCCGGTTGTGGAGAACCTTCTCCAATTACTTCAGCTGTAGCAAATCGTCCACCAACTTGGGTGACTTTTACTTTTGTATTCTGTCCTACTTGCCCACCTTTGACAAATATCACAAAACCATCTACTCTTGCGATACCGTCTCCTTTTCTACTAATTTCCGTTATAGATACATCGTATTCTTTTCCGGTTTCTACTGGTTTTGGCCTGTCATCAAATCGTCTACCGCCGCCGTTGCCTCTATTGCCGCCGTATCCTCGGTTATCAGAGCCTTCGCCAAAACCGCCTTCGTTATAGCTCATCGTTGCACCTCCTTTCTGCTTTACCATAAGCCATAACCCTATAAAATCTGATCAGCAGATTAATTTAACAATCTGGGAAGTTTAGTTATAATTTGATAGTAAAATTAACAATTTTAGTTTAAAATCATGTCAACTCTATATCTATTATCTTTTTATATATTGCAAATTACACTATTTTATACAATATGTTCGAAAAGTTCAAAAAAAACCTAGAAAAGTTTAGAGAACTTTCGTCTGAGGGAAGTAAAGATGATGAGGGTAATGTCGTGACAGAAAAGATCATTCCTGTTGAATCAACAACTAACATTGAACAAATAAAAATACCTGAACGTGTTGAACAAGTCAGTATGAGTCAGTCAAGTGATGACATAGGTATAAAATCGCTTATGGATAAGCGTGCAAAACTTGAAGAGGCAATAGATTATGTTGGGCTGATGATAAAAAATCTGAAAGATAAACGCACCAAACTTGAAAAAAATATTGAAGATGAATCAGTTGATATTAAAAATCTGAAGGAAAAGTTGAATAAAGTAACTCAATATATTGATGAGGAAAAACAGGGGATCAAGAACTTAGCTCAGAAGAGATCAGATGTAGAAAAGGAAGCGGATGATGTGGCCGTAATAATTAACAATTTACGTGAAAAACTCACATCAATTGATCACATAGTAGATGAAGAAGGCAATAAAATAAAGAACTTTAAAGAATCCAAATCAAAGATGGAAGGTACATTTAGTTAAAAAGTGAACCCTTCCTTTAGGATTGCACTGAGATTTTCTTTTATTTCATCTTCATCAGATATAGAATTCAAATCACGTATTAAAACTTCAGTTGCCAGGCATTGATTTTTTGTAAATTGATAATAGCATTCTAATCTTTCTTGATCTGTTTTTGATTTATGGAAAGTTACCCAAAAATTTTCAGACGCATGTTGGACATAAAGCAAAAACTTGTGTATTACATCTTTTACTTTTGGAGAGGAATTATCTTTAGTTAGACCTATCAGTATCTGTTCTAGCTTACTTTCTAAGTTTGATTCGTAAATCATTTGATAAAGGTCGATTTCTCTTGTTATGCATTTCCTGTACACTACATTCATAAAAATGTTCATTCAATAAATTATAAGAAAAGCCACATTATCATATAGTTTCTTTATATTATCTAAAAAATTTTATATTTCAATAATTTTCTTTGAGTAAAACTTAAATAATTTTATCACGTATAGTTTATCCCTATCAAAGGAATATCCTCCCAAGATAGGAATCATGCAGACAAAAGCATGCGATCAAGGAAAATCCTTCCGCAGAAGATGAGCCACTATGGGATGAAAAACTCCCAAGAATTGTTGACAAAGGTCAACATGGGCTTTTGGATCCATCGGATCCCATCCAAAGCTTTGGCGTGTTACTACAACACGCTCTGCATGATGATATTTTCCCCTTTTCAAAAATACAAATTTTATCGAATTAAAATCAACAAAACTGTAGAAAGTATTCAAATGTATCATACAATAATCCGATTACGTGTGATTATCCAAAGCAATGTCATTATCTCCTAGGAGGAAGTGGATCTGGTATCTTCTTCCATCCCAGATAACAGCTGAAGGCTTACGTACAGTTATTCCATTGTATGTGATATTTCTTGGTGGAGACATAAGTGAAGTTTCGCTAGTAGTTGCACTTCATTATGGTGCAGCTGCCCTTGGTTCTTTATTTTGGGGTAAGGTAATAGACAGGTTTCATGTAAGACGGGCGGTTCTTCTTGCTTCACTTTTTTTTATAATACTTTGCTGTATTTGGTTATATTTTACAAGAAATCTTAC
>Ga0184633_10000131_pt1 | contig 22720 bp, 17 predicted proteins | sample PLM31_170_b1_FD_133156 | JGI IMG/M metagenome (GOLD analysis project Ga0184633, IMG submission 133156) | Groundwater sediment microbial communities from an aquifer in East River, Colorado, USA - PLM3-1_170_b1 | ecosystem: Environmental > Terrestrial > Soil > Riparian zone | place: USA: East...
CCAGCGGCTGGAGCGCGGCGAACACGTTGCGCCGGAGACGCTCGACGATTTGATCGAGTTCTTCCGGCTGTTCGCCGACCGCTGCCATCACGGCAAAGAAGAAGACCTGCTCTTCCCGCTGCTTGAGAGTAAAGGGCTGCCGCGCGACGGCGGCCCCATCGGCGTGATGCTCTACGAACACGAAGAGGGCCGCGAGCTCATCCGTCAGATGAATGAGTCCGCCAAAGCCTACGCGCAGGGCGACGCCGGCGCCGCAAAGGCCTGGGCCGCAGCGGCGCGCGGCTATGCCACCCTGCTCAGCGAGCACATTTTCAAGGAGAATAACGTCCTGTTCATGATCGCCGAGCGGCTGTTGACCGACGCCGAGCAGCAGGAGCTGGCCGCTGCGTTCGATCGCGTCGAGATCGAGAAGATGGGCGCGGGCACGCACGAGCGATTGCACGCGAAAATGGACCGGTTGCTGAGCGAGATTTCCGCCGTCAAGTCTTGAGTGAGGAGCCGCAAGGGCCGCGAAAAGGCTCACGGCTTGGGGAAAATGGCTCAGCGACGCTGTTCCAGCCCGGCCCAGCGGACAGAGTGGCCGCCTAAGGTGCGGCGGTACAACGGGTTGCAGCAGGGGCGTGATTTCGAGCTTTGGCAAGGGTCGTGCCCCAAGGAAGAGTGGTTAGCATTTTGAGAAGGTTAGGTCGGGCGACTGTGAAATACCCCACGCAAGACGCCGGTAGGATGGTCATCGGTAGGCCGAACCAAGGTGGTGTCCGGCATGGGGAATCACTGAGCCCTATCCGCAGGGCTGTGCCTCCTGCAGTCGCCCGGCCTACAAGAGTTTGGCAGCGGCGTGGTATCCTGCGAATCCGGACGGAACACTCCGCTCTTCTTCGGACCGGCCAGCCCCTGAATGGGATGCACCGGTTGGATTCTGCAGCACGCCGCTGCCACAATCTTTCTGTTGTGTTGACGCAAGACCGAGTTCCAACTGCGGGGTCTTTTGCCGCCCGGGAGCTCTCAGGTAGTCCCTACCCATCTTTACTCGAAGCCCTGAGCGCCTTCTGCAATCAAAGCCACAGCAGTTTCCTCCCAAAACTGATCCTGGGCGGCGAACCCCGTAGTCTTCAAACAAGTTTGCGTTCTGTGCGAACGGTGCCCCCTCGAGAAAGCCCGGACTCGTTCGGCAGAACCCATAGGACTCTTCCCGGGGCGAACGGCGTGGATACTAAGCACGGGCGCGGCGATCCACGAACCGGTTGCCCCGGAAGAGTCTGACTTTCGGGCGCTTCTTTTTTGCTTCCAAGCCCCAGACACGATCCGCGCAATTCGTAGAGGTATGGACGCAAACCAAAACGCGCTCTCTCTGCGCATGCCCGCCGAACACGGCGCTTGGGGCGTCATGTTTGCACCGCTGGTCTGCGCCGCAATCATCGCCAACCGTTGGAACGTGCCCCTCTTGCTGTGCGCCGTCTGCGCACTCAGCCTGTTCTTGCTGCGCGGCTCGCTCGACCGGCAGTGGCAAGAATCGAAGGAACTCGCATGGGGAACGCCGGCTCACCTGAGCTTGGCCGCTGTGGGCGCGATCACCGGCGGGCTGCTCATCTTCTTCTACCGGCGCTATGAGTTGTGCGGAATTGCCCTTGCGGCTCTCGTGCTTTTCTGGATGCAACACGAACTGGTTCGTTCCGCGCCGCGGCGTGAAAAACGGAGCTTGACTGCAGAGCTCGTGGGCGTTGTACTGCTGAGCCTAACCGCACCGGCCGCATGGATTGCCGCGCGGGGCTCGTTATTTGCGGGCTCAAGCGGCGTGACGGGTCTTGCGGTCTGGCTGCTGAACCTGTTCTTCTTCCTTGGCGGGGTTCTCTACGTGAAGTATCGCGTGCGTGGCCTCCTGGCCCATCGCGAGTTCACTACCGTACGCGAGCGGATTGCGTTTGCCTGGCCCGTGTTTCTCTATCATCTGGTGCTGCTCGCGTTTCTGACGAGCGGGGCGCTCTTTGGCTTGCATCGTGCGAGCATCATTGCGGCCTTCGTGCCCGGCACCTTGCGTGCGATGGGGCTGCTCGTTTCCCTTGGACGCCGGTTCGCCATCCCGCGGCTCGGCTGGAGCGAGATCCTTCACTCAGCGTTGTTTCTGGCTCTGCTGGTCTTTACGATGGGTCTGGCGGCTTGAAGTTGCAGGAAGAGAATCCGTTCAGGAAGTGAAGACTTTGGCCGGCTCGGCGGGGTCAGGCACGGACAGATCCAGATGGAAGTCGCGGGGATCTTCACCGCACACAAAGCCGAGCGAATGCACCAGGCGGAGCATGGGCAGGTTATCGTACTCCGTCATCCCCCAGATGCGGCGCAAGCCCAGGCGCTTGCCCTCTTCGATTGCCGCTTGCAGCAACCGGCGCGCGATCCCTTGTCCGCGAAAATCCTGGTGAATGAAGACGGCGACTTCCGCGGTATCCAGGCATAGGCAGAGGACAACATGGCCCACGACGCGCTCGCCGCTGAGCGCAATGAAATTCGGATACACCGAAAGACTCTCGAGCCATCTCTGCGGCTGCCGCGGCGGCAGGCCGAGCGCTGCGGCCTTCGGCTCGAACTCAACGTACATGCGCAGCAACGTGGCGAAATCCGCCACCGTTGCCCGGCGGACCTCGACGGCCACCTGCACTTCAACTTGCGCTTCGCCAATCATAGAAAGCCGTCCAGCTCCTGCTCTTCGGTCGCTAGGTGACGCCGCATCTCCCGCGTCAGCTCTGTTCCCGTCTCCTTCAAGTGGCAGACGGCCTCGGACGCGTCGTCCATCCGGTTGAACTCATCTAGCGCCCCGCAGAAGTCATCCAGACGCGCCAACAGCCCGACGTGCTCCGCTTTCATTTGCCGGCTGAATTCGGCCAGCTCCGGGCTCACTTCCGCGACGCGATCGAGCAGCACCGCCTCTTCACGGCGGCAATGCTCCGGGAAGTGCTCGGCGAGCTCCTTGCCGAAGCGCCGGAGCTCGTCACCGACGCTCAGGTCGGCAAAGACCTCCCCATAGCAAACCAGGCGTTCGAGAGCTGGCTCCACTCTTTCCAGGGCGCGCTCGAGCGCCCGGTGCTCATTGTGGATTCGAGCCGCATCGGCGCGGAACGTTGGGGTAAGAGTGGCCATTGTCTGCCTCCCACCTGAATCAAGCACTTGCCCTGCCAAGAAAGCCTGTTCCTCGCGTTGCGCCAACCCGTGTTTTGACGGGCGCTTACGGACACATGGAGGGCTTCCGCCCGCCAGCCATTAATGCTTCGCCTGAGGCGGCTGGCGCAGGTTCGTGCGCGATGTGGCGCAAACAGCCCCGGCGCGCTTCTCTACATCTCCGCAAGTCCCTCATTTTTTGTGAGTTGCGCCGCTTCCGGCTGGCATCGAAGCTGCTCCCCTGCTACTGAAGGGGAAAAGACCGTGCCCGCCATCTTGAGCACTGAAGAGCAGTCCACCGAAGTCAAGGGAGAGTTACGCGCGACCAAGTCTGCGTCGCGCTTCGCCGGCATTCCGACGACGACCGACGGTTCCGGCGCCGTCGTTTGGGTCGAGTCGCACATCTCGCAGGGCGCCTGCGCGTATCCCATCACGCCCTCGACGCCGATGGGCGACGGCTTCGCCGTCGAGTTCTCGAACGGAAAGCGCAACCTCTGGGACGAGCCGCTCGAATTCCTCGAGCCCGAATCGGAGCACAGCTCGGCTTCGGCGTGCGAAGGTTTCGCGCTCGCCGGCGGGCGCGTGACGAACTTCACCTCCGGCCAGGGCCTGATCCTGATGAAAGAAGTGCTCTACGTCATCGCCGGAAAGCGCTTGCCCGTTGTCTTTCACATTGGCGCGCGCGCGCTGACGTCCCATTCGCTCAACGTCCATTGCGGGCACGACGACGTGATGGGCGTGGCGGACACGGGCTGGGGCATGTTGTTTGCGCGCAATGTACAGGAAGCGGCGGACCTGGCGCTCATCGCGCGCCGCGCCGCCGAGGATTCCGAAACACCGTTCTTCAACGTGCAGGACGGCTTTTTGACCACGCACACGCTCGAGACCGTTCGCCTGCCCGAGCCCGAATTGATGCGCGACTTCATCGGCGCGCCGGCAGATCGGCTGCGCAAGCTCTTCGACCCCGCCCAGCCCTTGCTCACGGGCTGCGTGCAGAACCAGGACAGCTACATGAAGGGCAAGGTCGCGCAGCGGCACTTCTACGACCGTGTGTCTCCGGCGCTCGCGCGCGCCATGCGCGAATACGGCGAGCGCACCGGGCGCCGCTACGATTTCGTGCGCGCCTATCGCATGGAAGACGCCGAATACGCCCTCGTGGGATTCGGCTCGATGATGGAAACGGCTGAAGCCACCGTGGACTATCTGCGCGCCCGCGGCATGCGCATCGGCGTCGTCAGCCTGACGAGCTTCCGGCCTTTCCCCACGCGCGAGTTGGCCGCCGCGCTTCGCGGCTGCCGCGCCGTCACGGTGATCGAGCGCGCGGATGTGCCGCTGGCGCAGTCGAATCCGCTGACCACGGAAGTGAAGGCGGCGCTTGCTGACGAACTGCTGCGACTGGGCGCAGCGGCAGAGTCCTTGCCCGCCATCTACTCCGGAGTCGCCGGGCTTGGCGGGCGCGATGTGCGTCCCGGTTATTTCGTTGCGGCAGCCAAGAACATGCTCCAGCCTGGAGGACGCCGCTTCTTCGTCCTCGGCGTCAAGCATGACGATGCGCTCGAAGCTGCCACCGATCCCGACGTTCGCCCGGCAGGGGCCTACTCGCTCCGCGGGCACTCGATCGGTGGCTTCGGCTCGGTGACGACGAACAAAGTTCTCGCCTCCGTTGCCGCAGAGCTTTTCGGGCTGCAAGCCCAGGCCTTCCCGAAATACGGCTCGGAAAAGAAAGGCCTGCCGACGAATTACTACCTGACGCTGGCGTCAGAACGCATCCGCCTGCACGCCGAGCTCAACGCGGTTGATTTCGTCGCCATTCAGGACGCCAACGCCTTCGCCGGCGGCGATCCGCTCGAGGGTTTGTGTGCGGGCGGAACCGTGTATTTGCAATCGTCGCAGCCTGCGGGGAAGATCTGGACCAGCCTGCCCGCCACGGCGCGGAAAACGATCCGCGAGCGCGGGATTCGCGTGTTCGCGCTCGACGCTCTGCGGATTGCGCGCGAAAGCGCGAGCCGCGCCGATCTGCAGATTCGCATGCAGGGCATCGTCCTGCTGGGTGCGTTCCTGCGGCTGACGCCCTTCCGCGAGCGCGCCGGGCTGCACGAAGACGCCTTGTTTGCCGCGCTGGAGAAGACGCTGCAGAAATACTTCGGCAAGCGCGGCGGGCGGGTGGTGGCCGACAACCTGGTGGCTGCGCGCCGCGGGTACAACGAGGTCGCGGAGGTCGTCCCGCCCGCGCAGGAAGAGCGGCTCGAAGCCAAGGTGGCGCATCACTGGGCGCCGGTTTGCCGCCAGGGCAGCGAGTTGGTCGCGCCGAGTTTCTGCGACCACGTGATCGGGAGTTACGCATGCGGCCGCGAAGCCGATCTCGAAGCGGACGCGTACGTGGCGCGTAGCCTGATGCCGCCATCGAGCGCGGCGCGGCGCAGTTTTCGCACGCTCGGTGCGGAGATTCCTGAGTTCATCGCGTCCGCGTGCGTGGGTTGCATGGAATGTGTTAACGAGTGCCCGGACACGGCGATCCTCGCCAAAGTGGTGGAGCCGCCCGCGCTCGAAGAACGGCTGGGGCACATCGAGCGGCCTGAGCTGCGGGAAGAACTCCGGAAGAATTTCTCGGTCACCAACAAGTACAGCGACATGTTCGTGAAGCGCGGCGAAGCCGGCGGCCTGTTCGGTTTGTTCATTGACCCCGACAAGTGCAAAGGCTGCGGGGAATGCGTGACGGTGTGCGGCTCGCACAACGCGCTGCGCATGCGGCCCAAGGCCGAGCTCAACTTGGCCGCATACGACCTGGGGATGGATTTGTTCCGCCACCTGCCGGAAACGCCCGCGCGCTACCTGAACGAAAAATCACTGGGCGATATGATGCTCGCCGGGCGCTCGCTGCTCTACACGGGCGGCGCGGGCTCCTGCATGGGTTGCGGCGAAGCCACCGCGATCCGGCAGATGCTCGCAGCCACCGGATTCACCTACGGTGCGGACCAGATCGGCATTGTTGCGGCCACCGGCTGCAACACCGTGTTTGGTTCCACCTATCCCTTCAACCCGTTCGCCGTGCCCTGGACCAACTCACTCTTCGAAAACGCGCCCGCCGACGCCATGGGCATCCGCATACGCTGGAACCAGGAAGGCCACGCTAAGCGGCGGCTCTGGGTAATCGGCGGCGACGGCGCGCTCTTTGACATCGGCTTCCAATCGCTCTCGCGCATGCTGATGTCCGGCCTGGACATCAAGGTCTTGGTTCTGGACACGCAGGTGTACTCCAACACCGGCGGGCAGAGCTCGACCGCAACGTTCACCGGCCAGGACGCCAAGATGGCCGCGATGGGCCTTGCGCAGCCCGGCAAGCGTGAGCGGCGCAAAGAGCTGGCACAGATCGCGCTGATGCATCCGCACGTCTTCGTCGCGCAGACTACCGCCGCGCACACGAACCATTTTTACAAGAGCATCCTCGCGGCCAACGAATTCCCGGGCCCGGCCGTGGTGGTCTGCTACGCGAGCTGCATGCCGGAGCACGGCGTGGCGGACGACCGCTCGGCCGCGCAAGCCAAACTGGCCGTTGAATCGCGCATGTTTCCGCTGCTCGTCTACGACCCGCGCAAGGGCGAACGCCTCCGCGAATGCCTGAGCCTGCAGGGGAATCCGGCGTTGAAAGAAGACTGGTACGTGGACCCCAAGAGCAGCGAACCCGTGGACTTCATCGCGTTCGCGAAGACCGAAGGCCGCTTTGCCCGGCACTTCGATGCCGAAGGCCGCCCGGACGAATCCCTGGTGGGGGCCGGGCAGGAGCGCCTGGAGAACTGGCATCGCCTGCAGGAACTCGCGGGGCTGCGATGAGCGCCGCAGGTGGGGAGGGCATCATGAAACTCGTTGATCCAAGATCGCGCGTGCGTCTGGCGAACATCCTGTGGACCACGGATTTCTCGTCCGTCTCGGAAGCGGCCCTGCAATACGCCGTTTCGATCGCCCGGCGCTACGACTCGCAGATTTACATCGCCCACGTGATTCGCCCGGACAGCTACCAATTGGTGCCGCCGGAAGTTCTTGGCTCGGCACTGACGCACACGCGGTGTTACGCGGAGCAGCAAATCGGTCAGTTGCTGGTGTCCGGCCGCCTGCGCGGCATCCCGCACCAGGTTCTGCTGACGGAAGGCGATCTCTGGACGACGCTTTCCATGCTGATTCTGGAGCATGAAATTGATCTCGTGGTTGCGGGCACGCACGGGCGCACGGGCATCCGGAAGCTCTTGCTCGGCTCGGCCGCCGAGGAAGTTTTCCGGCGGGCGCCGGTGCCGGTGCTGACGGTGGGCCCGCTCACGCGACGCGAAGTTCCGGCCGAAGCCGAGCTCCGCCACATTCTCTACGCCACCGACTTCACGCCCACCGCGGAACACGCGGGCGCGTATGCGCTCTCGCTGGCCCAGGAACATCAGGCGCACCTGACGGTGATGCATGTCGTGCGCGAAGAGGCTCCGTCGAGCCGGCCAAACGTCACGCGCGTGCGGGAGTACTTCCTGCAGCGCCTCAAGGAAATCGTGCCCGCAGAGGCGGAGCTTTGGTGCGCGCCGGAATTCCATGTCGGCTTCGGCGAGCCTGCATCCTGCATCTTGCAGGCTGCTGAAGAGAAACAGGCCGATCTGATCGTGCTCGGGGTGCGGCGCACCGCCAACTTTCCGGGCCACCTGCCGCCGGCGACGGCGTATCAAGTCGTCTGCCAGGCGCGCTGCCCGGTGATCACCGTGCGCGGCAATCTGGAATCGGGCGGGCTGGAGAGCACGTAATCGAGAGGTGGAACCATGGCCCCACAGGATCGCGGTCGGGTAACTATCGATCCCGATGAATGCAAGGGATGCGGGCTTTGTCTGGACGCCTGCCCGCCGAAGTGCCTGGCCTTCGCCAAGGACTTGAGCCCATACGGCGTCCACCCGGCGCTCTACCTGGGCGAAGGCTGCACGGGCTGCGGCATCTGCTTCTACGTCTGCCCCGAACCGGGCGCGATCACGGTCTATCGCGTGGCTCCCCCGCCCAAGCTCGCCAACCAGCGGGCCGCGCAGGAGGCTCCCCGTGCGTGAACTCTCAATGGGCAACGTCGCCGTTGTAAAGGGCGCCATCCTGGCGGGCTGCCGCGCCTTCTACGGCTATCCCATCACGCCGGCCAGCGAAATCACCGAAGCCGCTGCGCTCTATCTGCCGCAGGTGGGCGGGGTGTTTCTCCAGGCGGAAAGCGAAGTCGCAGCGATCAACATGGTGTACGGCGCCGCTTCAGCCGGCGTGCGCGTGATGACGGCATCGTCGGGGCCGGGCGTCAGCCTGATGCAGGAAGGCATCTCGTATCTGGCCGGCGCCGAGCTGCCGTGCGTGATCGTGGACGTCGTGCGCGGCGGGCCGGGCCTGGGCAACATCGCGCCGGAGCAGAGCGACTACTTTGCGCTGGTCAAAGGCGGCGGCCACGGCAACTACCGCAACTTCGTCCTCGCGCCCGCGTCCGTCCAGGAAATGTCCGACCTGACGCAGCTGGCCTTCGATCTGGCCGACCGCTATCGCAACCCGGCGATCGTCCTGAGCGACGGCTTCATCGGGCAGATGATGGAGTCCATGGAGTTGAAGGCCCTCCCGTATGAGACACCGGACAAACCCTGGGCGGTGTGCGGCACGCCGGAAACGCGCGCGAACCTGGTCACTTCGATCCAACTCGAACCCGACGCGCTTGAAGCGCACGTGCGCCACCTCGAAGCGAAATACAAGCTCGCCGAAGATCTGGAAGCGCGCCACGAGCTCTATCACGCCGAAGACGCGGAGGTGCTGTTCGTCGGCTATGGCATCACGTCGCGCGTGCTGCGCGCGACGGTCGAACAGGCGCGCGAGCGCGGCGTGCGGGCCGGGCTTTTCCGGCCGGTCACGCTGTGGCCTTTCCCCAAGCACGCGCTCGCCCAAGCCGCGCGCCACGTCCAGATGGTGTTCGTCGTGGAGATGAGCCTCGGCCAGATGGTCGAAGATGTGCGGCTGACGCTCGAAGGCCGCGTGCCGGTGGAGTTCTATAGCCGCGTGGGCGGCAACGTGCCGCAGGCGGAGGAGATTCTGGAGCAGTTGCTCAATCGGCTTGTGCCCACAACCGAGTGGGGCGTCTAGCGCCGGAGGAGAATCGTCATGCAGGACTACGAAGTGGTCCACGCGAAGTCGCCGGTTTTCTACGACCGGTACGAGCGCAAGTCGGAGCTCCAGCAGCAAACGCACTACTGCCCCGGCTGCGGGCACGGCGTGGTGCATAAGCTGGTCGCCGAGGCCGTGGCCGATCTCGATTTGCAGGACCGCACGATTTTCGTCAGTCCGGTGGGCTGCTCGGTTTTCGCGTACTACTACTTTGACACGGGCAACGTGCAGGCGGCCCACGGGCGCACGCCCGCCGCGGCAACGGGCCTGAAGCGCTCGCGCCCCGAGAGCATCGTTATCGCGTATCAGGGCGACGGCGACCTGGCCGCCATCGGACTCGCCGAGATCGTGCACGCCGCGAACCGCGGGGAGAATATCTCCGTCTTCTTCATCAACAACGCGATTTACGGGATGACGGGCGGGCAAATGGCGCCCACAACTTTGGTGGGCCAAATCAGTACGACCACGCCCTTCGGGCGCCGCGCCCGCAACGAGGGTTTTCCACTGCACATGGCCGAGCTGCTCGCCACGCTACAGGCGCCCGCATACATCGAGCGCGTCGCGCTTTCCGACAACAAGAACGTGATGCGCGCGCGCCGCGCGGTGCGCAAAGCGATCGAGAACCAGACGAAGGGGCTTGGTTTTTCCTTCGTCGAGATCCTCTCGGCCTGCCCGACGATCTGGAAGATGACGCCCACCGAAGCGCGCGACTGGGTGGCGGAGAAAATGATTGCCGCGTTCCCGCTGGGCGTGCTGCGCGACCGTACCGAGCCGCTCACCGATAACGGCGCGCCACCCGTGCGCTCCGTCGAAGAAGTTCTTGGTGTAAAGTCGCTCAAGGGATCCGAAGCCGGCGAATCCGCCGGCCGAGCGCTGGCGACAAAGACCTGGACGGCGAAGATTGCGGGCTTTGGCGGGCAAGGCATCCTGCTGCTCGGCCAGATGCTGGCCGAAATGGGCATGCGCGAGAAGATGGAAGTGAGCTGGCTGCCGTCCTACGGGCCGGAAATACGCAGCGGCAGCGCGCATTGCCACGTCTGCGTTTCCGACGGACGCATCGGCAGCCCGCTCGTCGAGCACCCGAACGTGCTGATCGCCATGAATGAGATTTCGCTGCGCAAGTTCGCGCCACAGGTGGCGCCGCATGGAGTCGTGTTCTATAACGCCGCCGCGCTGCCCGCAGGCTTCGATGTGCCGCAGGCGCGCGTGCTCTGCGTGCCCGCGTCAGAGATGGCCGATCGCCTGGGCAGCGCCAAGGTGGCCAACGCCGTCATGCTCGGCGCGCTCATCGAGCTCACCGACTGGCTGCCCGCTGCAACCGCCGAAGCCGTGCTGGAAAAGACGATTCGCAACGCCGCGCTGCTCGAAATTGACCGGAAAGCGCTCGCCGCCGGCCGCACTTTCGCGCAAGAAGCAGTTCGCCGCCCTTAGGCGGCCCTTCGGCAGCCGCCTTGCTTGATTCCTGGCCTTGTAGGCTAGAACAACATCAACGGACGTTGGTTGGTCCCGCTCGACAAGCGGCCAAGCGGCGTATAATGTCGCGTGCTGTCCTCATGCGCATTCCGCAAGGTCTAGAGATATCGAGAACTGCCTCTTCGAAAGCCCGCGATAGAAAGGATAGATTGTTCGCGGCCGATCAAGTCTTGGTGTACGGCCCGGCGGGCCGCACTTAAACGGGCAGGCCTGCAGGTTCGCTTCCATGACCTTCGCCATACCTGCATCACCAGCGAGCAAACCATCACGGCAATCGCCCGCCACCTGAGCCGGGCCGTGCTGGAGCACTACTCCCACATTCGCCTGGAAGCGAAGAGAATTGCTCAAGAGGGGATCGTGAAGGGTTCCGAAGGCGGGTTTTCTAGTCAAGCTGTGAGTCAAAACGTGCACCAACTTCCGGTGCATGGTTCTGCCGCGGTCGCTAACTAGTTGAAAGGAGTGGTGGGCCTGGGTCGACTCGAACGACCGACCTCACCCTTATCAGGGGTGCGCTCTAACCACCTGAGCTACAGGCCCAACGAGGCAGGCAACAGCAAAACCAGTTTAGCGGCTGCGTTTGAGAGGGTCAAGCGCCGCGCCCAGCGAACCTGTATCCATCCGCGCGCGCCAGCCGTCAAAGAAACGGCGCTGTGAGTGCCGCAGCCCCCGCGCTGCGGCGTCATGGCCGGCGGGCGCTTGAGGCGGCGCGCGGCGGTGTCGTATGATGCGTGCGGAATCGGAACCCTGAAGAATCCTCAGCAATGGTCACTGAACTAATCGGCCGGGGCAGCCGCTGGTTGCTCGACAAGATCGTAGGCGCGCTTGCCGCCATAGGTATCAACCCTAACATGCTTACCTTTTTGGGGATGCTGGTGAACGGCTGGGCGGCGGTGCTTTTTGCGTGGGGAGAGTTCCGCTACGGCGCCGGCGTGATTTTCTTTGCGGGCTTTCTTGACATGCTCGACGGCCAGGTAGCGCGCCGGAGGCAGCGCGTCACGGCGTTTGGCGCGTTCTTCGATTCGACGCTCGACCGCTATTCAGACATGGCGCTCTACATGGGCCTGCTCGTCTACTACGCGAGCATCGGCCGCAGCTCGTACGTCATCCTCGCGGCGGTGGCCACGGCGGGCTCCGTGATGGTGAGCTACGCACGGGCGCGCGCCGAATCGCTGATCCCCACCTGCAAGGTCGGCTTCATGGAGCGTCCCGAGCGGCTGGTGCTGCTGATCATCGGCGGCGCGCTGAACCGCATGGCGCCCGTGCTCTGGGTGATCGCCGTAATCTCCACGATCACGGTGATCCACCGTATCGTTTACACCTGGCAGGAGACGCGCGCCGGGCGTACGCTGCCGGGTATTCACCTGACGCTCTAACTCCCGATTCGAAACGGGATTCCCGCCGCACGCTCAGCCGCGCATGGCCTCTTCGATGGGCTGCGCGATGATCTCGCGCACGCGTTCCCGGAGCGCGGGGACATCCTGCTTGTGCAAGCCGCGGGTTTCGATGGTGTCGTGGATGTGCACGACGATCTTTGAAGGGCGCAGCATCCAGGTATCTTTGTTGTTGAATTCGAACGCGCCCACCAGACTCACGGGCACAATCGGATATCCGAACTGCTGCGCCATGCGGAAGCCGCCGTCCTTGAACGCGCCTACGCGGCCATCGCGCGTGCGCCCGCCTTCGGGGAAGACCACGAGGCTCACACCGTTTTCGAGCGCTTCCCTGGTCATCTTCCACATGCGCTTCAGGTCCGAGGGCTGCGTCTCATCCGGCACGGGCACGTTGCCGAAGCGCTTCATCATCCAGCCATAGACGGGAATCTTGAAGTGCGATTCGAGCTCCAGCCCGCGGATGAACTGCGGGACCGCAGAATAAAGCACAAAGGGGTCGAAGAGATTCACGTGGTTGACGATGAAAAAGCTGGTGCGCTGGGGATCGAAGCCCGGCGCGCGGCGCACTTCGATCCGGGCGCCCGCCAGGCGCACGACCGTCCGGCTGAAGATGCGCTGGGGCCGGTCGTTTTTACGCGGATCAATAAAAACCGCCATCAGGATCAGAAGGCTGCACACGAGGAAGAAATGGATCCCGCTGACGATCCAGAGGACGAGGCAGCGCAGGATCAAGTACGCCCTGCGCAGGCCCGTTTCACGCGGGGCGCGCGCAGCGGGAACGGCGCTGACCGGATTGCCGGAAGGTGGATTCATACGAACACGTCGAGCGCCCCGGGCAGCACTTCGAGCGTCTGGCAGTCGAGCGTGAGCACCTCGCCATCCACCATGACGTCTACCGGTCCCGCGAGACTGAATTCGATCCGCCGCGCGGCGCGGCGCGAGGCCATCGAGTGCCGGATGTGCGAGCCGTCATACAACGTATGCAGGTTTCCGAGCAGGCCGAGGCGCCCGATCGGCCCCCAGCGCACGCACTCCACGAGGCCGTCGCCCGTATCTGCCAGCGGAGCGATCATCATTGTACCGCCGGTGAATTTGCTGTTGTTGAAGCTGAGAAACAAACAGCGGCGGCAATCGAACTCCGTGTCGCCGTCCGCGCGCAGCGGAAACGCGCGGCGGTCCAGCCGCACCAGACAGGTAAACACGCCGAAGAGGTAGCCCAGGTGGCCGAAGCGCTTGAAGCGGCGGTTGGTTAGCACCGCCACATCTGCGGCGAAGCCCATGCTCAGGAGGTTGATGAAGTAGAGCACGCCTTCGCGATGCGTAAGTTTCATCACGTCACAAGGCCGCGTGCGGCGAGCGAGGAGCGCTTCGATGGCGTGGTCTGCGCCGCGCTCCGTGAAATCGCGCAGAAAGGAGTTGCCGGTGCCGAGCGGAAGGAACCCGAGCCGCACTCGCTCGCCGCCCGCAGCTTCGGGGAAGAGGCCGTTCACGATTTCGTAGGATGTTCCGTCGCCGCCGACAGCGAGGAAATCCCGATAGCCCTGTGCGTAAGCCACTCGCGTCGCGCGAATGCCGCCACCGGGCGCATGCGTTTCGCGGATTTCGAGCGCCATCCCAGCGGCGCGCAGCTTTTCGAGCGCCGGCCCGGCCAGCCTGCCGCAGCGGCCGCTGCCCGCCGCCGGGTTGACCACGGCGAGGAACCTGTCGTTCACAGCGGAACCACCGCGCTGCGGTCCAGCCGCGCGCGGATCTGCTCGGCCAAGACGCCGCGCTTGATCTTCAGCGACGCGGTGCGCGGGAAATCTTCGTCCCAGATAACGTACCCGCTGATGCGCTTGTAATTCAGCAGGCGGCGATTGCGGGAGTCGAGCTCCGCGCGCACCGAATTTGAAACTTGCTGGCCGGACTCGGGGCGCAGCACGATCACGAGCTGTTCGCCGACCATCGTGCGCTGCGGCCAAAGGTAATTGGCTGCGAAGACGCAATACTCCTTCACCGGGACGCCTTCGAACGCGTTCTCGATGTCTTCGGGGTAGATGTTCTTGCCTTCTGCCGTGACGATCATATTTTTCTTCCGCCCGAAGAGCTGCAGGTGCCCGGTCGCATCGAGGCGTCCCAGGTCGCCCGTGTGCAGCCAGCCATCCACAATCGTCTCGGCCGTCAGGTCAGGATCGTCCAGATAGTGCGACATCACTGTCTTGCCACGGACGCAAACTTCGCCGATGCCGTCCAGGTCGGGGTTTTCGATGCGCACTTCGATTCCTGGCAGCGGCTTGCCCACGGTGTCGGCGCGGAAGAAATCTGCGTGGTTCGCAGTGATGCCGGTGCAGGCTTCCGACAAACCGTAAGCGTTCACTACGATGATGCCCAAATCGTAAAAAAACCGGATTGCGTCGGGCTCGGTGAAGGCGCCACCGACGATGATCGCACGCAGCTCACCGCCGAAGGCCTGGTGGATCTGCGGCAGCAGCCGCCGGCTGAGCCAGAGTTTCGGTTTGTGCTGTGTGAGCAGCTTGTTTAGCCTGCGGAGCGCATAGAAGATGCGCCGCTTCGCCGGCGGCAGCGCATCGACCCGCGCTTGCAGGCCCTTTTGCAGGTTCTTCAGCACCAGCGGAACCAGCGTGACGTAGGTGATCTTGTACCGCAGGAAAGCTTCGCGCACGTACTCCGGCCGCAAGGTACGCAGGTGCACGACTGTGGCGCCGCATGTAAACGGCCCGATGAAGCCCACCATGAAGTCGATCGCGTGGTTCGTGGGAAGAATGCTCAGGTAGCGCACGCCCGGCCAGAAGGGGTAGAGCGCGGTCAGCGCCACGCATTGCTCCAGGTAATTCTCGTGGGTCATGACGCAGCCCTTTGGCCGCCCGCCCGTTCCCGAGGAATAGACAATCGCCGCCCAATCTTTGCGGCTGCGCGCGTGAAACTCCGGCTCGCTCGTTCCTCGTGCTTCTTCCCAGCGCTTTGCGCCCGCTAGATCCGTGTCCGTCGGCCCCTCCGTCACGAGCACGGTGCGCGCGCGGAATTCGCCAAACGCTGGCGACTGCGTGATCGCTCGCCAGAAAGGATACTCGACGATCAGCACGCGCGCCTTCGAATGCGCGAGCAGTTGCAGGTGCTCAGCGGCGTTGAGCTTGTAATCGAGCGGCACCAGCACGCCGCCGCAGTAGAAAATGGCGTAGGCCGAAATCAGCCACTTCGACTGGTTGGTCATGATGATCGCCGCGCGGTCACCCGCTCCGAATCCCGCTTGCTGGAGCGCGCGCGCCAGCGGCAGCGCTGCCTCCTTGAATTGGCGGTAGGTCAGGCGGCAGTTCTCGCGCTCGCGGTCGGCTTCGATCAGGCAGATCTCGCCCGGCCAGCGCTCCAGCGCCTCGCGCAGCGCCGCACCGAGGGATTCATATTTGCTCAGGTCGAGCATCAAAGGCGCGATTGAATGCGGGAAGCAAGTGTGCGGAAGTCGGTCACGCCCTGCATTTCGTAATCGGGCAGCTCGATACCAAAATGGCTCTCGAGGCGCGTCAGCATTTCGAGCGCCTGGAGGCTGTCAATGCCGAGTTTCTTGAAGAAATCGTCATCGGCAGAAAGTTTCTCGCGCGGCACCTTGAAGTGCGTCGCAGCGAGATTGAGGATTTCTTCGGTCGTTTGTTCCAGCGTTCGCATTTGGTTTCTCCGCTTGATGCTACAGCGTCGCCCAGTTCACGGCAGATAGGGCAGAGCGTCCGTACTCTCGACGAACTTGCGCAGGCCCTCCATCACCGCCGGCCGCGTGAAGAGCTCGCAGAAAATCTCAATCTCCTGCCGCAGCTCCGCATAGGGAATCGGTTTCATAAACTTCTTTGCAGCAATCGTCGTGGCGCGGTCGAATTTCCTGATTTGGGCGGCGGTCGAGCGCGCAATCCTCAGCGCTTCGCCTTCAGCGGCCAGTTGGCTGACAAGCCCTGCCGCGGACGCCTTCGTCGCGTTGATGCTGCGGCCGGTGAGCAGAATGGCGCGCACCACGCCGTTGCCCAGGTCGCGTTTGAGCCGCGGGATGCCGCCGAAGCCGGGGATCAGTCCCAAGCGCAGCTCGGGGAAACAGAAGCGCGCCATCTTGTCAGCGATCACGAGGTCGCAGGCGAGCGCCAATTCCAGGCCGCCGCCGAAGCAGACGCCGTGTACGGCCGCGATCGTCACCACGGGCGCTGCGTCGAGCGCATTCAGCACGAGGTGAATCCTCTCGAGGAACTCGCGCACGCCCGCCAACGCGGCTGCTTTGTCCATTTCCTGTGTGCGGGCGTAGAGTTCGCGCAGGTCGGCGCCGGCGCAGAAGCCCGGCTTCAGCGAGCTGTAAACGATTACTGCACGCACCGCTTCGCCTGCGCCCTCGATCGCCGAGGCAAAGCTCTCGAGCTCCTCGAGCGTGGCCGAGCCGAGCTCGTTGCAGGGCGGCCGGTGCAGCTCCAGCTCCACCACGTCATCCGCCAGCGTCCAGGAGAGCGTCTTGCCCTTGAAGTCCTTCATGTCTCTTTCCTGCAGTACATCGCTTCGATCTCTCCCGCAAAGCGCGCCAGGATGGCGTCGCGCTTCAGCTTGCCGTTTGCCGTGAACAGGCCATTTTCAATGGTAAAGGGCTCTTTTTCCAAATGAAACGCGCGGACCTGTTTATAGTGGGGAAGGCCGGCATTCAAACGGTCCACCTGCTTCTGCACCCCATCGCGCGCGGCCACTCCGGTCACAATCGCCGTCAGATAGCCGCGCCCATTGCCCACCAGCACGACCTGCTCCGTGCCCGGAAGCGCACGCAGCAGCTTTTCCTCAATCGGCTCGGGCGCAACATTGTGGCCCGAGTTCAGAATGATCAGGTTTTTCAGTCGGCCAACGATGCGCCAGTTGCCGGCTTCGTTCGCTTCGCCCTGGTCGCCGGTGTGAAACCAGCCGTCGTTCAGCACGCGCGCGGTTTCCGCGGGCCGGTTCCAGTACCCCGGGAAAATATTCGGCCCGCGCACTAGGATTTCGTCGTTTTCGCCGGCGCGCATTTCAATTCCCGGGATCGCCGGGCCCACGCGTCCGGGCTCGACGTGCCGGGGGTCGTCCAGCGTGCAGATCGCCGTAGTCTCCGTCAAGCCATACACCTGGAGCACCCGGATGCCCAGCATGTGGAAGAAAAGCTGGGTCTCTTTGGCCAGCGGCGCCGAGCCGCAAATCAGCGCTCGCAGATTGGGCCCCAACCGCTGCCGGACCGTGGAGAAAACCATCCAATTGGCCAGCGCGAGCCGGACCGCATCGAGCCACTCAGACTTGCCCGATTGCTTTCGCTCCCATGCCGCCCGGCCGCTGCGGAAGAGCGCGAGCGCCATGCCTCCGCGCTTCGCCAGATTTTCCTCGACGCCGCTGCGGATGCGTTCGAGCAGCGTGGGCACGTTCAGGAAATAGTGTGGCTCGGCCAGGCGGAGTTCGTCGGCGAGCTTTGTGAGGTCGGTCGAAAGCGTCAGCACGCTCGCGCGTGAGAGAGCCGTCAGCAGCAGGATCCACGAGCCCGCAAAGCAGAAAGGCAGGTAGTGAAACACGGAATCGGGCTTTGCCGGCGAACCCATCAGTTGATCGAGCCGCGCCGTCGTGCAGGACAGCATATGGTTCACGTTGCCGGCGGTCAGGATCACGCCCTTGGCTTCGCCCGATGTGCCCGAGGTGTAGATGATCGTTACCGGATCGGTCGCGGAAAGCGTCGCTGGCGCGGCCACGCGATCGGCTGCCGTCGCGCCAGCAAAAATGTCTATGAGCAGGACGCGCGGCGGAGCATCAGGCCAGGCCTTTGTAATGGCTTCGCGGAGCGCTTCGTCGCCGCACAGAATCAGTGACGGCTGGCAGTCCTGCATGATGGCCACGAGCTCCGCGGGCGCCTGCCGAGCGTAGAGCGGCACGACGATGATGCCCTCGGCCATTAGTGCCAGGTCTGCGGCGGCCCAGCGGATGCTGTTGTGCGCCAGCAGCGCGCAGCGGTCGCCTTTCTTCAAGCCGGCGCGGGCCAGATGGCCGCGCGCTTCAGCAACGAGACCGAGCAACTCCGCGCCGCTGGCGTTCACCAGACTGCCATCGCGCGCCTCGCGCAGCACGGGGCACTCGTGAGCTTGTCTGATCCGCGCGAAAATGTCTTCGAGGAAATTCAAGGATTCGTCGTTCTAGCCTGCTAGTTTGGCCGCCAGCCTTCTTCTCTGGGTAGCGTACCTCAGTTGTAAGCTTCGGCCAGCTTGCAGAGGTTCGGACTGAGCGGCGGCAGATATTCCTCCCAGCCGTGGATGCCGCTGCGAATCGGAAACTCTGGGTAGCGCTGCTGGACGTGTTGCTCCAAATAGACGCCCATGCGCGCCATGAGCTTCAGGTTTTTCGCCACCGTGCGGCCGATGCCCGCGCGCATGCACTCGCGCTCCTGCCACAGCGTCTCCATCAGGGCCTCGAGCTTCGTGCCCAGCTCAGGATCGTCGACTTCGAGCAGCAGGTGTGGATGGCCGCGCTCGCGCATGAGGTTGCGGATGCGTTCATCCATGGTGACGCCCACCGAAGGCAGCAGCGCCGGCATGCTCGTCACGATGGCGTGGTACCGCGACGACACCATCAGGTGGCACGCGCGCAGGATGCTCACGAGCTGGTACATGTCGTAGTCGTCGGATGTGAAGACTGGCGCCCCGCCGAGCTGCTCCGCGACCGCGCGGCACGCGCGCGCGTCAAGCCGCTCCATGCCGACCAAAATGATGAAGACGCGGTGCCGTTTGCGGAAGGCGTCTGCGGCATTCGCGAACGCCGTCAGATAGCGGCTGTACGCTTCGGAGACCTTCGGGCCGGACTTATGAAAATAGACAGTGCGGTAATGGCTGTCTTTGTAGGCGCCGGTTGTGACGTGCGCGAGATACTTCGCAATGGAAGCCTTCACCGGCCACCAGAAAGGATTGATGGGGCAGAGCACGAGAACGGGCGTCGTACCGTCCCACCCCGCACGCGTGAGCTCCTGGCGGCCGTATTCAGGGCCATGCGGCTCGAAAGTCCAAGCCGTATCGGTGCCGAGCTCGGAAGGCACGCCGAGCCGGCCGAGCACGGTCTGCGATTCCTCGCTGCGCGTGATGATGAGCGACTCCCGGCAATACCGCGCGCACATCTTGGCCAGCAGCGGGTCCATGTCGCCCGCCTCGGCGCCGTAGCCCACCGAAAGCTTATTTTCCGCCGCGGCGATGCCCAGCGAGCCGATCATCATCGTGGTGAGCGCGTTGGCGAACTTGCTTTTGAACATGGAGCCTTCGCACGCCACCACGCCGTGGTTCCTGCGCACTTCTCGGTAGAGGAACGGTGGGAAAATGTCTGGCAGTTTCACCTGCTGGGCGCCCTGGAAATAGCCGCGCGTGCGGTCGAAATTCTGCGTCATCACGCTGATCTCGAGGCCGCCCTCGCCCAGCACGCGACGCACCTGCCGGACAATCTCTTCGACGCGCAAGTCGGAGCCCGTGTTGCGCGTGCCGTTGTAGGTGGCGAAGAGCAACTTGAGTTTCTGCCCGGGCCGCCAGCGCTCGCCCGCGCCCAGCATCCACCCGAGCTTGGTGCGCTCGATCAGGCTGCTGACCCACGCCTCGAGCAGCAGGTCGGTCATTCGAATGATCCCCCGGTGGCCACGGTGCCCCCGGCCGTCCCGGGCCACTCCTGGTAGTGATACGTAAAGCGGTTTTCGCGGCTGAACTTCAGCAGCGGATAGCCATACTGCGAAAACGCTGCGGGCGCGCGGCCTAGCTCCGCGACCACGCGCCCGTTGTCGAACACCGTGTTCCACACCAAATACGGCCAGAAAACCTTCAACAGCGACGCGCCGCGGCCGATGTTGCCGCTGCGGTTCGAGAGGAAGTTCACCGTGCCCCCGAACGCGCTTTCGAGGCTCGGGACGAAAACGGGCTTTGCCTTGCCCTGCGCGCAGGCCAGGGCTTCGGTGAGCTCGCGGAACGTCTGCGAGCCTATGCCTGAAGAGAGGTGGTAGATCTCGTGCGCCGGCTTTTCTTTCTGGTGGAGCGTCACGATGGCGTCGGCAACGTAGTCCACCGGCACGATATCCAGGCGGTCATCCGGGCGGAACGGAAGCACCGGCAGGCCCGCAAGGAATACGAAGGCGCGCACCATGTCGAACTGCGTGGTCTCGCCGCGGCGGCTGTCGCCCAGCACGATGCTCGGGCGGAAGATCGTTCGCGATACGTCGGGTAGCAGCTCGCGGATCATGTGTTCACAGAATTTTTTTGTGCGCGCGTAAGGGTCGTAGTCGGAGCGGTTCCAGTCAATTGAAGCGTCCTCGGTGACGACTTCGTTGCTCCGCATGCCCGCCACGGCCACGGTGCTGACGTGCGAGAAGCGGCGCAGACCGTGGGCGTCGCGCGCGCGCATGGCCAGCTCGACCACTTCGAGCGTGCCGCGCAGGTTCACATTCAGGCAGCTCTTCTCGGACTTGCGGTTCAGCGAAGCGGCGCAGTGGATCACCGAATCCGTTGTCGCCACGACCTCCTTGTATTCCTGCTCGGGCAAACCGAAGAACTTGCCGGTCAGATCGCCGCGGAAAATGCGGATGCGCGCGCGGAGAAAGCCAAGGAACGCAGGGAAATCCATGTGCAACTGGAGCGCGCGCCAGAGCCGCACTTCAGCTTCGTGAGGGTCTTTCGCGCGCACGAGCAGGTTGAGCCGCTCGCCGTGCCGTTCGAGCACGCCGGCTACGAGATGCGCGCCGATGTAGCCTGTGGAGCCGGTTACGAGGATGGCCATGTGGCTTTGACTTGCTCAGGCCGCGTGCCGGAAAAGCCCGATGCGGCTTCGGCGGCGGACTCCGCAGCGGCCAGCGCGCGCCGCGGGCGCGCCTCCAGCGAACGCCCCTCGATCAGCGGGTAGCACCACCGGCGCAGTGCGGGGACATGGATATTGATCCAGTACTCCCACCAGTCGATCGTGCCGTCGTCGTACCCAAATGCCGCGCGCTCCGCTTCCGGCAGCGATTCGGAGAGCAGCCGGACGTTTTCGGCTTCGAACACGTGCTCGTTGTGCAGGATGAACGGCTCGTAGAGCTCGATGAGCTTTTCGACCCGCGCGAGGTCGCGTTCCTGCCGGGCGAGCGGCGCGTGCTTCAGAACCGGCGAGGCGATGCGGTTGATGCGCTGCACCACGGCCTTCTGCGCGGGCACAGAGAGTTTCTTGTAGCGGTTCTTGGAAACGGGGATGGATTCGAACTTCACGCGCAACCAGTTCTCGAGCCCCTGCTGCGCGCGGTAGTGCTTGCGGTGTGCCAGGGCGGTCAGCTCAATGGAGCGGCCCATGTCGCAGGGGTTCGTCGCCGACGTGGCGAGCTGATAGAGGCGCTGGTGGCGCCGCGCGACCACCGCCGCGGCAATGAGCGTGAGTCCGCGGCTCACCAGATCCACCGGGATGATGTCCAACAGCTTGCGCTCGTTCGTGGGCAACTGCCGGAAGTGCGTGCCGAGCAGGTAAGAAAGCGGCGCAGAGGTATTGATGCCCTCGTTCCAGCCGCGGAAGGGCTTCTCCACGGACGTTTCGACAATCGAGGGCCGCACGACCGCAATCGGAAGATCGGCGCCGCGCGTGGCGATCAGCGACTCGGCCAGGCTCTTGCTGAACGTGTAGGTGTTCGGCCAGCCCAGGTGCTGCGCGCGGCGCGTGGCGATTTTCGTCAGGCGGTTGCGCAGCCAGCGCGCGCGGTTCTTGCGGATCTGTTCCTCGAGCGCCGCGGGCGAAAGGTTTGTCGCCTTCCCCTTGCGCCCGAGCACCTGCCGGCGCAGCGCGGCGGTCACCTCCGGGCCTGTGGCGCGCTCTTCGACTTTGCGCACCATGTCATCGAGCGATTGCCACTCGCGCTCCACATCGAAATCACCTTCGTGCGCGGGCGTGTAGTTTGCTTGCAGCGCTTCCGCCACGCGGCCGTCGCGCCCGCCGACGACGTAGCAGGTGGAAAGATGGACAAGCCCCGCATGGTCGGAGCTGCGGATGAAATCAATCAGGTGCGCAACCCCGGCGACGTTTGTGGACAGCGCGTCGCGCAGGTCCGGGTTGAAGTCCACCAGACCCGAGCTGTTCACCACCAGGTCGAGCGCACGCGCGAGCCGCGACTTCGTTTCCGGATCGAGCCCCAGGCCGGGCTGGCTGACGTCGCCTTCCACCACCTCGACGCGCCCGTCGAGGAAACTCCGCAGGCCGTCGCCGTAGCGCTCGTGCAGGGCTTCGAATATCGGCGATTCCTCGACGATCTTTTCGAAACGCTTCTGCGCGGTATGCGATTTTTGCCGGCGAATCAGAAGATAAATCTTGCCGAGTTCGGGCAGGTCCGTGAGCAAGTTCACCAGCCAGACTTTGCCGATGAAGCCCGTGACGCCGATGAGCAGGACGTGCTTGCCGCCGAGCGCTTGGCGCACGGAGAGCGGTTCGGCGCGCTTGCGCGAGTCAAACAGCACGAGCGGCCGGTGGCCGTTTGGCGCAGGCCGCGCCGCCGGCCGGATCGCCGCCTCGAGCAGGTCCGGGCGCCCGCCGAGGCCCAGGTCGCGCGCCAATTGCTCGCGGGA
>Ga0184633_10000132_pt1 | contig 22617 bp, 25 predicted proteins | sample PLM31_170_b1_FD_133156 | JGI IMG/M metagenome (GOLD analysis project Ga0184633, IMG submission 133156) | Groundwater sediment microbial communities from an aquifer in East River, Colorado, USA - PLM3-1_170_b1 | ecosystem: Environmental > Terrestrial > Soil > Riparian zone | place: USA: East...
CAGTTTCCGGACGGCTCGTCGTGGCGGAGGATGAACCGCCGGCCGTCGTCGACCCGCACCTTGAAGTAGCGGTGCTGCGGGTGGAGCCACCGGTCCTGCAGCTCGATCACCTCGAACCGGCGCTCGCCGAGCCAGAAGGCGCGCGGCTCCTCCTCACCCCGGTACCCGGCATAGCATTCGACGCGGATCCTCATCGGATAATGATAGTCCAAGGGCCAGCTGCCCCCCTGTCAAGGGGGGCAGCAAGCGTCAGCGCGCCGGGGGGTTGGCGAGCAGCTCGATCACCTCGTCGTCCTCGACCTGCCGGAACTCGCGGTAGAACTGCCCGACCGCGAAGAACCCCGGCGGCGCCTCGAGGCACACGAGCTCGTCGCAGTAGGGCCGCACGAGCTCGAGGCTGTCGGGCGGGGCGACGGGCACGGCGCAGACCAGCCGCTCGGGCTGCTTCGCGCGCACGGCGTGCAGCGCGGCGATCATGGTCGCGCCGGTCGCGAGCCCGTCGTCGACGACGATCGCGATGCGGCCCTTCGGGTCGATCGGGGGCCGGTGCGGGGTGTAGTGCACGCGGCGCCTGCGCAGGATCTCGAGTTGGGCCCGCTTCTCGCGCTCGAGGTACGCCGCGTCGGCGCCGGCGCCCGCCGCGTGGTCGGCGACATAGGCCCAGCCGGTCTCGTCGATCGCCCCGACCGCGAACTCGGCGCTGTACGGCGCGCCGAGCTTGCGCACGAGCACCACGTCGAGCTCGCCCTCGAGCTCGTCGGCGAGCACGCGCCCCATCTCCACCGCGCCGCGGGGGATGGCGAGGATGAGCGGGTTGCGGCCCTGGTACTTCGCGAGCGCCTCGGCGAGGCGCCGGGCGGCGTCGATGCGTGATTCGAACATCATCGATTCATGATCCACCGGCCGGAGGCTCCGGAGTTGCGCGGGATCAAACCCGGTTGGCTGTCGCTGGGACAGCAACACTGTACATCGTACAGTAACGCTGTACAATAGGCAGTCACAGGAGGACCACCATGAACAACGCTCGCTTGAGTGAGCTATTCGGCGGCAAGCGACGGTTCGAGTTGCTCAAAGCGCTCTATCTCAATCCGGCCCGGCGATTCACTACCCAGGACCTGGTCGAGATGACCGGTGGCGACTCGGGCAACCTGAGCCGCTGGCTCAACCGCTGGGCTCGACTCGGCGTGGTCAAGAAAATCGTGTCGGGCCGCAACGTCGAGTTTCAGGCCGCCGCCGATCCGCTGCTCGCGGGTCTCACGGACATCGTCCGCCGCAACGATGAGATCATGCAGGACATCGCGAATGCGCTGCCGAAGAAAGTCGAGACGGCGGTCGTGTTCGGCTCGGTGGCGCGAGGCGAAGAGCAAGCCACGTCGGACCTCGACCTGCTGGTGCTCGGTGAGGACCTGAGCGAGATCCGAGTCAACGCGCGCCTCAAGCCCGTGGGCCGCAAGCATCGCCGCGAGATCAACGCGTCGGTGTTCTCGCCGAAGGAGTTCGAGCAGCTGCTCCAGCAGGGGAACGGGTTCGTGCTCGGCATCGTCAACCAGAAGGTGATTCCGCTGAAGGGAGAGTTCGCCTATGGCCCTCCGCGCGCCGCGTGAAATCGCGCAATCCGAGCCCTCGCCGCCACTTTGAAATTCAAGCAAACCGTGTTCGATGAGATCCTGCTGCTGCTCGACGTGCGCAACACCAAGTACACCGGGTTTCTTAGAGTGAGGCCGGCGGATCTGAAGCTCGCTCAGTCGCTCGCAGAAAAGGCGCTGAACGAGACCAATCACTGGGTGACCGTCCACCATCCGGACTTGCTCAAGAAGCCCTGACGCCAAGGTGCGCTACTCGCTCCTCAGGCGCCGTGGGTGGGGGTTTCCAATTACGATACCGCCTGAACCGCATCCTTGCCACGCATGGCCGTCGCCGCACAGTCCGAGCCCGCGCTCCCTCCCGAGCAGACCGCCCGGTCGCTGGTCGACATCCTGAACGCTTTCCTGGCGGAGACGCGCAGCGCCGCGGGCCCCGTCATCACAGCGACGCTGGACAGCCTGCTCGAGCGCGACCTCGGGCTCGACAGCCTCGGCCGGTACGAGGTCTGGCTGCGGGTCGAGCAGGAGTTCGGGGTCAGCGTGTCGGACGACACTCTGGCGCAGATCGAGACGCCGCGCGACATGCTGCGCGCGCTGCTCGCCGGCTCGAAGCGCCACGCGCTCGCCGCGGACGTCGTCCAGCTCGCCGGCGACACCGCCGAGGCCGCGCCGGAGGCCGCGACGACGCTGCTCGAGGTTCTCGACTGGCACGTCCGTGCGCACCCGGACCGCACCACGATTACCTTGCTCGAAGGCGACGATGGCCACGCGTCGCTGAGCTACGCCGACCTCGCGCGGGACGCCGACGCCGTCGCCGGCGGCCTGCAGCGCGGCGGCCTCGAGCCCGGCCACGCCGTCGCGATCATGCTCCCGACCGGGCGCGAGTTCTTCGCCGCCTACTACGGTGTGCTCGCGGCGGGCGGCATCCCGGTGCCGATCTATCCGCCGTTCCGCCTCGCGCAGCTCGCCGATCACGTGCGGCGCCAGGCGGGCATCCTCGAAAGCTCGGTCGCCCGCGTGCTCATCACCGTCCGCGAGGCGAAGACGGTCGGCAGCCTGCTCCGCGGCCAGGTGGCGAGCCTCGCGCGCGTCGTCACGGTCGGCGACCTGCTGGAGCAGGGCGCCAAGCGCACGCGCGTTCCGGTGACCGCGGAGGACATCGCGTTCATCCAGTACACCTCGGGCTCGACCGGGAACCCGAAGGGCGTCGTGCTGACGCACGCGATGCTCCTCGCTAATATGCGCGCGATGGTCCGCGCGACCGGCGCGACGCCGGCCGACGTCTTCGTGTCCTGGCTGCCGCTCTATCACGACATGGGCCTGATCGGCGCGTGGCTGAACACGCTCTACCGCTCCATCCCGCTGGTCGTGATGTCGCCGCTCAGCTTCCTCTCGCGGCCGGCGCGCTGGCTGTGGGCGATCCACCGCTATCGCGGCACGATCTCGGCCGGGCCGAACTTCGCGTACGAGCTCTGCGCCTCGCGGCTCGACGAGCGCGAGCTCGAGGGGCTCGATCTGTCGTCCTGGCGCTGGGCGTTCAACGGCGCCGAGCCGGTGAGCGCCGAGACCATGCAGCGCTTCGCCGCGCGCTTCAAGCGGTACGGCCTCGATCCGAACACGCTCGCGCCGGTCTACGGGCTCGCCGAGGTCGCGCTAGACGTCGCCTTCCCGCCGGGACGCCGCGGGGTGCTCGTCGATCACGTGGATCGCGAGCGCCTCGCCGTCGAGCGCGTCGCCGTGCCGGCTTCGCCCTGGGACGAGCAGGCGGCGGCGATCGTCGCGTGCGGGCGGCCGCTCGCCGGCTACGAGATCCGCATCGCCGACGACGCGAGCCGCGAGCTGCCCGAGCGGCACGTCGGGCGCGTCGAGTTCAAGGGACCTTCGGCGACGAGCGGCTACTACCGCAACCCCGAGGCGACGGCGGCGCTCTTCGACGGCGACTGGCTCGACACCGGCGACCTCGGCTACGTCGCCGAGGGCGAGCTGTACCTCACCGGCCGCTCGAAGGACATGATGACGCGCGGCGGCCACAACCTGTATCCGTACGAGCTCGAGGAGGCCGTGGGCAGCGTGCCGGGGATCCGCAAGGGCTGCGTCGCGGTGTTCGGGATCCCGAGCGCGACGAGCGGCACCGAGCGGGTCGTCGTGCTCGCGGAGACGCGCGAGACTGGGGAGGCGGAGCGCGCGGCGCTGGTGGCGCGCATCAACGAGCTCGCGGTGGACCTGATCGGCGGGCCGGCCGACGAGATCGCGCTCGGGCCGCCGCACACGGTGCTGAAGACCTCGAGCGGCAAGATCCGGCGCGCGGCGAGCCGCGAGCTGTACGAGCGCGGGCTCGTCGGCGTGCGGGGTCCCGGGGTGTGGTGGGACCTGACGGCGCTCGCGCTGCGCTCGGCGCGCGGCCGCCTCGCGCAGTGGTGGCGCAACGCCGGGGCGATTGCGTACTCGTGCTACGTGTGGGCGGTCGCGGCGATCGCCGCGGTCGTCGGCTTCGTCCTGGCGGTGCTGTTGCCGCAGCGGGCGGCGCGGCAGGTCTGGCGCGCGATCACGCGCGGGGCGGTGGGCCTCACCCGGGTGCCGATCACCGTCGAGGGGATCGAGCGCGTGCCGAACTCGGGACCGGTCGTCGTCGTCGCGAATCACGCGAGCTACCTTGACGGGGCGATCCTGTTCGGGCTCCTGCCGGCGCGCTTCACGTTTGCGGCGAAGGAGGAGTTCGAGCGCAATCCCGTCACGCGGATCGCGTTCCGGAAGGCCGGCGCGTTCTTCGTCGAGCGGTTCGACGGGGCGAAAGGCGTCGAGGACACCCGCGAGCTGTCGCGGCTCGCCAAGGCGGGGGCGGCGCTCGCTATCTTTCCCGAGGGGACGTTCACGCGGATGCCGGGGGTGCGGCCGTTCCGGATGGGGGCGTTCGTGATTGCGGCGGAGGCGGGCGTGCCGGTGGTGCCGGTGGCGTTTCGCGGGACGCGGTCGATGCTGCGCGCGGACGGGTGGATCTTCCGGCGCGGCCCGATCCGGGTCGTGTTCGGGGAGCCAATCCGGCCGCAAGGGCGGGACTGGGCGGCTGCGGTGAAGCTGCGCGACGCCGCGCGCGAGGAGATCCTGCGGCATTGCGGGGAGCCGGATCTCGCGTCGGGGGTGCTCGGATGAAAGAGCAGAAGAAAAATTCTTCGAACCCGGGCAAGGCCTGTTGGGCCGTAGGCACCGCGTGTGCTAGATTGGACGCATGAAACGGATCACACTCGCTGAAGTCCTTCAGCTTCCCGTGTCGGAGCGCATTCGCATCGTCGAGGCGATCTGGGACAGCATTGTGGACTCCCCGGAACCGGTGGAGCTCAGCGACGAACAGAAAGCCGAGCTGGATCGCCGTCTCGAAGCTCTCGAGAAAAATCCTGACGAAGGCTCTTCCTGGGCTGAGGTGCGCGCTCGCATCTGGCCCGGAAAGTGAGCCTACGGCTCGTTGTCCGTCCCGAAGCCGAGAGCGATATCGCGTCCGCCCGAACTCTACGCGCGCGTCTATCGTGATCTCAGGCGTGCTCTGCTCCGGCGGTTTCCATATGGGGTGTTCTACCTGCGGCGAGCAGAGGTCATCATGGTGGTCGCCGTGCTGCATACCTCGCGCAATCCGAAGCTCTGGCGCACGCGGTTCAAGCGCAGCGGTTAGACCTGTGAGTGCTCCCTGTGACCAGTCTTGTCTCTAGAGGGGTGTAGCGATGGCGACCAATCCGCTTCACCAGCTCGCGGCCCAGGGCCAGTCGGCCTGGCTCGACTACATCCGGCGCGACCTGATCGAGTCGGGCGGGCTCGCGAAGCTCGTCGCCGACGGGGAGCTGCGCGGGATCACGTCGAATCCGTCGATCTTCGAGAAGGCGATCGCGGGCTCGCGCGAGTACGACAGCTTGCTCGAGGCGGCGCTGCGCGAGACCCGCGATCCGGTCGCGGTTTACGAGCGGCTGGCGGTGCGCGACATCCAGGACGCGGCGGACGCGCTGCGGCCAGTCTATGACGAGACTGGGGGGCGCGACGGGTTCGTGAGCTTGGAGGTCTCGCCGCACCTCGCGCACGACACCGCGAAGACGGTGGCCGAGGCGCGGCGGCTGTGGGGCGCGGTCGACAAGCCGAACCTGATGATCAAGGTGCCGGGGACGCCGGCGGGCGTGCCGGCGTTCGCGCAGCTGATCGGCGAGGGGATCAACGTCAACGTTACGCTGCTGTTTTCGCGAGAGGCGCATTGGCGGGTGGCCGAGGCATATATCGAGGCGATCGAGCGCCGGGCGGCCAACCATCGCGACTTCGGTCGCATCGCCAGCGTGGCGAGCTTCTTCGTGAGCCGCATCGACACCGCGGTCGACAAGCAGCTCGCGGCGCGCGCCGCCTTGGCGTTCAGCGATCCTGAGCGCATGCAACTCGTGGGGCTCATGGGGCGGGCGGCGATCGCGAACGCGAAGCTCGCCTACCAGACCTATCTGGAGCTGTTCGGCACGTCGCGGTGGAAGTCGCTCGCGGCGCAGGGCGCGCAGCCGCAGCGGGTGCTGTGGGCGAGCACGAGTACGAAGAACCCCGAGTATCGGGACGTCGTCTACGTCGAGGAGCTGATCGGGCGCGACACGGTGAATACGCTTCCGCCGGCGACGCTCGATGCGTTTCGGGATCACGGGCGGGTGCGGCCGAGCTTGACTGAGGACGTGGCCGGCGCGCGCCGGGTGATGGGCGATCTCGCCGCGGTCGGCATCTCGATGGACGAGGTCACCGCGAGGTTGCTCGATGAGGGCGTGCAGCTCTTCGCGGACGCCTACGACAAGCTCATCGCCGCGATCGGGGAGCGGGTGCGGAGCGGCGTCGCCGCGTAGTGGGGTAGTGGTTTAGTTCTGCCCCCCTGTATAAGGGGGGCCGGCCCGCGTAGCGCGCCGGGGGGTCCACTCTGGGCATTTCTCCTCCCCCCACCCCCCAATCTACCCTCGACCGTCTCATCTTTCCGCGACTCGCGGCGCTCGCCGTGCCAATCTCCCGCCCCGAAGGAACGACCTAGGGGAGGTTGCCATGTGGTTCAGAAGCGTGGTCCTGGGGTTGGCGGTGCTGGGGTTTGCGCCGTTCGCTTTGGGGCAGGCCTACAAGTGGGTCGACGACAAGGGCGTGACCCATTACGGGGACAAGCCGCCGGCTCAGAATCCCGCAACTCAAGTCGCTCCGCCGACGTCGTCTGGTGGTTCGGCGCCGGGTGGTGCTGCGGCGTCGGGCGATCCGCCACGTCGGTTCAGCGAATGCGTCTCGCAGGCCTGCGAGAAGGTGTCGCGTGCCGATCCGACCTGTCGCACGAGCCTGTGTCAGGAGGCGATGAGCCTGCCTGATAACTGCCACACCATTACTTGTCAAGCGAAGCGCGCGGAGATCGAAAAGCGCATCGCGCAGATGGATCAAACCAAGCGCGATTCTGCCGCTCGGTCTGCGCAGCGGAGCACGGCGCCTTCGGGTACGCAGCAGCCGAGCGGCGATGCGGCGCTGCGGGCGCGCGCGTACGAGCGGTGCAAGGCGAACCGCGGGGTTGACTGCGACAGCGCGCGCGGGCTCGCGCCCTGGGTTCGCGAGGAGCGTCCGATCACGCCTGAGCAGCAGCGTGCGGCGGCGGCCGCGCGGCGCGCTCGTGGCTACTAACTAGTGCCTCCCTCACAAGGGGGGTCGTTCGCGCCGGGGGTTGCGGGCGTGCATCGCCACTCGAAGGGAAGAGCTGCAAGCTCGGTCCTATCGGCCATCTAAGGGACTATGGAAACCTGGCAAACAATTCTCTTGGCCATCGGTGGAAACACTGCGCTAATTGCCGTCCTAGCGTTCCTTGGGAAGTCCTTCGTCGAGAAGATCTTGGCGCGAGATAGCAAGCGGTTCGAACTCGACCTGAAGAGCAAGGCTGATGCCGCGATCGAACAGCTCAAGAGTCAGCTGCAGCTCCAGACGATCGAGCACCAAGTCCGCTTCTCGCGACTTCACGAAAAGCGAGCCACAGTCATCGCGGAGCTCTATGGTCGCCTCGCTGAGACGCTTTGGGCCGTGGAGGGCTTTCTGTCACCCATGGAGTTCGTCGGTGAACCTCCCAAGCAGGAGAAGTACGCGACTGCGATGAACAAGATCGCTGCGCTTTATCAGTTCTTCGATAAGAACCGAATCTACTTTCCCGCTCCTCTATGTGAGTCGTTGGAGCAGTTTATCCAGAGGATCCGACTCCTTGCGATTGAGCTTGGCGTCTACCTTCCGCACCAGGGACGCGGGGTTCCGTCAGAGCAACAAATCAGTACGTGGCACAAGAACTGGGAAGCAATCAAGAGTGAAGTTCCACACGCACGGCAGGGTCTCGAAGACGAGTTCAGGGCATTACTCGGTGAGCCGGCTAACCCCGCGTTACAGCGGACCGGCGCAAGCGCCGGCCGCTGAACGCGAACGTTAGAGCTGCAAGATGGGAGACCGGGTTCAAGAGCTACTCGCCCAGCTCACAGCGGTCGAATGGATCGCCGGATTCATAGCCTTTGCCGTGATCATCACAGCGCTCGCGACTTTCACTGACGCCCTGAAAAAGCTGCATGAAATCGGGCGGAGCGCTTGGGCCGAATTCAAAGGGAGAAAAGGACCTGACGCGGAGCTCCAGAAACAGTTCGATGTCCTGCGGAGAAATGTCATCTATTGCGGTCTCACAAACAACATCCCAGTTGAGCTGCACAAGCTTCGCGCTTTCTTGATTGAGAAAGGCATTGTTGAGAAACCAGAGGTCAGGCGCTTCTTCGACAGATGGCTGTGGACCTTCGCCGTCGTTGAAGGACTGGCAGTCGTGAATGCGTTTACGCCAGCGGAGCTTGGTCAGCTTACAGAGGAGCTGCGTGGTCTGCAGCTCTAGCCAGCCCTTGCAGGGGGCCGCTTGCCAGCGGGGCTGCGCTTCGCTTCGCCCCGCTGACGCGGCCCCTGAACGGCGACGTTAGGCACTCACGATGCTCGACAATAAGCATGAATCGTTTTCCCCGCCGAGCGCGAACTGCACGCTTTGGCGATACATGGATCTAACGAAGGTTCTCAGCCTACTGGAGAACCGAAGGCTCTTCCTTCCGCGCGCTGATCAGTTTGATGATCCATACGAAGGAGCTTGGTCACGGGCGAGCGTAACGCTGCTTCGCGATCCGAAGACGAACGGAGGGTTGCCACCACACGCAGTAGAACAGTTCCTCGCGCACGCTGAGCAACTGCGTCGACAGACGTTCATTAGCTGCTGGTTCGCGAGCGAACACGAGTCAGCTGCAATGTGGAAGCTCTACTTGCAAAGCCCCGAAGGCGTGGCGATCCGGAGTGACCACGATGCTCTTGCAACCGTGTTGGATCGATCAAGTCTCAAAGCTCGAACCACGATGGTGAGATACATTGACTATGACAATGTACCGATCCCCTTCGGCAATCTCTTTTTTCGATTCGTACACAAACGGCTGAGCTTTGCCCACGAGAGGGAGTTGCGGGCGATTGTCTGGTCCTTTGAAGATGTCAACAAACCGCAGATCCCCGAGGACTCGACCTCAGTAACGATCGACATAGTTCCCGAGGAGTTAATCAAAGCGGTTCATGTTTCACCCACTGCGCCCAAGTGGTTCGGCCAGCTGGTCGAACAGCTTCTTCAGCGCTACGGACTGGCTGTTCCAGTCGTGAGATCTGGCCTGTATGACCGACCATCCTACTGACGTGCCTAACCATCAGTGGCAGGGACCCGTGCAGGCGGGCTTCGCCCGCCCGCACGGGCCGCTGAACTGAATCGTTAGGGCGCAGACCCCCGCCCATGGAAGAGTTTCTCCCAATTACCTCGATACCCGACTCGCAGTTTGAGGCAATCGTGCAGGAGTTGGCGACATTCAGCGTTGGTTTTCTTCGCGTCGAAGACACGCCGCAAGGCCAGGATGCGTCGCTTCTCGGCTCCGGTACGTTGGTTGCGATCGGCAACACGCGAGCGATCCTTACGGCGCATCACGTGGTTCGGGTTCTACCGCGCAGCGGAAGGCTTGGCCTCATCCTTTCACCCACTCTCCAGCAACATACGATAGATACGCAGGGCGTTACGTTCCTTGAGATCGAGCGCGGAGTCGAGGACTCGGCAGGCCCTGACATAGGTGCCGTCCTCCTCAGTCCTTCGATCGCGACTGCGATCGGAACAAAGAAGACGTTCTACAACCTCGACCTGCGGCGCGATACGCTGCTTCATTGGCCGCCGGACCGCCGCGACGGCGTATGGTTCGTTCACGGGTTCATTGACGAAAACACCGTAGAAGAGCCCGGCACTGCTCAGTACAGCCGCGTAAAGCGCTTCTACAGCCTCAGCGGAGCGGGAGGTCCGGACGAGGCGGTCCAAGTTGGGAAGCATGATTATTTCGCCTTCCCCGTCAGTTATGGCGGACGGTCGGTCGCCCCAACGAGCTTCGGTGGCATCAGCGGAGGTGGCCTTTGGCAAGTTCCCTTAGTCCGAGACGACAAAGGCGACCTCAGGCACAAGACGCCTTTGCTTTCCGGCATCGTCTTCTTTCAGGTGCCAACGACTCCTACCCAGTGTGGCGTGAAGTGTCACGGACGGAGCAGCGTGTACGGCGTGGCTTATGAAGCAATTAAGGGCGCTGCGCCCTAACAGCGCGATGCAGGGGTCCCTTGCCAGCGGGGCTGCGCTTCGCTTCGCCCCGCCGTCGCGGCCCCTGATCGCGAGCGTTGGGCATCATGAAAACTCATGGATAGGCTCGCGCTCGTAGCGCTGAACTCCGCGATGGACGACTACGCGTCCGTCACCTCCGTGCGCGAAGAACTCGCGGCGTTTTTCGGCAAGGTGGTCTCCGACGAGTCCCTCTTTTCGGCGTTTCGCGAACTTGAAGTTCAGGGTCTCGTCGAAGCTCACCGAGTCAGCCCAGACAACCAGCGCTTGGTGCCCACCTCTTCCACGGAAAAGGATGCACCGGACGAGATCTGGTTCCTGGCTAAAGCGAAGGGACGGCAGGTCGTCGCGCTAGAGTGGGGCCGAGTCTTTCAGTGAGTCGGGTTAGCACAATGATGCCCAACCATGCGATGCAGCGGACCGCCGATCGCAGACGTTAGAGATCAAGGGGGAGGATATGGACGCGATTGACCTGTCGGCCGTGTTCACCAAGCAGTTCTTCCTTTTCGCCTTCCTGATCGTATTCACAGTTGTGTACGTATTCGCAGCAAAGCGCTTTCTCTCCTCCTCACAGGACCGTCGACGGAGACGCCAGGAAGCGCTTTACACCGCAATCTCCCAAGGGTTCCTTAAGGCGACCGTCGACGCCGTCGAGGACCTAGTCAATCTCTACAAAGGTGTCCACAAATTAGGCGCCGACGATATTTCGTACCGTGCCGGGCTGAGCCGAACGCTGCGGGAGTACCTTGTGGACATAGTTTCAAGCAGCTCCCTCGACGTCGCCGAGACAAAACGTCTTAAAGACAAAGCCACCGCTATCCTGAAGGAGATTGAAGCGCAGGCTCCATATGCAGATCTCCCGGTGGCTGAGCGTAACCTTCTCGTTGACGTTGAGCGTTTCGTGCGAGCTGGAGACAACATTTCAGCAGCGATGAAGCTCCAAGATCTCGCAGGGCTTATTGAGGTGCGGTCCGAAGCGTTTGAGAGGCTCCAGGCCGCGAACAAATGGTCGGTTCCGCTCGCGGTGATAGGCCTCGTTCTCACTGTCGTGTTCGGCACCATCTCCTTGATCAAATGATCTCCAACCTGCCGATGCACCGGACCACCTGCTAGCAGCGGCATTGCCGCCGCTGGCGCGCGGCCGGTGATCGGCGTCGTTGGGCCTCACTCGGACACGGAGTACGTTCACAATGAATCAGCTTGAGAACATCGAGATTACTAACCCGAATCACGCGTGGGTTGTATCTGAGCTGGAGAAGCTATATTCCGAGTGGCTCGCGTGGCAGGGCCACGTCGAACAGATCGTCGATCACCCCTACGACCGAAACACTCAGAGCGAAGCCTTCGCCGATGGAGAGGTCAATCTGCGGAAACACGAAGTGCTTCAGATCAAAACGCTCACCTTCCTAAACAACAACATCAAGGGCCACGGATTCATCAAGGGCTTTGATGGACACCGTATTGATCGCACTGACGCTCGACTTCGAGTTCGGGTTAAGCATCGGGTGCACGATCTCGAAATGCTCAGGGCGTCGTTGCAATACGCCAAAGTTCCCGACGCGTTCTGGAAGCAAAAAGGAAAGGAACTCGTCGAGAAGGTGCTCAAGAAGGGCGGTGACGCGGCCGTGGAGGTTGCAGCGAGCTATCTCAGAAACCCGATGGCTGGCGATAGATGATCGCTCCGCTGCTTCCCTTCCTGAGGATTGAGGATGCGACCTTCAATCTTGGCACCTCGATGCCGGTACCAGGCAGGGGAAGACCCTTTCATTCGTTAGGCAACACGAAATGACCGATCGCGCTCTTAACGAAGCCTTCGACGCTGTGGGTGAATGGCACTTGCCCGAAACACCTAAGCAGAAGATCGCAGGCACCCTCCGATACAGCCCGGATCGGACGGAACTCCATCTTAATGAGGCTTTCGAGCCCCTACGAGGTTCAGTTTACGCAGGCGATTGTCCGCAAGCTTACGCGGCGATCTATGGGATCACTCGCGAGGGCGAGGCCATGACGCTGCTGAACGCGCAGCGAATGGGAGTGTCCTTCGCGTTCGGTTCTGGTGGCTTACGACAGCCTGAGAGAGTGCTGTCGTCATGGCTGCTAGTGCGTATCCAACTTAATTCACCTAAGTCCTGGTATCCTGTCCTCCGGAAGGAGGTGCGGGATGGCCAAGACCTTGGCGTTGCGCGCCCTGCGGCGCGGAGAGCAGCGCCTGCTGGCAGCCAAGCTCAAGGACCTGTCGCTGTCGGCGCGGGTCCATCAGCGCTACCGGGTGATCGAGGAGGTGCGCAGGGGCCGCACCATCCCCGAAGCCGCCGAGCGGGTGGGCTGCCATTTCACCGTGGCCTACGACTGGGTGCATCGGTTCAACGACAGCGGCTTTGCGAGCTTCGAGCAGGTGGCCAATCCGAAGGGCCGGCCGCCGATCCTCAAAGCCGAGCAGTTGCGCGAGTTGGTCGAGGTGGCGCTGTCCAGTCCCGAAGAGCGGGGACTGCCGTTCTCCAACTGGTCGGTGCCCAAGCTTGCCGAGTACTGCCGGGCCAAGCGCCTGCTGCCACCGGTGACCGACGAATGGGTGCGCCGGCTGCTGCGTCGCGAGGGCCTGAGCGCCCAGCGCATTCGCACCTGGAAGCGCTCGCATGACCCACACTTCGACAGTAAAAAAAACTGATCCGTCAGCTCTACCGTGTCCGGCCCGCGCGGGCCGCGGTCGTGTGCTTCGACGAATGGGGCCCGCTGGAGATCAGGCCCATCGGCGGGGTGGCTTGGGCGCGACGCCGGCAGCCTGCGCGCATGCGCGCCACCTACCGTCGGTTGCAGGGCACCGAGCAGTTCTTCGGCTTCTACGATGTGCACGCCGACTGCTTGGACGGGCTGTTCCGCAAGCGCAAGCGTCTGCCCGATCTGTTCGAGGCCTTCCAGCGGCTGCGCCGGTGCTATCCGCGCACAAAACTGTTCGTGGTCATGGATAACCTGCATCAAACCCACGATCACCCGCGTTTCCTCGCACTGCTCAAGAGGCTGCGCATCCACCCAGTCTGGACCCCCACCGAAGCCTCCTGGCTGAACCTGATCGAGGCCCACTTCGGTGTCCTCAAACGCTTCACCTTGGCCAACACCGACGACCCCAGCCATGCGGTCCGCCGCCGTTGCGTCTATCGGTACCTGCGCTACCGGCACCGCGAGGTCGGGACCGAGGATCACCCCCTCGCGGGGATTCGCCGTATTAGCCATATTAAGTTGGAACAGCACTAGTCGGCGCGCACATGCCGCCAGATTTCGTCTATCCCGAGATCCGGTTTCGAGTACCGGGTCTTCAGGTGTGGCTGTCAAGGCCCACCGTGGAGCAATCCCACCATCGCGAAGACGGCACGGGCGCCCTAACTTTGTCATATCACGTGCGCGGACTGCCGGAAGAGACGACACGGGTGCCATGCATAGATGCCAGTTTACGTTGGGGTACTACTCGCAGATCAAAGGCTGATCCGTTCACGTCGGTTGCAGTCGCGGTGTCCGGCTGGATCACTATCCACCCTGATGCGCCAAAGGCCCTCGAGTGGTACATGGAGCAGCAGAGCAAGCTCACTACCATGCTTGCGTTCCTCGCTGGAGTTCCGATGTCTCCGGACTGTATTCAGGCATCCATCGACGAGTCCCCTCACGAGGTCTCGGTGATGGTGGCGTTGCGCGATGCAAAGTACTGCCCGTACACCAACTTGCACGATTTCTACATGCCACGAAACGCGATGGGGATCGATCTCGCTCTTGTGGTGGGCAATTGGTTCGAGAGGTATCCGAAGGTGCACATGCCTAGCCAGCTCGCGCTGAGCGTTGTGGCGTCAGAACGGCTTTGGTTGCACGTCGAGTTCTTGTCGCTTATGCAAGCGTTAGAAGGATTTCATAGAGGGTTATTCGAAGGTAACTACATGACCGATGAAGAGTATGACTCCGTAAAGAAGGCTTTAGGTGACGCGATCCCTCCCGGGGTACCGCCCGACCACAAGGATGCGCTCCGCTCACGTATTCGGTATGGCAATCAATTCTCGCTGCGCAAGCGACTGAACGAGTTGGCAGCCCTGCTACCGGACTCCCTCCGGCTTATGATCCTCGGCGGCGAGGGGCAGGTACCGCGCCGCTGGGTCGATACGCGTAACTACTACACCCATTGGGATGAGGAACTTCGCTCGAACGTGCTTGACGGCCAAGGCATGTACTACGCCAACGTCCGGATGCGGCATTTTCTTCGAGCGCTGTATCTTGACTTTATAGGCATTCCGAAAGAGGCGATTCACGCGTCGCTTTGCAATACGAGCAACGTGTCCCAACATCTCGCTCAGCTAAATGCGATAGACCGACGCCGCGAGAACCCGAACGATACCTCTGGCGTGATACTGACGGTCACTGAACAGAAAGCCAACAACCTAGACGAGCCAATCCAGTCACAGAGCGAGGTTGGTACTTCGGCAGGGCCATCCGAGGAAGGTGTTGCCTAACATGGCAATTAGCCTGACCGGCGCTGGGGCGTCGTAGAGGGCGTGTCGTGAATCGTACGGCAGAGAACTTTCGAGATCGAGTCTCTACGTGGTCTGAGCTGGCAGATCTTATTGAGCATTTCTCGTATTTCAACGGCCACGACTGGCTGTTCCGCGGAGTCACCGACGCCAAGCACGGACTCGTACCGAAGATAGGCCGCGAGAAGACTCGAGGCCTGAAAGCGCAGCCGGGCGTGAAGGAGCGCGTGCGTGTCCCCTACCGCATCGAGGATGAGCGTGCGGTCCTTTCCATGTTTAAGCAACAGGCACGCGCCCGCCTAGAGTCGCCACCTGACAGCGAGCTCGAGTGGTTGGCAATCGCACAACACTTTGGACTGCCGACGAGACTTCTTGACTGGACCGACAGCCTCCTCGTGGCCGCTTGGTTTGCGGTGGAGGAAGGGGGCGCGAAGAAAGTCGACTCCGCTCTTTGGATCACGAAGGGAGTGTCCTCTGTGGATCTCGATCACTCAGGGGACCCCCTTGATCTTGACGCACCAAAGTTCTACCGCCCGCCCCACATCAGTCCGCGCATCGCCGCCCAGGGGAGTGTTTTGATGATCTGTCCGAAGCCGACTGAGGAGTTGGTTCTCCCCTTTGTAACAAAGATCGTCATTGATCATTCAGCCGAGTTCACGATAAAGAAGAGACTAAATGCGTGTGGAATCAACAGGCGTCACCTATTCCCAGACCTCACCGGGCTAACCGAGCATCTGACGTGGATGTACAAGAACGATTGGCTGGCTGGATACAGACTCCGAAGCGACCCGCAGCTGACTGCTATCGCTGACGACGCGCCGGATGAGGCGGTAGAGTGAATACCGTCGGTTGAGCGGTCGGGGAGATAGCTGACAAAACAGTCCGGGGACATGGGTTACACATTGTGGCGTTTAGAAACGTTGTCCCAGCTGGCGGCAATCGTATGTGCCGTCGCGCTGTCATCAGCTCCTCAGCGCGGCTACGCCCAATCAGAGGATGCGCCGCTTACCGACCCGAACCTCTCCCACCCAACCCAGCTCGTCACCGTCGCCGTCCAGAACTACACCGTCTCCGGCCTCGTCACCCACCTCAAAGACGCGACGAACCTCAAATACGGAATCGCCCTCTTCCCCGGCCACCCCGGAATCCTGAGACTCCGCGAAGAGAACGGCCAATTCCGCTTCGACCTCCGCGGCAACTTCCTCGTCCGCTCCCGCCGCCACTGGCTCGACGACGAAACGCTGGTCGTCCTCGTAGACGCGCCCTCCGACCAATGGGCGACCTTCTATCAACAGTTCCGTGAAACCCCGCGCTATGGCACCGACGTCGCCGCCCTCCTGAAAGAAGTCCAACAGCGCTTCAAGCTCGAAGACTGGACCTTCGTCGGAACGAGCGAAGGCTCGATCTCCGCCTTCCACGCCGGCCGCATGAACCCCGACCTCGCGCGCAGGATCATCCTCACGTCCTCGGTATTCCAGGAGGGAAAAAACGGCCCAGGCCTGTTGCACGTGAGCTTCGACGGCGTCAAACCCCGCATCCTCTGGGTCCACCACCAGGACGACCCCTGCCCCTTCACCAGCTACCGCGACGCGCGGCGCTTCGCGGAGAAGAGCAAGAGCCCGCTCGTCACCGTCCGCGGCGGCGGCCCCGCCCGCGGCCGGCCCTGCGACGCCTTCACCGAGCACGGCTTCGTCGGAGTGGAGATCCCGACGATCAAAGCAATGCAGTTCTGGATCAAAACCGGCGCGGTCCCGAAGGACGTAGCCCCGTAACTACAGCAGCCTGAACCGCACCGGCAGCAGGATCGCTCTCCCGGCGAGCGCCGGGCTCAACTGCCCCACGTGCCGCACCGCCCGCAGCGCCGCCTGGTCGAGCACCGCGTGCCCGGAGCTGCTCGCGATCGACGCCATCACGATCCGCCCGCCCTCGCCCACGTCGAGCACCAGCACCGCTTCGCCCTGCAGCCCTTGCTTGATCGCCTCCGGGGGATACAACAACTTGTCCGCGAGCTGCGCCAAAGCGTCGTCGAGCTGCTGACCGGAGAGCGGCTCCGCCTTCTCGGCGCGCCGCTCCTTAGGCCGCGGCGGAGGACCGGGCTTCCTGATCTCCGCCTTCATGGGTTCTTCGACCTTGCTCTTGATCACCGGCTCTTCAGTCACTTCCGGCTTCGGCGGCGGCTCTGCCTCCCGAGGCACGAGCCGCGCGATGAGAACCGACATAACCAGATCGTGAGCCGATGGCTTCTGCCAAGGGCTGGGCAGCAGCAGCGTGACCGCATGCAGCGTGAGCGACAGGGCGAACGCCCATACGAGCAGCCCGCGCTCGTCGTCCATCAGCGGTCCAAAGCTCGAAGATGACGCACTCCGCAGGGGCACCGGCTTTGACATCCAAGCGTGGTTCGCCGACTATGATCGCCCTTCAACCAGACGGCGGGCAAATCCCTCGTGAGCTCCCGGTTCGCGAAACGCTGCACGGCCATCGCCATCCTGGCGATGCTGCTCGTCGCCGCGCCCGCCCGGGCCGCGCCTCCCGACCCGGTGCGGTTCAGCCTCACGATCGAGCTCGGCAACGTGGGCGCGGTGCGCGCCTGGCTCGACGAAGGCCTCGATCCCAACTTCCTCGGCGACCGCATCGGCACCGGCCTGATGATCGCCGCATGGGAAGGCAACATCGAGATGATGGAGCTCTTCCTCAGCTGGGGTGCCGACGTCAACGCCACCAATAGCCGCGGCGAGCAGGCCCTGATGATTGCGGCGTGGAAGGGGAAGCTCGACGCGGTCCGCTGGCTCTTGGACCGCGGCGCGCGCATCAACCGCCAGGGCAAGCAATGGTCGGCGCTGCACTATGCAGTGTTCGCCGGCCACGAGGACGTGGCGAAGCTCCTCATCGAGCGCGGCGCCGACGTCAACACGCGCTCCACCAACGGGTCGTCGGTGCTGATGATGGCCGCGCGCGAAGGGCGCGACGCGGTCGCGAAGACGCTGCTCGCGCTCGGCGCCGACACCGGCGCCGCGAACGATCGCGGCGAGGACGCGCTCCTCTGGGCCCTGCGGCACGAGCGCATCCGCATCGCGGCGCTTGTCGGGTCGCCCGAGCGCCTCGCGGAAGCGGTCCGACGCTCGCGCGATTCCTCCGCGCCGGCCCTGCGCTCGAAGCCCATTCCCGAGCGGATCGACGCGCTGCTGAAAGAGATGCGCCAGGCCGAGGCTGAGGGACGCCTCACGGAGGAGATGCGGGCGGCGTATCGCGCTGCGCTGGCGGAGCTCGAGAAGACCCGCGCCGCCGCGGCCGCAGAGGAGGCCGCGCGCGCGGCGGCGGTGCCGAAGGCGCTGGAGATCACCGCCCGGCGCGCCGCGCCCGCCGAGCAGGAGGCGACGCTGATCTACGAGCGGGGCGCGGGGCAACCGGTCCGGCAGTGGGTCGAGCCGCGCCCGCCGGCCGCCAGGAAACCGCCGGCCGTTACTCGACCTTGAGCCCGGCGGCTTTCACCGCCACGACGTTCCGCGCCAGGTCCTCTTCCACGAACTTCTTGAACGCCTCCGGCGAGCGGATCGACACTTCGGCGCCCTGATTCCCGAGCGCTTCCCTCACCGCCGGCTCGCTGACCGTCCTGGCGAGCGCGGCGTGCACCTTGTCGAGGATCGGCTTCGGGGTGGCCTTCGGCGCGACTACGCCCGCCCACCCGCTGTAGTCGTAGCCGGGCACCGTTTCCGCCACCGCGGGCATGTCGCTGAACAACCCGGCGCGCTGCGGCAGGCTGTGCGCGATCGCGCGCAGCCGCCCGCTCTTGACGGCGGCCATCGCCGCCGGCGCCGGCGCGATCGACCAGTGCGATTCGCCGGCCATCACCGAGGCCATCGACGGGCCGCCGCCCTTGTACGGCACGTGCAGCGACTCGAAGTTGCCCATCTGCAGGAGCAGGACGCCGCCAAGATGGCTCGCCGCGCCGGGGCCAGCGGAGGACATGTTGACGCGCCCGGCGTTCGCGCGGCAGTAGTCGATCAGCTCCTGGACGTTGCGGATCGGCAGTCCGGGGTTGACCACCAGCACGTTCGGCATCACCACGAACGTGGTGACGAAGGCGAAGTCGTTGACCGGGTCGTAGGCGATGCTCTTCTGCACGAGCGGCGCGATCCCCATGTTGCTCGCGGAGGCGACGGTCAGCGTGTAGCCGTCGGGCGGCGCGTTCTTGCCGATCTCCATCCCGATCGCGCCGCTCGCGCCGGCGCGGTTCTCGATCACGATCGGCTGGCCGAGCTGCTCGCCCAGGCGTGCGGCGACGATGCGCCCGACGGTGTCGATCGAGCTCCCGGGGGCGTTCGGCATCATCAGCCGGATCGGCCGGGTCGGATAAGCGGGGTCCTGGGCGAGCGCCGCGGCCGACAGCGCGGCCGCGACGACGCCGCAGAGGGCGTGGAGCCGGGTTCTCATCTCTCCTCCGATTGTTCTGGTTTGGCGGCAGCGATTATGCTGCAACCGATGCTCGAAATCGACGGTGCTCACGGCGAAGGTGGCGGGCAGCTCGTCCGCACCGCGGTCGCGCTCGCGGCGGTCACCGGCACGGCCATCCACGTTCGCGACGTTCGCGCCCGCCGCGACCGGCCCGGGCTCGCCCCGCAGCACCTGACCGCGGTGAGCGCGGTCGCGACGCTCTGCAGCGCGCGCTGCGAGAACCTGGCGCCGCGCTCGCAGGCGTTCGAGTTCCACCCGGGACCGCTGCGAGCCGGCGAGCACGCGTTCGACGTCGGCACCGCCGGCAGCCTCACGCTGGTGCTGCAGGCGCTACTGCCCGCGATGATCCGCGCGCCCGGGTCGTGCCGCGTGCGCCTGACCGGCGGCACCGACGTCCGCGCCGCGCCGCCGGTCGACTATTTCCGCCGGGTGCTCGTGCCGCTGCTTTCGCGCATGGGAGTCGCGATCGACTGCCGGGTCGCGCGCCGCGGCTACTACCCGCGCGGCGGCGGCGAGGTCGAGGTCGCGACGACGCCCGCGACGCCGCGGCCGCTCGCGCTCGACGCGCCGGGACGCGTCGTGAAGATCGACGGCCTCGCCCACGCCGGCAACCTGCCGGCGCACATCCCGGAGCGGATGCGGGCATCGGCGCTCGCCCGGCTCGACGCGACGCGCGCCCCCATCAGCGTCGAGGCGCGCGTGCTCGACAGGAACGAAGCGTTCGGGCAGGGCGGGGCGATCGTGCTGTGGGCAGAGCGAGCGAACACCGTCCTCGGCGCGGGCCGCGTCGCCGAGCGCGGCGTCCCCTCGGAAGCGCTGGGCGAATCCGCGGCGGAGGAGCTCGCCGCCGACCTCGACGCCGGCGCGGTGCTCGACGTTCACGCCGCCGATCAGCTGCTCGTCTACCTCGCGCTCGCCGGCGGCGAGTCGACGTTCACGGCGCGCGAGGTGTCGCTGCACGCCGAGACCGCGATGTGGCTGATCGGCCAGTTCCTTCCCGTGCGGTTCGAGGTCGCGCGTGCGGGCGGGCTCGCGCGGGTGCGCGTACATTCCTCTTGACTGATTGACCGTCGCCCCACCATGCGGCCGATCTTCACCGCCCACCTCGTGAACGAGTCGTTCGGCGACCCGGGCGTCTATGTCGACTTCCGCTTTGAGCGGCGCGCGCTGCTCTTCGACCTCGGCGACAACGCCGTGCTCCCGCCCAGGAAGCTGCTCCGGCTCTCGCACGTCTTCGTGTCCCACACGCACATGGACCACTTCATCGGCTTCGACCGGCTGGTCCGGATCTGCGTCGGGCGGCACGCGGCGCTGGCGCTCTTCGGGCCGCCGGCATTCATCGACCGCGTCGAGCATCGCCTGGCCTCGTACACGTGGGATCGCGTCGACCGCTACGAGCAAGCGCTGGTCATGACCGCGACCGAGGTACACGGCGACGGCCGGACACGAACCGCTCGTTTCGACACGCGGCGCGGGTTCGCGCGCGAGCCGCTCCCGGACGGACGCATTCAGGACGGCGTCCTGGTCGACGAGGACCAATTCCGCGTCCGCTGCGCGCTCCTCGACCATCGCACGCCGTGCCTCGGCTTCGCGATCGAGGAGAAGACCCACGTCAACGTGTGGAAGAACCGGCTGGTCGAGATGGGGTTGAAGACCGGCCCCTGGCTCGCGGAGCTCAAGCGCGCGGCGCTCGAAGGCCGCCGCGACGGCGAGCCGATCCGGGTCTGGTGGCGGGAGGCGCAAGGCGTGCACGAGCGCTTCCTCCCCTACGGCGAGCTGAAGGCGTGCCTCGAGTTCGTCCCGGGCGAGAAGCTCTGCTACGTGACCGACGTCGTCTATCACGACGCGAACTTCGATCGCATCGTCGCGCTCGCGCGCGGCGCCGACATGCTGTTCATCGAGACCGTGTTTTTGGAGGAGGACGTGTTGCACGCCAGCCAGAAGCAGCATCTCACGGCGCGGCAGGCGGGCCGGATCGCGCGCGCCGCCGGCGCACGGAACGTCGTGCCGTTCCACTTCTCGCCGCGCTACACCGAGCGCGAGGGCGAGCTGCGCGCGGAGCTCGAGGGCGAATTGCGAAACGCTGGCACGGCCCCCGCGACCGGCGGATAATCGCGACGCAGTCCGCAGGAGGTCCCGATGCACCGCGTCACCCTCACCCAGTACCTGATCGAGCAGCAGCGGAGCCACGGCACGGTGTCGCCCGAGCTGCGGCTCACGATCGAGGTGATCGCGCGCGCCTGCAAGGCGATCAGCCACGCGGTCAGCAAGGGCGCGCTCGCCGGGATCGGCGACATGATGGGCACGCAGAACGTGCAGGGGGAGGCGCAGAAGAGGCTCGACGTCGTCGCGAACGAGGTGCTGGTCGAGGCGAACGAGTGGGGCGGGCAGCTCGCGGCGATGGTGTCGGAGGAGATGGACGCGCCGTACCAGATCCCGAACCGCTACCCGCGCGGCGGGTTCCTGCTGGTGATGGACCCGCTCGACGGCTCGTCCAACCTCGACGTCAACATCTCGGTCGGCACGATCTTCTCGGTCCTGCGCTGCCCCGAGGGGATGAAGGAGCCCGACGAGCAGGCGTTCCTGCAGCCCGGATCGAGGCAGGTCGCGGCCGGCTTCGCCGTGTACGGCGCCGCGACGATCCTCGTCCTCACCGTGGGCAAGGGCGTGGCGGGCTTCACCCTCGACAAGGAGCTCGGCTCGTTCGTGATGACCGAGCCCGACATCCGGATCCCGCCGGACACGAGCGAGTTCGCCATCAACACCTCGAACATGCGCAACTGGGAGCCGCCGGTGAAGCGCTACATCGACGAGTGCCTCGCCGGGCAGACCGGCCCGCGGGAGCGGGACTTCAACATGCGGTGGGTCGCCTCGATGGTCGCCGACGTCTACCGGACGCTCTCGCGCGGCGGGATCTTCATGTACCCGCGCGACGCGAAGCACCGGGACGGGCGGCTGCGGCTGATGTACGAGGCGAACCCGATGGCGCTGATCGTCGAGCAGGCGGGCGGCGCCGCGACCAACGGCAACCAGCGCATCCTCGACATCCAGCCCGAGCGGCTCCACCAGCGCATCGGCGTGATCCTCGGCTCGAGGAACGAGGTCGAGCGGGTGACGCGCTACCACCTCGGGCAGTGAGGCGGGTCGCGGTGATCCTCGCTGCGGCCGCGCTCCTCGCGGGCGCGCCGGAAGCGCGCGCGCAGAAGGACGTCGGCGACCCGCTCGAGCACTTCCTCGGCACCGCGGCGCCCGGGCGCGCCGGGCGCACGCTCGACGACGGCGTGGCGCGCGCGGTCGGGGACTTCAACAACGACGGCCTGGCCGACGTCGCGCTGTGGCAGGAGTCCGACTTCGGGCCGTACCATGGCCCGGTGTTCCTCTACCTCGGGCGCAAGGACGGCCGGTTCGCCGCCGCCGG
>Ga0184633_10000133_pt1 | contig 22513 bp, 19 predicted proteins | sample PLM31_170_b1_FD_133156 | JGI IMG/M metagenome (GOLD analysis project Ga0184633, IMG submission 133156) | Groundwater sediment microbial communities from an aquifer in East River, Colorado, USA - PLM3-1_170_b1 | ecosystem: Environmental > Terrestrial > Soil > Riparian zone | place: USA: East...
CCTGGTCGAGCTTCAGGCTGGCACGGTCGACGGGATTGACAACGTCGCACCGACGGACTTCGAGGTCGTCGAGGGCGACTCCAACTTGCAGTTGGTCGTGCGCCCGGCGCTGAACGTCTTTTACATCGGGATGACCAATACCTTCCCGCCATTCGACGATGTCAAGGTCCGCCAGGCCGTGGCCATGGGCATCGACCGCCAGCGCATCGTCGACACCTTCTACCCGGCGGGCTCCGAAGCCGCCTCGCACTTCACGCCATGCTCGATCCCGAATGGCTGCGACGGGGATGCTTGGTATGACTTTGACCCAGAGGCGGCCCGCGCCCTGCTGGCCGAAGCCGGCTTCCCGGATGGCTTCGCCACCAAGTTGTACTACCGAGATGTCGTACGCGGCTACCTGCCTCAGGTCGCTCAGGTGGCAACCGAGATTCAGGCTCAGTTGAAGGACAACCTGAATATCGATGCCACGATCGAGGTCCAGGAATCGGGCACGTTCATCTCCAATGCCAACAGCGGCTCGCTCGATGGGTTCCACCTTCTGGGGTGGGGCGCCGACTACCCGCATGTGACGAACTTCCTCGATTTCCACTTCGGCGGAAGCGGGAAGCAGTTTGGCGATCCGCACCCGGCGATCTATGAAGCGCTGGCCGAGGGCGCGCAGGTCTCGGACCCGGCTGCGGCCTCACCGATCTACACCGAAGCCAATAACGCCGTCCGTGAGCTGGTGCCGATGGTCCCAGTGGCCCACGGCGGTTCCGCCGCGGCCTATCTGGCGGACGTCACGACACCGCAAGCCAGCCCGTTGACGTCGGAGCTGTTCGCCGTCTCCGGAGCGGGCGGGCGCGACACCTTTGTCTTCATGCAGAGCGCCGAGCCGATCAGTTTGTTCTGCTCGGACGAGAGCGACGGTGAGTCGCTCCGCGCCTGCGAGCAGACGAATGAAGCGCTCTACGGCTACGAGATCAACGGCACGGCCGTCCATCCGTTGCTGGCGGAGAGCTGCGAGCCCAATGCAGACCTGTCGGTCTGGACTTGCACGCTGCGCCAGGGCGTCCAGTTCCATGATGGCACCGACTTCGACGCCAACGACGTCGTCGCTAGCTTCACCGCCGGCCTCGATATCAACAGCCCGCTACACGTGGGCAGCGCCGGTGATTGGGTGTACTGGTACGGCTTGTGGGGTAACCTGATCGGCGCGCCGCCGCCCGGGTAAGCCCCGGCCTACGGGCCGTCAGGTTCTACAGCGATATGCCTGCGGGATGGTGGTCGCAAGCCGCCATCCCGCAGGTTGTTTCCAGATAGAATAAAGATTGCCATGGGCCAATACGCGTTGCGCCGTCTGCTCCTGGCCGTGCCGGTCCTGCTGGGAATCCTGCTGGTCACGTTCGTTCTGGCGCGGCTCATCCCCGGCGATCCGTGCACGGCGTCCCTGGGAGAGAAGGCGACGCCCGAAATCTGTGCTCGCTTCATGGCGGAGCGCGGCCTCGACCGCCCGATACTCGTCCAATTCGGCTACTACGTCCGTGACATCCTGAGTGGGGATTTCGGCGACTCGATCCGCTACAGCCGGCCGGTGTCGATCATCCTGGCCGAGCGACTGCCAACCACGATCGAGCTGAGCCTGGCGGCGCTGACGATCGCCATCGTCGTCGGGGTCCCCCTCGGTATTGTCTCTGCTGTGCGGCACAACTCGGCGGCGGACGTCGGCACGATGATCGGCGCCAACATCGGCGTGTCGATGCCGGTCTTCTGGCTTGGCCTGATGCTGATGTACCTGTTCTCGGTCGTGCTGGGCGTGCTACCTCCATCCGGCCGGATCTCGGCCGGCGTGCAATCGGTCCCCTTCTTTGAGCTCTGGCAATGGTCGGTGCAACCAGGGACCCCGCTCTTTGAGAGCCTGGAGTTCCTGGCCAACCTGTACATCCTGAATTCGATAATTACCGGGGACTGGCGAGTCCTGGGCGACGTCACGCGCCATCTGATCCTGCCGGCGGTGGCGCTGGCGACGATCCCACTGGCCATTATTGCCCGCATGACGCGTTCGAGCCTGCTCGATATTCTCGGGCAGGATTACGTCCGGGCGGCCAAGGCGAAAGGCGTCCCTCGCAACACGGTCATCCTGAAGCACGCCTTCCGCAACGCGTTGTTGCCGGTGGTCACCATCATCGGTCTGTCGTTGGGGGGCCTACTCGGCGGTGCCGTCCTGACCGAGACGGTCTTCGGGCTGGCCGGGGTCGGACGCAGCCTGTTCGAGGCGATTACGGCTCGCGACTACCCGATCATTCAGGCGTTCACCGTGGTCATCGCCGTGATCTATGTCGCCGTCAACCTGCTGGTCGATCTGTCCTATACCTACCTTGACCCGCGCATTCGCCTCAACTAGGAACAGTCGGCGATGACCACCGACGCCGCGACGCCAGGGACCCGGCTGCTCTCAGCTGAGCCGATCACCGCGCCCCCGGCCAGCTTGTGGCGGACTGCCTGGCGCCGCGTGTTTCAGCGGCGCTCGGCGATCGTTGGGATGGGCATTCTAGGTGTCTTGGTGCTCACCGCCATCTTCGCACCGTTGATCGCGCCGTACGAGCCGGACCAAATCCTGATCGGGATCGAGAACGTCAAGATCCGGCAACCTCCTTGTATCCATCTCCTGGGGTGCCCGGCCGACCAGCCGCAACACCTGATGGGCATCGACAGCAATGTGCGGGACCTCTTCAGCCGCGTCGTCTACGGCGCCCGCTATTCGCTGATGATCGGTTTCGTCGCCGTCGGGTTCGCCATCCTGGTCGGGACTCTGTTGGGAGCCGTCGCCGGCCAGTTCGGCGGGTCGGCCGACAACGGCATCATGCGCGTGATGGATGTCCTGCTAGCGTTTCCGGCCCTGTTGCTAGCGATCGCCATCGTCGCCGTCCTGGGCCCGGGATTGATCAACGCTTTGCTGGCGATTGGCATCGTTTCGATCCCGATCTACGCGAGGGTTACACGGGCCAGTGTCCTCGGGACACGCGAGATGGACTATGTTGCCGCGTCGCGCGCACTGGGGGCAGGTACTTTCACTATCCTCTTCCGGGTCGTGTTGCCCAACGCCCTGACCCCGCTGATCGTCGTCGCCACCCTGGGAATCGCCACCGCCATCCTGGACGCCGCCGCGCTTTCGTTTCTCGGCCTGGGGGCTCAGCCGCCGACGCCCGAGTGGGGGTCGATGCTCGGGACGGACCGCAACCAGGTCTTCACCGCGCCGCACCTGGTGTTCTTTCCAGGGCTGGCGATCATGATCACCGTGCTCGCCTTCAATCTGATCGGTGACGGGCTGCGCGATGCGCTCGACCCCCGCCTGGGACGCAAGGGAACCAAGCTCGGCGAAGGCTGAAACAGTGGTCGGTGGTGAGTGGTCAGTGGTCCGTGGGGCAGAAAGTCGTTGCGAGGAGCGAAGCGACGAAGCAACCGCCTCATCGAGGCGGTTGCCACGCCGGGAAAGCACCGGCTCGCAATGACTGTCCGCTGACCACTGACCACCGACCACTGACCACTGCCCCTTGTGCGATGCCCCCCTCGATTTCCGTCTTGATGCCCTGCTACAACGCGGCCGCTACGCTCGATGAGGCCGTCGAGTCCATTCTCGAGCAGACCCGAAAGGAAATCGAGCTGATCGCCGTCAATGACGGTTCGAGCGACGGATCGGGCGACCTGCTGGAGGCGTGGGCAGGCCGGGATGTGCGGTTCACCGTCATCCAGCGGCCGCACGAAGGTTTGATCGTCGCGCTCAACGCCGGGCTGGCGGCGTGCCGGGCGCCCTTGGTTGCCCGGATGGACGCCGATGACCGAGCCCACCCCGAGCGCTTGGAGGCGCAGGCGGCGTTCCTGGCGGAGAAGGAGGAGATCGCTGTTGTCGGGTGCCGAGTGGAGGGATTCCCCGCGACGGATGTGCGTGAAGGCTTCCGCATCTACCTCGAATGGTTGAACAGTTTGGAATCGCCGCAGGATATCGCCCGCGAGATCTTCGTCGAGAGTCCGCTGGCCCACCCCTCGGTGATGATGCGGCGGAATTGGTTGGACCAGGTTGGAGGATACCAGGACCAAGGATGGCCGGAGGACTACGACCTTTGGCTGCGCCTGCATCTGGCCGGGGCGCGGTTCGCCAAAGTGCCGCGCATCCTGCTGGCGTGGCGTGAGCACCCGCAGCGCGCTACGCGCACCGATCGGCGCTATTCGGTCGAGAACTTCCTGCGCGCCAAGGCCCACTACCTCATGCGCGGACCTCTGCGTGAGCGGGATTCCGTTTTGGTTTGGGGGGCGGGCCAAATGGGGCGGCGGTTGTCGAAGCACTTGTTGCGCGAAGGCGCGCCCTTGAAGGCTTTTGTCGATATCGATCCGGCGAAGATCGGCCGGACTCGGCGTGGAGCGCCGGTCATCGCGCCGGAGGGTTTGCCGGCCCTGTGGGAATCGGTTCCCCGCCCGGTACTGCTGGTGGCCGTCGGCTCGCGCGGGGCGCGGGGGTTGATCCGAGGACAGCTGGCAGAGATGGGATGGGTCGAAGCGCAGGATTGGTGGGCGGTGGCGTGACAAAGCTCCCCGCGAGCTCCCAGCTCGCGGGGAGCTGCTTAGTCCAGCAGGAGCAGCAGCATCACCATCTCGTCCTCGGCGTACACGCTGTGGGGCAGATGAGCGGGCATGTGAGCCCACGAACCAGGGCCGGCGTCTGTCCGCAGTTCGCCGAGCACCAGCCGGGCACGCCCTTTCAGGAAATGGAGGATCGCCGCCTGGGAGGCTGTGTGTTCCGTCAGCTCCTGGCCGGCCGCGAAGCCGAAGAGCGTTGCGCGGACGCCCTCACCGGCGTAGAACGCACGGCTGACGATGCTGTCTTTGGGGATCGGGGGCAGGAGCGCCGCCAGGTCGGCGTGGAAAAACGGGCCATCGGTCATTGGAGTCTCCAGGCCAAACGGGCTATTCGAGTCAGCCCAAGGGAGGTGGACAGAAGGAGAAGGGCCGCCCCTCAAGGCGGCCTGTTCGAATCGAGCGATCCTGCGCCGAACCCGGCGGAACGTCAGGCCGGAGGCTTGCTTTCCTTGTCTTTGTCGCCCTCGGGAGTCTCATCACCCTTGCCGGAAAGTCCCTCGCGAAACGACCGGATCCCCTTGCCTAGCTCGCCCCCGACGCGGGAAATCCGGCCGACTCCGAAGAGCAGCAGGATGATTCCGAGGATGATCACCAGCTCCAGCGGTCCGATATCTCGCAACATGCTCCTATCCTCTGGAAGCGCCCTTTCGGTCGGTTCCAGCGCCATTATAGACCCTCCCGCAGACCCTCGCCGCGAGGGTTGCAAAGGCCGTCCGCGTTCCTTTGAAGAAGACTACCCTGGGTCAGGCCGAGGTGTCGCGCCGGGTCCGCTTCCCCGGCGGAGTTGCAGCCGAGGAACGAACCGCGGGACACGGCGCTGGTAGTCCACGTAGGCCTGGCCGAACTCGACCCGGAGCCGCCGTTCCTCGTGCAGGCTGCCGACATAGAAGTAGAGGCTGAGACCGGCAACCAGGGCAAGCAGGGTCGTCGTCATCAGCGGCGTCAGCCACAGGAAGGCCAATCCGGCGCTGTAGAGCGGATGCCTCACATGGCGATAGAGCCCGCTCATGACGAGTTGCGCTGGCCGTTGGTCGGTGGGTTCAACCAGTTGGCGCAGGCCAAGGAAGTGCCACACGTCGGTCTGGTACAGGCCGACAACGACGACGATCAAGGCGGTGGCCTGCCCGGCCACGAATAGCCAGGAAAGCGGACTGGGCACGAAATACAGCACCGGTCCCGGCTGAATAGCGGGGATCGCCAACACCGGAAGAAGCGTGATAGCTCCGATGATGTTGAAGCCTAGTCGGTAGATGCGGTCGGCGGCCGGACCGGCGAGCCGCCGGGCGCCGGCCTTGGCCCACCGGCTGGCCAGCAGGCTGTGCAATGCGGCGTAAGCCGCGGTAGCCACAAACGTCAGCAAGGCAGCGACGGCGGGAGTCATGGGCGCGGGTGGACGGGAGAGGAGGATATCACGTCATGCGGCAAGGCAGGCCCCCACAGTTCGCCTGGAGGCCGACCATTCGGCGTGGAGGGAACTCGCCTATAATGCGCCCTCTTCCGACCCTGGATCCTCGGACCCTACGAGGTATGGAGATGCCGGATGTTGCCTTTCCCTCCAGCTGGCAGAACCGTTTCTTCGATCGCGTGGACCGCCTGCCAATTCCCAACCTGGCGGTCTACGCCCTACTCCTGGTGGGCTTCGCGCTGCTGAACCATCTGGCCCCATGGCTAGAGGGGAAATTGCCCTGGGGAGAAATCGATCCATACCAGTTCAACTTCCACATCTGGTTTCTCGTTGTCCTCATTGCCTGTGGCTATTTCCTCGCCTTCTCCCGATCGGCGCTGATCAAGTTCCGCGCCGCCCTGGAAATTCCCCAAGAGGAATTCGACCAACTCGCCCATCGTTTCACTCAGGTCCCCGCGCGCACCGGCTGGCTGATTACTCTGGTGGCGGCGCTCTTCTCCGTCTTGGCGATTTCGTTGTCGGCCTCCTATCAACGATCCGGTCTCTCGGTCCTCGTCTTCCTTGCCACCAGCGTCTTCCTGTTCTCGCTGGTCTTCTTCTTTTTCTACTACCTGGTGCATGCTCTCCGCATGACCGTACGACTCTACGAGCGCGTGGAGCAGGTCAACATCTTCCATCTTGAGCCGTTGTATGCGTTCTCCGGCCTGACGTCGCGCATTGGAATCTTCTTCGTCATCGCCAGCGTGTTGGCCTACCTCACTAACATCGCCTTCAGCGAGACCCCGCAGGTCGGCAGCTTTCTGTTCTTCACCTCGATCAATCTGGTCGTGGCCGTCCTGGCATTCGTCCTGCCGTTGGGCGGTATCCACCGCAAGCTCGAGGACGCCAAGGAACTCGCCAGTCGGGAGAACGACCGCCGGCTGGATGAGGCGTACCGGGCGCTGCATGAGAGGAACGACCGGAGGGACTTCGCCGGTATGGCCGACTTCCACCATTCCATCGAGGCCCTGCTCGCGTTTCGCGCTGAGATCAAGAGTCTCTCGACGTGGCCATGGGGGCCGGGAACCTTGCGCAGTTTCATCACGGCGCTGCTCCTGCCCATCGTTCTGTGGCTGGCCCAACAGTTGATCTCCCGCTTTCTCGCCCCCTGAGAGGCGCAGGCTCTCCCGCCGGCCTTCCGGCCGCCAGGGCCTTGGCCGCTACCCGGCGCGTCGGAGACCGCTCTGCGAGGACCACTGGGATGGTAGAATGACGGCTCGCCCGCATGCCGCTCGACCCTCCGTGCATCTTCTGCCGCATCGTACAAGGGAAAGCGGAAGCCAGTCTGGTCTACCGCGACTCGCTGGTCACCGCCTTCATGGACATGAATCCGATCGCGCCGGGGCATGTTTTGATCGTTCCCAATGACCACGTTCCCGACCTGGCGAGTCTTGAGGCGGAGGCCGGGTCGCAGATGATGTCGACTGCGGGTCGTCTGTCCCAGGCGTTGCGGCGGGCGCCGCTCGAGGTCGAAGGCGTCAACCTGCACCTGTCGGACGGCGCCGCCGCCGGACAGGAAGTCTTCCACTGCCATCTGCACCTCATCCCGCGGCACGCCGGCGACGGCATCGGCTTTCGCCGCGGCTTGGCGCACCACGATCGCGACCGGGCCGATCTGGACCAGGTGGCCTCGATGATCCGCGCTGGGTTGACCGATGGAGCGAACACGTGAGGGAAGCGGCCGGCGGAGGTTCGGCGGTTTCCGGGCGCGTCTGCGTCTTCTGCGGCTCGAGCGACAGCGTTGCTGCGGACTACCTGGCCGCCGCTCATTCGATGGGCCAGGCCATCGTCCGGCGCGGGATGACGCTCGTCTACGGTGGAGGTGGGACCGGGATGATGCGGGCGCTGGCAGACGGGGCGCTACAAGGCGGCGGAGCCGTCATCGGAGTCCTCACCGAGCAATTCGACACGCCGGCGCTGCGCCATCCGGCCCTCACCGAACGTCACGTTGTCGCCACGATGCATCAGCGGCAAACCCTGATGACGGATCTGAGCGGGGCCTTCGTTGCCATGCCCGGAGGCTTCGGGACTCTCGACGAGCTCTTCGAAGTGCTTTGTTGGGCTCAGCTCGGCCTTCTTCAGCGTCCGATTGGTTTGCTGAACACCCGCGGCTACTACGATCCTTTGCTGGCCGTCATTCAGCGAGCGAGGACGGAGGGTTTCATCTACGCCGAGCACGACGGTTTGTTCGTCACCGAATCCGAGCCGGAGCCGTTGCTGGATAGGCTCGCCGGCTACCGGCCGCCGGAAGGATTGGGGCGGTGGCCCGGCGTCCTTCTGCCCGACGGCCGGGGGTGACCGGGGCATCGTACCGTCTTCGAAGGACGGATGCCTTTGGGGAGCCGGGGCCGGCAGAGGGATACAGGAGGCGCGCAGGAGGCAAGGCATGAACGCGGCGCAATTCTTCGATCACTGGAACACGGTCCATCGCGACCTGTTGCGCGCGGTCGCCATGCTCAAGGACGAGCACCTCGCCTTCCGACCGGCGCCCGCCTACGGTCGTTCCGTCGGCGGGATTCTGCGGCATGTCATCAACCTTGAGCAGGGCTGGATTCACTTTGTCATCCGCCGCGACCTGCCGGCCTGGCCCCCCGAAGGCGATCCGAACGGGCCCTCGGTGGCGGCCTTCCGGGAAGATCTCGAACGAACCCATAAGGCGACCATGGCCTACCTGGCGACGGTGCCGGTGGAAGACTTCAACCGCATCGTGCAAGTACCGGACGACGGCACCCCCAAGATGGGTTGGATTCTGTGGCACGTGCTTGAGCAAATCATCCATCACCGCGGCGAACTGTTCCTTTGTTTGAGTCTCCTCGGGATGGAGCGACCGAAGATCGACCGACCGGGATGAGCTTCCCGGAAGCTCCAAGCTTTCGGGAAGGTTCCTCGCCCCCGCATGACTGAGGCCATCCGCATCCTCCACTTCGCCGACGTCCACGTCGGCATGGAAAACTACGGCCGGCTCGACCCGGACACGGGGACCTCGAGCCGGGTGCGTGATTTCCTGGACCGGCTCGACGAGGTCGTCGACTATGCCATCGCCCACGACGGCGACCTGGCCGTGTTTGCCGGCGACGCTTTCAAGAGCCGCGACCCCGAGCCGACCCAGCAACGCGAGTTCGCCGCCCGCATCAAGCGCCTGGCCGACGCCATGCCGACCCTGCTGCTCGTCGGGAATCACGACATGCCCGGGATGGCCGCCAAAGCCAGCAGCGTCGATATCTTCCAGGCGCTGGAGGTGCCCGGCGTGATCGTCGGACACCGGGCCGATGGAAGAGTCGTGAGCACGAAGCGCGGCGAGGTCTACCTGGCCTGGGTCCCCTACCCGATGCGCAACCGGCTTTTGGTGCGCGAGGAGAACCAGGGTAAGACGATCGACGAACTGGACGATGCCCTGCGGCTGGCGGTGGCCCAAATCCTTGGCAGCCTGGTCGAGGAGGCCAAGGGTAAGGAGATGCCGCGTCTGCTGGCGGCTCACTTGTCGGTGGCCGAGGCCAAGCTCGGCTCGGAACGGACCATTCTGCTCGGCCGCGACCTGGCGCTGCAGATCTCGAGCTTCACCGATCCCGTCTGGGATTACGTCGCCCTCGGCCATATTCATCGTCATCAAGATCTCAATCCGCGGAGCCGGCCGCCCGTCGTTTACAGCGGCTCGCTCGAGCGGATCGACTTCGGGGAAGAGGACGAAGCCAAAGGCTTCTGCTGGATCGAGCTGGCGCGCGGCGCCACGAGCTGGTCGTTCGTGCCGGTCGAGGCGCGGCCGTTCCGGACGATCCGCGTCGATGTCCGCAGGGCAGAAGATCCGACGCGGGCGGTGCTGGAAGCGATGCGGGGCGCCGACACCGAGGGTGCCGTCGTGCGCGTGCTGGTGCAGCTTCGCTCGGAGCAAGAGGCGCTCTTCCACGATCGGGAAGTGGAAGCCGCGTTGGAGAACGCCAGCAGCGTGGCGGTGGCGCGGGAGGTCGAATCGGAGGACCGCGTCCGGCTGGGAGATCTGACGCCGGAGTCGCTTTCGCCGCTGCAACTGATCGAACGCTACTTCCAAGCCCTGGAGGCCGAGCCACGCCGGCTGGCCGAGCTGCTCGAACGAGCGGCGGACATCCTCAATGAGGCGGAGTCGAAAGAGTGACCAGCCATCAGTCACCAGTGACCAGTTACCAGTGACAAATGACTGGTCGCGAGTTACTGGTCACAGGTAACTGATGACTGACCACCGACCACCGACCACTGACCACTACTCATGATTCCCGTCGAGATCGAACTCGAAAACTTCCTCGCCTACCGGCACCCACCACCCCTGCTCTTCGAGGGAATTCACGTCGCCTGCCTGGCCGGCGCTAACGGCTCGGGAAAGTCGTCGCTGCTCGATGCGCTGACTTGGGCGCTGTGGGGCCGGTCTCGGGCAGCGACCGATGACGCTCTGATTCATCAGGGCGAGACGGAAATGCGAGTCGTGCTGACCTTCGACCAGGAAGGTCGGCGCTACCGGGTTCGGCGCCAGAGGAAAGCCGGAAAGCGAGGCGCCACCCTGCTGGAACTGCAGACTTGGGAAGCGGAGGCCGGCAGCTGGCGCAGTCTCTCGGAGGCAGGAATCCGCGATACGCAGCGGAGGATCGACGGCCTGCTCCATCTGGAGTACGACACTTTCATCAACTCGGCCTTTCTGGTGCAAGGCCGCGCCGACGAATTCACAACCAGAAGGCCGGCCGAGCGGAAGCAGATCCTGGGGAAGATCCTGGGGCTGGAACGCTGGGAGGTGTATGAACAGCGGGCTCGCGACCACCTTGGCGATACACGCGGCGCCATTCAACGGCTGGAAGGGTGGCTGGCGGAGGTTGACGCCGAGCTGGCGCGGCGAGAAGAACGGGAACGTGAGCTGGCGACGGCCGTCGCCGCCGCCGGCGAAGCGGCCGCGGTTCTGGAGGGAGCCGAGTCGCAATGGGCCAGCCTGGAGCAGGCGCGCAGCGAATTGGTGGGGCTCCAACGCATGATCGACCACCTCACCCGGCGGATCACGGCCGCCGAGCGCGAGGACGCCGAAGCCGAGGCCGAGCGACAAGCCGCGTTGGCGCATGCCGATAAAGCGGCCCTGACAGCCGCTCGAACGGATCTGGCAGAACAGACGGAAGCGCTGGCGGTCACCCAGGCCGAGGCCGATCGGGTTGCCGAGCAGCTGGGGCAGTTGAAAGAGGAGGCCGCGACCCTGCGCGGCCTGAACGAGGCGATGAGACCCCAAACGGAGCCCCTCAAGCAGCGCGTCCTCACGCTGGAATCGGCCACCGAACCCCTGTGTCCGACTTGCGGGCAGTCCCTGACCGAGGACCATCGCCACGAACTGCTGCGGGGGTTGGCGGCGGAGATCGACGAAAGACGCGAGGCCTATCGAGTCAACCAGGCGCAGATACGCGAACTGGAAGCGGCTGTGGCCGAGCTCGAGCGCAATCAGACGGATCGCCGGGCGAGATTGCGCCTGCGACCGGAACTCGAGAAGCGGCTGGCCGAATTGGACGCGGCGCTATCGCAGGCCGGCCAGGCGGCGGCGCGCGCAGCGGCCTTGCAGGCCCGGCAGGTCCGGTGGCGGGAAGAGGCCGAACGCGACCGGGCGGAGCGCCAGAAGTTGGAGCTTCAGGCGGCAGCTGCGGAACAACGTCTGCGGGGCCCGGCCATAACCCAGGCGGAGCTGGATCGCTTGAGGATGCAAAAGCGCATGGCCGACGAGCGGGTCGGCGGCGCCCGACAACAGCTGGCGGCGCTCGACAGCTTCGAACAGCAGCGACAGAAGCGGCAGGGGGAGCGCCAGCAGCTGGCCGAGACTCTCTCCCAGTACGAAGACCTGCGGCAGGCCTTCTCCAAGCGGGGCGTACCGGCGATGATCATCGAAACCGTTGTCCCTGAGCTCGAACGATCCGCCAATGAGTTGCTCACGCGCATGAGCGAAGGCCGGATGAACGTCCGCATCGAAACGCAGCGATCCACCCAGACCGGTGAGCTGCGCGAAGCGCTCGACATTCTGATCTCAGACGAGCTCGGCACACGGCCCTATGAGCTGTACTCCGGCGGCGAGGCCTTCCGCATCGACTTCGCCGTTCGGGTAGCGCTGTCGCGTTTGTTGGCGCGGCGGGCCGGCGCGCAGCTGCGCTGCCTCTTCATCGACGAGGGCTTCGGCACTCAGGATGCGCGGGGACGTGAACAACTGGTGGCAGCGATCACCAGCATTCAGGACGACTTCGAACGGATCCTGGTCATCACCCATATCGACGACCTGAAAGAATCATTCCCGGCCCGATTGGAAGTCCGCAAGACTCCTGAGGGGTCACAGTACAGTTGGATCTGAACCAGGGGTCAGGGGTCAGTTGTGACCGGCGGTTAGGCTGCTGTCTGACCACGGACCCCTCATTCTGAAATGCCCGGAAGCCAGACGGTGAAGCGAGCGCCTTTGCCCGGGATGCCTTCGCTCTCCAACGCGATTCGTCCCCCATGCAAGTCGATGATCTCCCGACAGATGGCCAATCCCAGGCCGGTGCCGGCGGCACCGGTCGCCCGGCTGGCGCGCCCTCGGAAGAAACGGCCGAAGATCATCGGTTGTTCTTCCGGCGGAATCCCCGGACCGTTGTCGGAGACTTCCGCCGCCACCCATGCTCCGTCGGCGCCGTTTTCGGCGCGGGTCCGGAGGGTGATCCGTCCCTGGTCCTGGGTGTAGTTCATGGCGTTGGTCAGCAGGTTGGTGAAGACCTGCGACAGCAATCGCTCGTCGCCTCGAGCGCGGGGAAGGGCGCCGTCCCACTCGAGCGTGAGTTCGAGGCCGCGTTTGGTCGCCAAGGCGCGGCGGTCGTCGACCAAGGACCCGAGCAGGCGGTTGATATCGACCGGCCGCATGTCGGGGGTCACGGCGCCGGCGTCGAGGCGCGAGAGCGACAGCAAATCGTCGATGAGATAGGCCAGGCGGTCGCTCTCGCGCGACAGAGTGTCCAGGTAGCGCTCGACTTTGGTGCGGTCGGTCGTCCCCCGCAGTAGATCCAGATACAGGCGGATGTTGGTCAGCGGCGTGCGCAGCTCGTGCGAGACATCCGAGACGAACTGCGACTTCAGCCGCTCGACCTCTTTCATGGCGCTGATGTCGTACAGGACCGAGACGATGTTGGTGATCGATCCGGAGTCGTCGGTCAGCGGCGTGGCCGTCAGCGCTACATCGTAGGTGGAACGGTCCTTACGCTGATTGACCATCTCGCCCCGCCAGGTCCGGCCAGCCTTCACCGTCTGCCACAGATCCGTGAAGAGGTCGGCATGGTTCCGGCCGCTCTTGAGCAGGCTGGCCGGCTGCCCGACGGCTTCGGCGGGGCTGTATCCGTTCAGCCGCTCCCACGCCGGATTGACGTATTCGATGGTCCCCTCCGGGTCGGTGACGAAGACCGCGTCCCCGATGTTCTCGAGGATGGTACCGATCCGGTCGCGCTCCTGGCGCAGTGCGGCCTCCAGGGATTTGCGCTCGGAGATATCGATGAACAGGCTGGTCATCCCCTGCGGCCGGCCGAGGTCGTCGGTGACCAGACTGACCCCGACCAGGAAGGATACGCGTTCGCCGCGGCCGGTGATCATCTCGGCCTCGATCACTTCGCGCGCCGGCCGCTCGCCGCGCATGCGGGCCTGCAGCACATCCGCCGGATGGGGGACGACCGTGTCGGGCACGAGCTGGCGAAGGTTCTTGCCGACCATCTCGCTTAGCTCGAACCCCATCATGTCGGCGAAAGCCTGGTTGGCGTAGACCATTCGACCATCGCGGTCGTACTGCTGGATTCCGGCGATGGACAGCTCCACCAGGGCGCGATAACGGGCCTCGGAGAGGCCGAGATCGCGCGTGCGCTCGGCGACCTCGGCCTCGAGGCGGGCCGCCTGCGACTGAATCTGGCCGAACAGGTGGGCGTTCTCGATGGCGACGGCGGCCTGCGCGGCGAAGGCCGAAAGCAATTCCTGCTCCTTGGGGGAGAAGGGCCGGTCCTGTCCGTTGCGGGCGACGACCATCACCCCCGCCGCCCGCTGGCGCACCGTGAGCGGCGCCATCACCAGACACTCCGGTTCGTCGCGGGGAGTTCCGGGGACGTGAACGCTGCGCGGATCCGAAGCCGGGTCGTTGGTGAGCAGCGGCTCCCCGTGCCGCATGACCCAGCCGACGAGCCCGGTGCCGGGTTCGATCTCGAGCGCCGGCCAAGCCTCCGGATACAGGTCGTGGGCCACAACCACCCTGAGCACGTTGCGCTCCGGGTCGAGCAAATGGATGCGGCTGCCGTCGGCGCGCAGCAGCTCGCGCGCCTGCTCGGCGATCAGGCTGAGCACGGTCACCAGGTCGAGCGAGGCGGTGACGGACCGCGCTGTGCGGATCAGCGCTTGCGATTCCTCCGCTCGCCAGCGAACCTCGTCGAACAGGCGAGCGTTCTGAACCGCGATCGCCGCCAGTCGGGCGATGCCCTCGGCCAGGACGACCTCGTCGGCACGGAACTTCTTTTCCGACCGGAGACCGAAGAGCGCCATGGCGCCGATCAACGTCTGGCCGTAGATGAGTGGAACACCGAGATACGTGCGGACTCCGGCCCGGGCGAAGGCGGGTGTGGCCTGCGGGTCGTCGGGGTAATGGTCGAGCACGATCGGCGTCCGGGTCTCAAGGACCCGCCACACCACGCCCGTTTCCGGAGGGCTCGGGTGGTAGCGGGGGTCGTCCGGCAAGCCGACGAGCAAAGGAGTCCCTTGGGGTTGGCCCTGGTCGTCGACGAGGATGACGCCCCCGGCATCGGCGCCCGTGCTCTGCATCGCCAGCTCGACCACGCGACGCAGCACTTCGTCCAGCCCGTGCGCGCTGACCAGGGCTTCGGCCACCAGGTTCCGCATCCGTTCGCGTTCGAGAGACCGGCGCATTTCTGCCTGGGCCTGGATGTGGTCCAGCGCGATCGCTACGTGGTCGGCCAGGGCCGCCACCATCGGCTGGTCCTCCGGGCTGATCCAGGGAGCCGTCACGGTCAACACGCCGAGAGGTCGGTCGCCCGAGAGCAACGGCGCGGCGATGACCGGGTTGTCGCCCAGCATCTTGGCAATGCGAGGAATGAGCGGACGCGCCGAGGCCGGCGTGATCTGCTGAACGATCTGGGTGTTGTCCGGTGCGAAGACCGCCTGGCGAGACTGCAGGGCCTGCGACAGCAGCTCGACGCCCGACGGCTCGAAGGTGTAGCCGACGACAGGGATCCCGCTCAGCCGAGCCATCGTGGTCGTCAGGCTGCGGCTGAGGGCGACGCTGCGCACCTCGAGCCGTCCGTCTTCAAGCAGCAGCATGACGGAGCCGCGCATCTTGAGCCGGCGCAACGCGTCGGTCAGCGCGCGCAGGACATCGGCTTCGCTCGAGCCGCCCTGCCGAGCCACGGCGGCTGTGGCTTGAAGGGCCGCCGCCCAGATTGAGTCTTTCTCCGGAGGTCGTGCCGAGGACGCGCGCCCCATCATGCTCCTCGCGCTTGAAGGAGGCAGTGTATCACAGGGGTCCGGCCGGGTGGAGGCCCGCCATCCTTCGGCGGTACCACTCCGCCGATGCCATGACCGCCGGGGCAAACCTGCGCGGCGAGCCGAGGCCCAGTTCGCTCCGGGCCTTGCTCCCGTCGTAGTAGAAGTAGAGGCCGGCCATCCGCAGCAAATCGAGCGTCCGACGAAGTCGCAGGATCGCGCCCAGGCCGGCCGCCATCCCGCCCGCGGTTCGCGCTACCCGCAGGGGCACCCTCAAGCGTGGCGGGCGTCGGCCGATGACTTGGGCCGTGGTCCGGATCACATCGCTCAGGGTGCGATTCTCGCCGCACAGGATATACCGCTGGGCGGAGCGTCCGCGATCGAGCGCGGCCAGGAAACCGTCGGTGACGTCGCGGATGTCGACGACGTTCAGCCCACCCGGGACCAGCGGCGGCACTCGCCCGTGAAGCATATGCCAGATCAGCCCGTTCGACACCCGGTTGCGGTCGCCCGGTCCGATGACCAGGGCCGGGTTGAGAACGATCGCCTCGATCCCTTGCTGCGCCGCGCGGCGAACGAGCTGCTCGGCCTGGTGCTTGGCATGGCCGTAAGCCCACCGAGAGGGATCGCCCTGCCACTCGTGAGTCTCGTCTAACGGTTGGATTCCGTCGTCCGTTGACGCCGGCGCATGCTTGGGAAGGCCCAAGGCGGCCACAGATGAGGTATAGAGGAACCGTCGCGCGCCAGCAGCCGTTGCCGCCTTCAGCATGTTGCGCGTCCCGTCGATGTGGCTCTCCAACCGCGCCGCCAGGCCGCCGCCGCCGGATCCCATCTGTGCCGCGCAATGCACCACCACCTCGATCCCGTCGCAGGCGGCCGGCAGGGACGGCATGTCGAGGATGTCGCCGATGGCATGCTCGACCGTCAGGTCTTCGAGGAGTTCGAGGGAGCTGGCTGCGCGCCGCAGGATGCGAACGGCATCCCCGCGGGCGACGAGCGCCCGCACGACGTGCGAACCGATGAACCCGGTGGCGCCAGTGACCAGGACGCGCATGCGGAGCTAGTTGACGATCCACTCCCACCCTAACCCTCCCCCTGACAGGGGGAGGGAAGTCGCCCCCTCCCCCTGCAAGGGGGAGGGTTGGGGTGGGGGTGGCGGCTGTGACATTCTCCTACCCTATCCACTCAACGATCGTGGCCTCGCCCTGACCGACGCCAACGCACAGGGTGGCGAGGCCATAGTAGGGGCGCGTTTCGACAGGAGCTCGCCGGCGCATCTCGTGCAGCAAGGTCGTCAGGATGCGGGCGCCCGAACAGCCGAGAGGGTGGCCGAGGGCGACGGCGCCCCCGTTGACGTTGGTGATCTCGTGCGGGAGTCCGAGCTCGCGCATCACGGCCAGCGATTGCACGGCGAAGGCTTCGTTGAGTTCGATCAGACGCAGGTCGCCGATCGTCAGCCCGGCGCGAGCCAGCGCCTTGCGCACCGCCGGCACCGGGCCGAGGCCCATCGTGCGCGGAGGAACTCCGGCAGCGGCGGAAGTCACGACTCGCGCCATCGGCCGAAGACCGCGGCGGTCGGCGAAGGTATCACTCGCCAACACGAGCGCCGCAGCGCCGTCGTTCAGGCCGGAGCTGTTGCCTGCGGTGACGGTCCCGTCTTTGCGAAAGGCCGCCTTCAACCGGGCCAGCGACTCGATCGTCGTGTCGCGCCGCGGCCGCTCATCCACGGCGACCATGACGGGCTCGCCCTTGCGCTGCGGGACGGGCACGGGGGCGATCTCCTCGGCGAAGCGACCCGAGTCGATAGCGGACACGGCGCGGCGATGGCTCTCGGCGGCAAACTCGTCCTGCTCGCGGCGGGTGATGGTGCGGGTCATCTCGTAGATATTCTCGGCCGTCTCGCCCATCGACTCGGTGCCGAAGACCTCGTGGATCTTCGGGTTGGGGAAACGCCAGCCGAGGGCCGTGTCCCAGGCCGTGAGGTTGCCGAAGGCGAAGGGTTGCTCGGCTTTGGGCACAGCGTATGGCGCCCGCGACATGCTCTCGACCCCGCCCGCGACAAACACCTCGCCCTCGCCGGCTTTGATGGCGCGAGCCGCGGCGTTGACCGCCGCCAACGACGAAGCGCACAGGCGGTTGAAGGTGACCGCCGCCACCTCGACCGGGAGCCCGGCCAGCAGGGTGGCCATGCGGGCCACGTTGCGGTTGTCCTCCCCGGCCTGGTTGGCGCAACCGAGGTAGACCTCTTCCACCTCGGACGGTTCAATGCCGGCGCGCCGCACGGCCTCGGCGACGACCAGCGCCGCCAGGTCGTCGGGGCGCACCGGCGCCAACGCGCCGCCCAAGGCGCCGATCGGCGTGCGCACAGCCGAAAGGACCACGGCTTCGGGCATGAAGGGCCTCCGAGGGGCGAGAAGCGATTCTACCTCCCCGGGAGCGTCACGCCGCCGGGGGGGAGCAGGCGTGCGTCCCGATCGTAGCGGTCGATCAGAACTGATGTGGGCATCCAGATCTCGTCGTCGTGGAACCGAATGGATTTCCGCCTGCGCAAGGCGGGCAGATTGAAGGCCCACACCAGAGCGGCGCCGTAAAGGTCCTGGAAGAACGCAGAAAAAGCGCACGGGGGATCGCCCGGGAGCACCTGGAAGCCAAGCCGCCAGTGCAACCAGTGCTTCTTCAGCTGCCCGCACGCCACCATCCGCGCCACGGTGTACGACGCGGCCTACGCCGACGGCGCGGCTCCGGCGACGTTCAAATCGACCGAGGCGCGCGGGCGCGAGTTCGCCGGGATGAAGTACACCTTGCAAGTGGCGCCGGAAGACTGCACCGGCTGCGGCGCCTGCGCGCACATTTGTCCGGCCCACGCCAAGGACCCCACATGGGCTAAGACCGAGCGCAAGGCAATTTCGATGCAGGCGCAGGCACCGCTGCGGGAAGCCGAGACGCCCAACTGGGAGTACTTCCTCGGCCTTCCCGATCCTGCGCCCGGTCTGATCAATCCCTACACCACCATAGGTTCACAGTTCCTGCCGCCGATGTTCGAGTTCTCCGGAGCGTGTGCCGGCTGCGGTGAGACGCCCTACATCAAACTGCTCACTCAGCTCTACGGCGACAGGCTCTTGATCGCCAACGCCACCGGCTGCTCGTCGATTTACGGCGGCAACCTTCCGACGACGCCCTACACCACCCGCGCCGACGGCCGCGGGCCGGCCTGGTCGAACTCGCTCTTCGAAGACAACGCCGAATTCGGCCTGGGGATGCGCCTGACCGCCGAGCGCCTCAGCACCTTGGCCCGCGAGCTGCTGGAGCAAGTCGACCTCAATGGCGCATACGAATTGCGTCAAGCGATCTTGGCGGCGGAGGCCAGCAGCCCCGAAGGACTCGCAGCCCAACGCGCCCGCCTGGAGGAACTCAAGCACCTCCTGCAGGGACGGGCCGACCCGCAAGTACGCCGCCTGCTCAGCGTGGCGGAGTATCTGGTGCCGCGCTCGGTGTGGATCGTCGGCGGCGACGGCTGGGCCGACGACATCGGCTACGGCGGCCTCGACCACGTGCTGGCGTCCGGCCGCAAGGTCAAGGTGCTCGTGCTCGACACGGGGGTGTATTCCAACACCGGCGGGCAGTCGTCGAAGGCCGCGCCGCGAGGGGCGATCGCCAAGTTCGCCGCCGCCGACAAGGACATGTCGAAGAAGGACCTGGGCGCCATCGCCATGAGCTACGGCAACATCTACGTCGCTCAAATCGCCTACGGCGCCAACATGACTCAGACGATGCGAACCTTCCGTGTGGCCGAGGCCTACCCGGGCCCGCCTCTGGTGATCGCCTGCGCCCACTGCATCGCTCATGGGATCGAGATGGAGACGGGTACGGATCTGCACGAGCTGGCCGTCGAGAGCGGATTCTGGCCGCTCTATCGCTACGACCCGGCGCTGACCGAGCAACACAAGAACCCGCTCCAGCTCGACTCGAAGCCGGCGACGTCGGGTCTCGACGAGTTCATGTACAAGCAGAACCGGTTCCGCCTGCTGGGCAGACGCAACCCAAGCGCGCGGAGCAGCTGCTCGAGGCGGCTCGCAAGGACGTCATCTCACGCTGGAAGTACCTGGAGCAGATGGCTGCGCTGGATCTGTAAACGTCACGTCGAGGAATCACCCCCTCCCCACCCTCCCCCTAAAAGGGGGAGGGCGGCCATCTTCCGTGAACAACCGTAGGGGCACGGCACGCCGTGCCCCTACGGTTTTTTCGAGAGGGAAGGTTTCTCTGCGCGTCATCCCCGCGAAAGCTGGAATCCAGATCCGCAAAGTGCCTGGGCCCCCGCCTCCCCTTCGGGATCCCCTACGGGATGCGAAGCGCTATGCGAAGCGCGATACGCGAGGGCGACGGGGTCTTCAGGGAATGTCATTCCCGCGGAGGCGGGAATGCAGAAACCCAAGAACCTGGGCCCCCCGGCCTCCCCTCCGGGATGCGCCCTGCCCCCTTGGGGCGCCCGCCATTGGCGCTCTGTAGAGAGCGAAGGGGCGTAGAGGGCGAAGCGCGATGCGCGGGCGACGGTTTCTTCAAGGAATGTCATTCCCGCGAAAGCGGGAATCCAAAACTCCGCGAGCCAGGGCCCGCTTCCCTTCGGGATGCTCCCTCACCCCTTCGGGTGCACCCTGGGTGTGCGCCGAAGGGCGTGGCGCCCTGCCCCCTTGGGGCGCCCGCCCTTGGCGCTCTGTAGAGAGCGAAGGGGCGTAGAGGGCGAAGCGCGATGCGCGGGGCCGAAGGATCTATCCCTACCGATACGACTCGGCCTGAAGCGAGAACAATCGGGCGTAGATCCCGTCGAGCGCCAGCAGGTCGGCGTGCGAACCCTGCTCCTGGATGTGGCCCTCATTGAGGACGTAGATCCGATCGGCCATGCGGACCGTCGAGAAGCGATGGCTGATCAGAATCGCCATCTTGTCCTCGGTCAGGGCGCGAAACTGCTGGAAGACCTTGTACTCGTTTTCGGCGTCGAGCGCCGCCGTCGGCTCGTCGAGCACCAGGATGTCGCACGAGCGCATGAAGGCCCGGGCCAGGGCGATCTTCTGCCATTCGCCCCCCGATAGGTCGCGCCCCTTGGCGAACCAGCGACCGAGCACCGTGTCGTACCCCTCCGGCAGACCGGCGATCACCGCATGGGCTCCGCTCTTTACGGCGGAGGCTTCGATCCGCGGACGGTCTTCCAGCGCTTCGATCTGGCCGAAGCCGACGTTCTCGGCGGCCGCCAGGTGGTAGCGGACGAAGTCCTGGAAAATCACGCCGATGCGCCGGCGCAACTCGGCCGGATCGTAGTCTCGCAGGTCGACCCCATCGAACAGGATCTGGCCTTCGGTCGGGTCGTACAGGCGGCCGAGCAGCTTGATCAGCGTCGTCTTGCCGGCGCCGTTCGGCCCGACCAACGCCACTTTTTCCCCGGGGCGGATGCGCAGATCGACACCCCGCAGCGCCCACTCGTCGTGACCCTCATAGCGGAACGAGACGCTGCGGAACTCGACGCCGCGTTCGGAGGCCGCCGACGGAGAACGGGCGGCGGCCGGCGAGCGGACCTGGGGCTCGAGCTCGAGGAACGCGAACAGGTTGCTCATGAACAGCCCGTTCTCGTACATCTCGCTCAGCCCCCAGAAGATCGACTCAAAAGTGTTCTGGCTGGTGCGGAAGATCATCAGGTAGAGCGTCATGTCGCCCAGGGTGATGGCGCTGGCCAACGTCTGCAGGACGATCCAGGCATAGGCACCGTAGTAGGTGATCGTGGCCAGCAGCCCCCAGCCGAGCGACGCCAGGCTTCGGCGTTGGGCGATCGACTGGTCCTCGCGCAGGAAAGACCAGAAGAGATTGGCATAGCGGCCGAGCAGCGGTTCGCCGAGGGCGAAAAGCTTGACCTCCTTGACCGCGTCGTAGTCCGTCAGCAGATACTCGAGGTAGTTGAGCTTACGCGCTTCCGGCGGCCGTCAGGAGATGACGCGGAAGTTCAGATCGGCGTAGCTGCTTTGGGCGATGAAGGCCGGCAGCGTCGCCACGAACAGCATCAAGGCCAGCCACGGGTTGAAGCGGAACAGGACGACGGCGAAGGACGCCAGGGTCAGCAGATTCTGGATCAGATAGAAGCCGCCGTTCATGATCTGCAGACCGCGCCAGTCGGCTTCGCGCCGGGCGTTCTGCAGCTTGTCGTAATACTCGGCGTTCTCGAAGTACGAAAGATCGAGCTCGAGCGACTTGCGTATGATGCGGGTGTTGATCGTCAGGTTGAGGCGCGAATGCAGGATGTGCTCGGTGAGACTGCGCGCCTGAGTCACCCCCGACTGGACCACGACCAGGACAAACTCGGCCAGCAGGAACGGGGCGACCGTGCGCAGCCCCTCGGCGGCCGTCGCCTGAGCCTGGAGCGAGCCCACGACGCCGTCGACGATCAGCTTGGCGATGTAGGCCTGGGCCAGAGGGAGCAGCCCGCCGATGATCGTCCAGACGACCATCAACAGCGTGCCCGTGTGATGGGCTTCCCACACCAGGCGAAAGGCCCGGCGGACGTTGCCAGTCGCGTCGCGCACCTTGGGCGGCGTCTCGCGCAGCCAGCCTCGCAGGCCGCGTTTGGGTTCGGACATGCGGCGGATGATAACAGACGGGGGAAGCGTAGGGGCGAAGCATGCTTCGCCCCTACAGCTCGCGGGAAGCTAGTTAGCGACCGAGCAGTGGCTGGAGGACTTGCTGGACCAGCCAGATCACGATCGGCAAGACGAGAGCGGCCACCAGGCTGCGCAGCGTGCCGCGCTCCCAGGGCCAAGTGGGGACGCGCTCCAGCGCGGCCCGTTCGATCTCCAGGCTGGCCAAGGCCTTGTTCAGGTCATCCATTCTTGCCAGCTCGTTCTGGTCCATTCGACGGTGGAGCTCGGCCACGCCGGCTTCCATCCGGCGGCCAGCTTCATGGAGCATGTGCTCCTTCTCCCGTACGAAGTGGCG
>Ga0184633_10000134_pt1 | contig 22386 bp, 36 predicted proteins | sample PLM31_170_b1_FD_133156 | JGI IMG/M metagenome (GOLD analysis project Ga0184633, IMG submission 133156) | Groundwater sediment microbial communities from an aquifer in East River, Colorado, USA - PLM3-1_170_b1 | ecosystem: Environmental > Terrestrial > Soil > Riparian zone | place: USA: East...
ACCTTCCTGCTGACAGACCTTCTTCACCGGCGAGGCTGCCAGCGCCTGTCCCCGCCCTTTCGGTCGGTCCGGCTGCGTGACCACTCCTACGACTGAATCCCCCGACCGCACCAGCGCTTCCAGAGAAGGCACCGCAAACTCAGGCGTTCCCATAAACACAACGCGCATGGGGCGTCCTTTAACACGCGGATAGATGGAAATCAACTTCTACTAAGGCGCGCAGAGCCAATACCTGAAAGCGAGTAGCTGATAGCCCCGGTCGCGGGGCGTGTCTATCGCGTCACGCGTCAATTGTGTCTGTCGCGATAGACGCAACGACGCAAGGGACGCAACCGACGCAAGACGCTGCTCGCTGCCGGCTGTCCCATTGCCTTGACTTCACCCCACCCCTTTGTTAGGATTCCGCCGCGGGGTGGAGCAGTCTGGTAGCTCGTTGGGCTCAATCCGCAGGGTTCGCGTCGACGTAGAGCTGACAAGCGTCAACGAAGACCTCGTTCCGCCGAGTATCGTGACGCATGGGAGCTAATCCTGCACTGGGCTGCATATGGGGAAACTCGTGTGCGACAACCTGTCAAAGTCGGGGAAGCCGTTGGCGGGGTAACCCCGAGCCAAGCTCTGATGGCTGTGCAGCCGGCAGAGAAGGTGTAGAGACTTGACGGCAGGCACCCTAACGGCGGCGAAGCCGGACCGAGGGTGAAGGGAAAGTCCAGACCACAAACTGGCTCATCCAGGCAGCGCAAGCTGTAGTGGCAGGCATAACCCAAAGGTCGAAGGTTCAAATCCTTCCCCCGCAACCAACCTCTTCAAGGCTCCCCTACGCTTTCCAAATTCCCAGCCTAGGTTTATCTGGTTTTTCCGGTTTGTGTCGTTTGTCTGGTGCGACGGGGAACCACCCCAAATGACCGTAGTTACAAGGTAGACCGATGCCTCCAAAAGATTTAGAATGACTTTTGCACAGGCTCAAGCGAGAAATGAGCAAGCTATACAAAGCAGATAGCGCGAAAGCGGCTCAGTTTGTTGATCAAATTCGGGCGGAATTGCAACACGAGCCGGGCATCGCATTTGCCTACCTCTATGGTTCATTCCTGGAAACCTACGGGTTTCACGATATCGATCTGGGGATCTACCTTGACTCCGAGAACGTTGCAATCTCCTCAAATAGGACCTTAGATCTGGCACAACGTCTGTCGGCCCGACTGGGCATTCTCGTTGACGTACGCCTGCTCAATGTTGCTCCTTTTCCCTTCCTTTATCATGTCTTGCGTGGCAAGCTCGTCCTCTGTCGGAACGAATCGCGTCTCGCAGAAGTATTGGAGGACACCATGCATCAGTACTTCGACATGGCTCCGTTGCTCCGTCAGAGTGCGAAGGAAGCCTTTGTCGCATGAGTCTGAATGCCGATTTAATCCGGGCTCGATGTGCAGAAATTGAGGAATCGGTCCGCCGGCTCGAAAGGTTCAAGACTCTTCCGCGCGAGGAGTTTCTTGGCAGCCAAGATACTCTGGATCTCGCCTGCTATCGGCTTCTCATTGCTATCGAGGCGGCTCTCGCGCTCTGTTATCACATCTCGGCTCAAAAGCTTCGGAAGGTCCCCGAGGAATATGCGGCATGCTTCCAAGTGCTGCAGGAGGCTGGGATCATCCCCGATGACCTGGCGCAACGCCTTCAAAAATGGCCAAATTTCGAAATCTGCTCGTCCACATGTATTGGAAGATCGAGTATGGACAAGTCTATGAGGTCATTCATCACAACCTGGAAGATCTACGCGCCTTTGGAGCCGCGGTCATCCGGCTCCTTTAGTGCATCCACACCGGCCACGGCTCCGAATTCGGCACCGACTGAACCTGGCACTTCCATGATCGGGGCGTCACCCATCGCCGGATCCCCAGGGGATCCCCGAAAAGCCACGAACATCACCATGCTCGCCCTCCCTCCCAAGCTCTCCCCCCTCATGGCTGTAAGGACAATGGCTTGACTATACGAGTAAAATCAATGATCGCCGGGAATGGCCTGCCGGCGCTCCACACGAGGCCAACAATACATGCATTTCTCCTTTCCGGTCTCCAGTCGGCTTGGAACGATCTTGCGTTGTCATGCCGCAGATAAGTGGCATGTTTTTTGCCGTTGCAATCACACCGAAAACTTCCGCTGTGAAAATTCTCTCGCGCAACGAAATTGAAGAAAGACCTGTTGACTTACTTCCCCAGAAGTGCGAAAAACATCCCCGCAAATCTTCTCTTTGAGTGAACAACTAGTGAACAACCGCTGAACAACCACGCGTAACAAATCATCCAAACACAGACGAGAAAATTAACGAGAAATATTTCTGTAATTCGTCACACGGAGCCCGTAGTCGCGGTGGTCCCTTGAGGTGGGGAGAGACCACCATATGTGAGGGAGGGGGGGGGTAGCGTCGAGCCGAGAGCGTTTATTTTTGGATTGTTAGCGGCACCTCAAGCGAGACTTCCTCAGACCTCCCGCACATCCTGTAACCTCCACCAGAACAACTGAAGACGGCCTGGCTTGCCGAGGGCAGCCCATCCCGGGCCCCTTGGGCAGAAGCCGGTGTGGGTGCTCCGCGGGGACCAATCACCGCGACGCCACCTGGCGGAAGGGCTGTCTTTTCTCGATGCTTCACCCGCTCGCTGTAAGTGAGGAGGCGAAGCTGTGCCGTCCTTTTAAAAACATCCGTCTATCTTGTCCGTCGTGTCTTTTCGGTCTATTCAGTCAAAATTCAAAGGCCCTTCTGACTGAAAGACCAGAAAGACCGGAGAGATTGGACAGACCAAATAGACCAGTCGGTCTGAAGAAACCTGAGAAACTAGACAGAACAGAGAGACCAGAGAAGCCAGTCAATGAAAATTTCTCGCTTCGAGGACCTGAATTGCTGGCAGGAAGCGAGAGTGTTGACCCGCATGATTTATAAAGTGATAGAGGAAAACAAACCATTTTGTCGCGATGTTCATTTGGCAAATCAAATCCGAAGTGCAACCGGCTCAATTATGGCGAATATAGCTGAAGGATTCACACGAAGATCAGACAAGGAATTCTCTCAATTCCTGTATACAGCCATGGCGTCAGCAGCAGAAGTGCAGAGTCACCTTTATATAGCAAGGGATGCTGGATATTTGACGGAGGAAAAGTTTAACGCCTTGTATTCACAATCGGGCAAGGTCTCCAAACTGATTTCAGGCCTTATCAAGTACCTCCGATCCACAAAAACCAAACAGACCGAACAGACCGAACAGACTAGACAGACCGGATAGACCAGATAGACCAGATAGACCAAACTCCCCTCCTTGCCCGCCTGGCCCCTCCAGCATCACGCGCCAGGGATCCTTGAAGCAGAAGCCGCGTAGTTTCTTCCCCGCATCCGGACCCACGTCTTGCGTGTGAGGGACTTACCGTGCGCATCCAAATCCAAGCCCACCCACTGTACAGACTTCACAGACCTAATAGACCATTCTCCTCTCACTTCGCTTTGCTGGTACGCGCTCCGTACCCGGTCCCGGCACGAAAAACAGGTCCGCGATCGGTTGGCCAGCCTGGGGATCGAGCCCCTTCTGCCCACCGTCATGCGGCTGAGTCAGTGGAAGGATCGGAAAAAGAAGATCGAAGTGCCGCTATTTTCCTGTTACTGCTTTGCGCAATTCCCCTGGCAGGAGCGACTGGCGGTGCTGCAGACGCCGGGGGTCGTGCAGATCGTGGGGAATGGCGGCCCAGAGCCGGTGGCGGAGGACGAGATCGAGGCCCTCAAGGCGCTGATGACCAGCCGGCTCCCCTACGATGCGCACCCCTACCTCCAGGAGGGCATGCCGGTGCAGGTCATACGCGGCCCGCTCGAAGGCGTCCACGGCATCCTGCTCAGAAAAGATAAGCCATTTCGCCTCGTCATTTCGGTGAATTTAATTCGACAGTCTGCTGCTGTCGAGATAGACGCGGACGACGTGATGCCTATATAAAAAGTTCCTGTCCATTTGGTCTGTTTAGTCATCTTGACAGGAGATCTTCTAGCAACTCGGAAAACTGAACAGACCAAACAGACTGAGCAGACACTTTCGCTCCCGGTTCTTACTCGTCGCACGTCTCACCCTTGTTGACTGCTCAACGCTCCTGTCCGTATTATCCTCGTGGTTGCTGATTATGTGCGCTGAATTAGGAGGGTGAAGACATGGCGATGACGGTGCGGATGGAAGTGAAGCCAGAAGAGATTATTCAAGCGGTCAAGCGCATGAAAAAGGAAGACCGGAAAGTCTTCCTGGAGGACCTGCTTGCCTCAACCTCTCCTGAATATCTGGAGAGTATTCGCGAAGCCAGGGAGGACTACAGGGCAGGAAGGGTCAAAACACACAAAGAGGTGTTTGGCCGGTGACGTACCGGCTGGTGTATGCAATGGAGCGAATCTCGTTGGTGACGAATTCGGAACGCCTAGAGCTATTTCGAGGCGAAGGGGGTATGAGAGAAGCGGGGATCTGGTGTGCTGCTTGACGAAAGCTTTATTAAACAGGCGGTACAGACAGGAACCTATGAGCTGTCCTTCCATGCCGACGAGGAGCGGCTGAATGATCGGTGAAGCATCGAAGATCTTGAGGAAGTCTTGCGTTCATGTGAGATTTTGGAGCAGTATGCAGATGATCCCCGAGGAGAAAGCTGCTTGGCCTTGGGATTCAGTGGTGGACAACCCGTGCACGTTATATGCGGAAAAACGCGGCAAGAGAAACTCTTCTTGATCACTGTCTATATCCCGGCTGAACCCAAGTGGAAGGATCCGAGAACGTGCGGGGGTAAAGGGTAAAGGCCATGGAGCAGTCCTATTCCGACTGTTTCTTTTGCGGAGGCCGTGTCGAAGAGCGGCTCGTCCCAAGAGAGATCTGGTGGGAGGGCCGGCTGTATATTGTCGAAAAGGTGCCGGTAGGAGTTTGTCAGCAGTGCGGAGAAAAGGTGGTACTCCCCGGTGTGGCGAGACAGATCGACAAACTCTTGCGGAAGCCAGGCTCGCCTGAGAAGGTCATGACAGTGCCCGTGTATTCGCTCTCTTGATCGGTCGAGTTCGTCCCCGTGTAAAATAATCCAGCAGGCTGCCTCCGGTTGGATTGCCGTCTGTTCAGTCTGTCTACTCCGTAATGTCTTAGGGTCATTTGGAGTTCGGATTCCTTAAGGACACGCACTAAACAGACTTAACAGACCCAAAAGACACATACCCTTGTCACCGTAACGGTGTATGTGTTCTACGGTAAATGGGAGGGTGAGGGGTGAAAATCTACTACGATGACAGAGCCGACCTCCTCTACCTGCGATTCGATGAGCGCAAGCAGGAGCTGATGAACAGGCGGGTGACCGAAGACGTTGTGCTCGACATCGGGGAAGCGGGAAAGATAGTCGGGATCGAGATCCTCGATGCCTCAAAGCATCTGGACCTAGCAAGGCTACTGCCAATCCATTTCGAACCCTCGAAAGCGGGCTGAGCTCTTGGTTGCCAGGCCTAGCGTCCATATACTCGCCTCCAGTGCCTTAAGCCTTTTCGGCCCAACCGACCAGACAGACGTAACAGACTGAACAGACCCCCAAAGCTGTCTATTAGGTCTATTGTGTCAGTAGGACCTTTCGATCACTCCGAAGACGAAACAGACCAAATAGACTAAACAGACTGAACAGACGCCTTTTCCTATCGCCCATCGCCTCGTGCCTATGGTTTGATCGCCAATAGCCCCGAGCCTGGTTCGCCCTTCGCCTCGCGGCAACGCGAGAGACGCAGCCGACGCAACAGACGCCTATCGCGGCTTTTCAATTTCGAAGCTCGAACGAACGACGTTGAACGGCCAACCGCGAACCTTGTTGACAGGGTGACAGCCCAGTGCCAGAATTCATAGGGGAAATGACCCAGACGGGTGAGTGTGCGCTCAACTGATGTCCAACATCCAGGACATCTATTAATCCCTGACCCAATCGTGACGACAGTTGCAGAAAGAACAGACCGCCTGGAAAAGGCGTTGGATCGCATGGTGGCTCTTCTTGTCAAAGAATACCTTCCTGAGAAGATCATTCTGTTTGGCTCCTTCGCATCGGGGACGGTGCACGAGGGGAGCGATCTGGACCTCGTGATCATCAAGGAGACGCCCAGGCGACCGATTGACCGGCAAGTGGAGGTGTACGGCCTGGTCAAGCCGGAAGTGGGCATCGACCTGTTTATCTATACACCCCAGGAATTCAAATACTTGGAGTCGATCGGCTTCTCTCTGGTGAAGGAGATTGTGGCCAAAGGAAAAGTTCTCTATGAAGCCAGAGGCGCAGGCATGGCTCAAGATCGCGGATGAGGATGTGGCCGCGGCCGAGCTCCTGTTTCAGAACGGCATTCATCGCATGGTGTGTCTGCACAGTCAGCAGGCGGTTGAGAAAACATTGAAAGCCCTGCTGACCGAATGTGACATCGAATTTAAGAGAACCCACAACATCGTGGATCTTTTGACACTCCTGAAAGCGCAAGGTCTCACGGTGGACATGAACCATGAAGAGGCAGGGTTTTTGAACGCGGTGTATCGTGCCCGCTACCCTGCAGAGGCGGGACTGCTCCCTCATGGAGAACCAACGGCAGATGATGCCGGGAAAGCACTCGCCCTCGGCCAGAAAGTGGTCGCGCAGGGGAAAAGATGGATAGAACGAAAGACACGGTGACCGTGCTACCGGTAAGTTGTAATAGCCTCTTGTCCATAGCTTAAAACAGACCGAACAGACTGTCTTCTCGCCCAGTGCCCTCTGGCCCCGAGCCTGGTTCGCCCATTGCCTCGCAGCAACGCAATCGACGCAACCGACGCAACCAACGCAACGACGCAACGGACGCGCTTCAGAGGAAATCGATCCCGTACGCGGGGAGACCGTCCGGATACTTGGTGGCGTAGGTGACTAACGCATCCGCGAGCTGGGAGAAATGATCCCCCGGCAACGTGTGGGGAACAAGAAGGACACCATGGTGGGGACGATGTTCAGTAAAGAACTGAACGGTGAGGCGAATGAAATCGTCTCGGTTTCGGGTGACGAGGCAGCGGCCATCTTGAGTGGCCCGCTCCAGTTGCTCCCAGTCTGACCATCCGAGAGCCCCGACCTCGTGAGCGCTGATGGCGTCGATACGGCGAGCCCGGACAAGCTCAGCCACGGTGGGGCTAAGGTCCTCATCGAGGTACAACCTCACGACCGGTTGACAGCCAACGAGGGATGCTGACGGAGAAGCCGCTCCTTATTCCACCGTTCGTTGATGCCGATGCACCGATCGATCTCCTCGGGATACGCGGCGTAGTAGCCCAGAGCAGCCCGGATCTGCCCATCTGACAGCCACGGGTAGGCCTGTTTGAGGCGATCAGGTTTTCGATCCAGACTCCGGTAGATCGCGATGATCTCCCACACTTCGAGCCCAGTGCCGGCCACGCGGGCCCGCCGACCAGCAGGCCCATCGGCAAAGACGATGCCGGGGCATCGCCTCATTTTGATGGCCTCAGCCAGCAACTCATTGGCGACGGCAGAGAACTCCTGCCCGGAGACTTCCGCCAAATCTTCAATCGCTTGTACGACCTCTTTCGGGATTCTCAAGCTCTTTTGCATGGTGCCCATGGGATCCTCCAGTCAAGCTTTGTATGACATTACATTACAGCGTCATACATCCCGTGTCAAGCTGGCTCTCACCCCTTCGGGTCTTACCGCCGCTCCAACGCCCGGGGTAGTGGACGGAATCGCCGCAATCGACCTAACAAGACCAAATAGACCGAATAGACCGTCTGATCGCCTCGCCTCTTCTTCCGCGTCTGCCCGTTAACTAAAGAGACCGAACAGACTGAACAGACCGAACAAACTGTCTTCTCGCCCATCGCCTAGGGCCTCTCGCCTCGCAGCAACGCGATAGACGCAATAGACCCAATCGACGCAACAGACGCTATTGACGCCATCGACGCAACGACGCTATGGACGCCGCACGCAATAGATGCACATTGATCACCGGCAGCACGGGCCAAGACGGCTCCTACCTCGTTGAACAACAAATCGTATAACATCGCGATTATTGGCGGTGGAATTATCGGCTGCGCCCTCGCGAGGGAACTTGGGAAGCGCTTCGACAAAGTTCTCCTGATCGAGAAAGAGTCCTCTATCGGGCTTCACACGAGCGGGCGCCACTGGGCTTAGATCCAGCTCCCATTAGAAAACTTATCGAAGGCACGCGTGTCATGGTCACGGGAGCTGGTGGGTCGATCGGCTCAGAACTTTGCCGACAGATTATTCGATGTGTCCCGTCCGGGCTGGTGCTGGTTGATCGGTACGAAAACGGGCTCTATGAAATCGCGTGCGAACTCGGAGCAAATGAGAAGGACTGTACAATTCATGCCGTCATAGCTGATGTGATCGACCAGGAGCGAATGGAGACGGTGTTGCATGAATACCGGCCTTCGATCATCTTTCACGCGGCGGCCCACAAGCATGTGCCACTGATGGAGCTCAGTCCCTGTGAAGCGGTGAAGAACAACGTGATCGGGACGAAGGTCGTCGCCGAAGCTGCCGTTCGGGCAGGAGTTGAGAGGTTTATCCTGATCTCGACAGATAAAGCCGTCAATCCAACCAGCGTGATGGGGGTCACGAAGCGAGTCGCCGAACTGACCATTACAATGCATGAACGGGTCTCGCAGCGCGGACAGTATCTTCGCAGCGGTCAGGTTTGGGAATGTCCTTGGCAGTAACGGGAGTGCAGTGCCTCGGTTCCTCCAGCAGATCAAAGCCGGAGGGCCGGTGACTGTGACGCATCCGGAGATGCGGCGGTTCTTCATGCTCATCCCGGAGGCGGTCCAGTTGGTGTTGCATGCGGCCGCTCTCGCTCGCGGCGGCGAAATTTATGTCCTTGAGATGGGCGAACAGATCAAAGTTCTCGATATGGTCAAAAATCTCATCCGTCTTTCAGGATTTACGCCGGAAGAGGAAATTCCCATTAAGTTTATTGGAATCAGGCCCGGTGAAAAGCTTTATGAGGAATTGTTAGCTTCCGATGAGGTTGTTGAGCCTTCAGGCGTTCAACAGATTCTGCGGATTCGGCCTCTATCGCGGAATGATCCAATGGTCCTAAGGAACCTGGTAGTGGCACTCGAGCAATTTGCATCAAAGGGTGATGCCGAGGCTGTTATCAAACTTCTGGGGGAGATAGTGCCGACTTACCGGCCGGAAGGCTCAATGTGTGCGACGAAGCTCGATTAAATGGGGAATACCTAGCGTTGCACGTTGAATAAACATAGGCTTAGACAGATATGTGCTCTTTTTCGAAATCACAAGGTGCATTATGCGCCCTTCACTCTAGTGAGAGTGAGAAATCTGATAAACCCGACAGCACACTTTTTGCAGTGAACCCTCAACCGGGGAGGAGGACCCCATCGGTTGCGTCTGTTGCGTGCAGCGTCGTTGCGTCGGAGCGTCCATAGCGTCTATAGCGCTCATACCTTCTGTTGCGTCGGTAGGGGCGAGGAGATCGAAGGAAAGGTCAGTGGTGAGATCATGAAAGAGGCATACACGACAGGTGCGGCGCACGCCGAGGGAGGATCAAAGTTGTGCGTGAATTTGTCCAATTGCTCTCGACTCGTCTTCGGATTATAATGTTGTCGTAATGAAAACGAGACAGCCAATGGCAACGACTAAGACAAGGATGCGCCACGGTAGGGAGCCGAAAATTCTTGTAGCCGAGCCGCGATTGACCGTGCTGCTCGCAAAGGATGACGGCTCCTATTGCGCGAAGTGTCCGGAACTCGACCTTGTCACGCAACTGCCCACTGCCGAGGCGGCCCTGGCGGATCTCATAGAAGCCATGCGTGACTACGCAGCAGACTACCTCCAAGATCGCAAGCTTTATGCATCGAGCCCTAATCGAGCCCATCACCTGCCATACGTTGAAGCCATTGCGGCCTGTAAAACCGACTGGGACCTCCGCGCCCTGATCGAGATCCGGCAGGGCTTCGTACACGTATGACGACTTCCGCACGGTCCTAACGCGGATCGGGTTTGAGAAAGTTCGATCTGAGAAACACGAGCCATGGCGGAAGATCCTGCCGTCCGGTGTTATCCTGCGCGTTCGCATCAGCCATCTTCATAAACGCGACATCCCCAAGTGGCTCTTTCACGAAATGCTACGGCAAGCCGGGCTCACCTTGGATGAATTCCGGCGCGTGCTCCACGAGAAATGAAAGATGTAGAAAAGTGAGAGTGTATACAATGGTTGACGCAGAATCTGAGCCGTTTGTCAAGTCAGTCGAGGAGCTGCTGGCGGAAAAGCAGGCGGTGGAGGAAGGCCGCCGAAGGTTAAAAGTGAGGCGTAAGGCGGCGCGTTCGTCTGTGGCGTCTGTTGCGTCATTGCGTCCATAGCGTCGATTGCGTGGGTCATGGAGTGAGGCGTGAGGGGGATTGCGTCTGTTGCGTGCCGCGTCGATCGCGTGGAGCGTCGTTCGCCGAGTAAGGAGTATAGCCTGAGAGGCTGAGAGCTGATAGCGGATCGGTGAAAGCTAAGATAGTTTCATTGACTGCTCACGGTCTGCTATGATGAAATCCTTCTGTGCGGGAAGGCCAATCGGTTGAAGGAGAAGGGCCCCAGGCGGTTTGGGCTGGCGAACTTGGCCGAGGCGGGGTTGTGTGCGGTGAGCGCTGTCCAGTGCGCAGGCCGGCTGCTCTCCAGTCTGATGGTCAAGAAGTGTGAATTCAGGCATAGACGCGGGGCTTGCAGCTTTCCCGCGTGAATGGTAAAAGGTGAACGATGCCGGCAGAAACCAAGACCGAGCACCCCTACATTGTCCAGCGCGAAATCCCCTCGGGAGTCGAGCCCCACATCCGGGGCACGGGTATCGCCGTGCGCCATGTGGTGGGCCAATACCGTCACTACGGGACGGTTGAAGGGGTACTGAACGCCTACCCGCACCTAACCGTCTCCCAGGTCCACGACGCGTTAAGCTACTACTACGATCATTCTGCAGAGATCGAAGGTCATATTCAGGCTCATGCGGAAGAGACCTGGCAAGGCCGAGATCTCCCTAAAGTGTGGCGGCAGAAGTCAATGGACTGATGCCGCTTAAACTCTACCTCGATGAAAATGTCGATGTCAGCGTGGCCGCGGGATTACGAAGCCGTGGCATCGACGTGGTGACAGCCCGAGATCGTAGAAAACTAGGTGCTAGCGACGAAGAGCAACTCGCGCTGGCTGGTTCCGAGGGGCGGCTTCTGGTGACCCACGATATCGCGGATTTCGCCAGGCTGCACGAGCAATGGGTCGCGGCAGGAAGACAGCACGCTGGCATTGCGGTATCCAACCTCGTGGCTCCTGGAGCTCTGTTGAGGCGGCTTCGCCGATTGTGTGAGTCTGTGCCACAGGCTGAGGCCGAGGGGGGTCTCATCTTTCTTGGGCAGTTTGTAGATTAGCAACCTTCTTGCCTCTCGTCTCTCAGTGACGGTATTCCCCGCACCAGTTCGCTCCCTTTAAAAATCTGCGACGGCGTTGGGTCAGAAGAACGTAATCGCGCTCTTCATGGGGCAAATTAAAACGGGCGGGCCCGTCACCGTGACTCATCCCGAAATGCGACGGTTCTTCATGCTCATTCCTGAAGCCGTGCAACTTGTCTTACACGCGTCAGCGTTGGCACGAGGAGGCGAGATTTACGTGCTGGAAATGGGTGAGCAGATCAAGGTTGTGGACATGGTGCGGAACCTCATTCGGCTTTCCGGATTTTCTGCAGAAGAGATCCCTATGACCTTTGTAGGGGTGCGGGCTGGTGAAAAGCTCTATGAAGAGTTGGTGGGCTCTGATGAAACCGTGGAGCCTGCTGGATTCAGGCACATTCTCAGCGTAATACCGAAGCAGAAACCGGAGGTTGATACTCTAAATAAGCAGATAGCCGAGCTGGGAAAACTTGCAATACCTGGGAAAACTTGCAATACAAGGTGACATCAGTCAGGTCATCGATCAACTGTGCGAAATAGTTCCGACATACGCACCGGACGGGATACCGAGTGGATCTGGCGTCACGCAACTCGCGGAATGATAAATACAATAGCGTTGGTTGCGTCGTTGCGTGCTGCGTCGTTGCGTCTATAGCGTTGGAGCGTCGGTTGCGGGTCGAAGAACAGGGGTCTTTTCTTGACGATTGACATGGAAGGAGGTGGCATGGCGGCACGCGTCATCCCGCTGCACTGCATCATTCCGCCTCACATGCTTCGCGAGATCGCCAAGCGGGGCGATCCGGACCAGCAGGCGTGGGCCTTTCGCACGTTGTCGTTGTCGGAGCAGCTCCGTGGGCAGCGACAGGTGCTTGGAATGTTCGCGCTGGCGACGCCGGCCGGCGCCAAGCGCCGCACGATTTACGATGCGAGGCACGGGGAGGAGCTGCCGGGCGTGCTGGTGCGGGGAGAAGGCGATCCGAAGTCGAAAGATCCTGCCATCAATGAAGCGTATGATGGCTCCGGTGCGACCTATGATTTGTTCAGGAACGTGTTCGACCGGAACTCGATCGATGATCGCGGGTTGCGCCTGGATGCTGCCGTGCATTACGGCCGGGATTATGACAACGCGTTCTGGGATGGGCGGCAGATGGTATACGGGGACGGGGACGGCCGGCTCTTCAACTGGTTCACCAAGTCGATTGATGTGATTGGGCATGAGCTGACGCACGGGGTGACCCAGTACGAGGCCGGGTTGGTCTACAGGGGGCAGTCCGGGGCGCTGAACGAGTCCTTCTCGGACGTCTTCGGCTCGCTCGTCAAGCAGTGCAAGCGCAAGCAGAAGGCGGAGCGGGCGGACTGGCTGATCGGGAAGGCGCTGTTGACGTCGAAGGTCAACGGCGTGGCCATCCGGTCCATGAAAGCGCCGGGCACCGCCTATGATGACCCGGTGCTTGGGAAGGACCCGCAACCCGGGCACCTGCGAGACTATCAGGACGTGGATGACGATAACGGCGGCGTGCACATCAACTCGGGCATCCCGAACCGTGCCTTCTATCTGGCCGCCACGGAGATCGGCGGGTATGCCTGGGAAAAAGCCGGACGGATCTGGTACCTCGCGCTGAGAGACCGGCTTCGTCGAACTGCCACCTTTCAAAGGGCGGCCGAGATCACGTTCCATGTGGCGGGCGAACTGTGCGGAAAGGGCAGCAAGGAACAGAAAGCGGTGCGGAACGGCTGGAAGGCTGTGGGCATCACCGTCAAGTAGCCAGACCCTTCGGATGGTGAGGGAGATTGGGGGAGGCGCTGCACGAGCGGGACCTGGTGCCCTCGAACAGAGCCGTGGGGGCGCACACGCGACCATGAAGATCCAGTTCGAACGGACCGGCGGCGTTGCCGGTCTGCGCCTGACCGCGACGGTTCACTCCGGCACTCTTTCTCCCGAGGAGGCCCGCAAGGTCCAGGAGATGGTTCAGGAGGCCCGCTTTTTCGAGCTGCCTTCCACGCTCTTACCAGCGCAACCCGGCGCCGATCGGTTTCAGTATAAGGTGACCGTGGAAACGAAGGAGCGCCGGCATACGGTCGAGATCGCGGAAGGCGCGGCGCCGCCCCGCTTACGCCCATTGTTGAACTGGCTGACCGCGAAGGCGCGTCAATAGCGTCGTTTGCGTCTATTGCGTGCCGTGTCTTTTGCGTCTGTTGTGTCGGCGCTTTCGTCGCGATGGCGCAATGGACGCAAGTGACTCGCTAGCGCCCTACACGCAAGGACACTCCGCTCGGAAACGTAGAATCAGGGGTATTTCGACAAGAGATATGAACAAGAAGGAGGGGAGTAGGTGGACTTCAGGGGAACCGGGTAGTGCCTGGCGCCGGACGCCTCACCAGAGGCGTCTGACCCCGTACATCCTGAAGACGGGATCGGCGGACACCACGGTCACCCCCTCTTCCAGCGCCTGCGCCACGAGCAGGCGGTCAAACGGGTCTCGATGGTGAAAGGGCAGTTGGGCGACCCGTACCACATGTCGGAACTCGATGCTGAGCTGCCGAAACCCATTGGCCGCCAGTTGGTCCGGAATAAGTCGTTCCAGCGGGCGAGCGACCTTGAGTTTGCCGAGGCTCAGCTTGATCGCCATCTCCCAGCAGCTCGCCAGGCTCAGGAAGACCTCATGCGCGGGGTCCGCGAGCCCCTTCCGCGCCTTGGCGGATAGCTCCGGAGCATCTTCGACCCACCACAGAAAGACGTGGGTATCCAGGAGCAACCGCATCAGCGGTACTCCCGAAAATCCTCCGGCGTGTCGTCGAAGTCTGGCGCGACCACGATCTGGCCCTTGGCAGACCCAGGCCGCCGTCGTGGTCGGGGCTCCAGGGGGACAAGCTTGAGCACGGGTTTGTGGTCCTTGGCGATGATGACCTCTTCCCCCAGCATGGCCTTCTGGATCAACTCGGACAAGCGGGCTTTGGCTTGTGCAACGTTAAAGGTTGGCACAACCGGTCTCCTTTCTCCTTGGTTCTTGGTTGGTCATTTTATATGACTATCTTAATGCCGTCAAGCTCCCGTCCGGGCCCTCACACTGAGGGGCTGCCCAGAGTCTATGGCGTCCATCGCGTCGTTGCGTCCAGCGTCGTTGCGTCGGTTGCCGAGCCCTATGGGGAAGACCGCCGCAAAATAAGAACTGGGGACTGATCGCGTAACGGGTATGACGGCTGACTCAGACACGCGATTCTGGTGGCAGACAGCGTGATGATCTGCTGGTCGTCGTATGACAGGGTTACGATTCCCTCTGTGCTTGAGCCGCTCCGGCCGAGCTGGTATCATCATGCTCGGATGGTCATCTGTACCGATAAAGGGGAAAGCCATGCGTGCCTTACAGTTCGTTGAGGAGTTGTCCAAGAAGTATGGGATTCCCGTGGAAGCGTTGATCCGGGAGGGAGCCGAGCTTGCGTTGAGGGAGCGTAAGAAGGCTTTTCTCCGTGAACGACTTGAAATTCTGTCCCGGTATGGCGTGGTGAGCGTTCAAGAGCTTGAGGGACAAATTCAACAGGGTGCGGTTCCTGATCACCCGGCCTGGGAAGATCTGATCGAGGTAAAGAATTTGGAGGCGGAAGTCAGGGAGGTCGAGCGTGATCTGGGAGCTGTATCAGCGGCTTAGAGAGATCGCGCTTGCGGAGTTTGGAGATGTGGTGATAGGAGCCGAGGTCATCGTCAGTCATACAGGACGAGCGAGAAAACTTCGTGTCACCTTGATCGACGATACGTTTGTGGATGTGTGGTATTCCGAGGACCGGGATTACGCCTACCACTGGAGCAGCGCGAACGGCGTGATTTTGTCTATAGGCACGATAACGCTCCCCACAAAGCGTGGAGAAAGCTCTCGACGTTTCCCAAACACTGCCATGAAGGGACCGAGGCGCATGTCAGTGAAAGTCACCTCCCTGATGAGCCCCAGGAGGCAATCCGTGAATTTCTCCGACAAGTCCGGCGTCTGCTGATCCGGTTCACGGGAGAGGAGCAATCAAAACGGCAATAGGAGGCTGCGGAATACGTTTGTGATAACGGGTAAGAAGGATAACTAAAGGTGGTTCTATCATAAGGTGATCGAGTCGTTTCATGCGAGCGTTTCAATGATTCCGACTGAACACCACTATATCGTCCGTGACCAAGCTATCCTGGGCGGTGAGCCCATTGTTCGCGGGACGCGAACCCCCGTGCGTGCTCTCGTCGAACTCTGGCGCCTCGGAGTGGCTCCGGAAGAAATTCCTGCCCACCTTCCCCACCTGACCCTGGCTCAGGTCTTTGATGGTTTGAGCTATTACGAAGATCATCAGGCCGAGATCCAATCGTATATCGAGCGCAATCGCGTACCTGACGAGCTGACACACCCTGCCTCGAGAGAGGATGCCTAAGCTTCCTCCCCCGCTCTATCTGGACGAAGATGTCTCGGTTGTAGCGGCTGCCATTTTAGTAGCTCGTGGCTTTGTGGCAGTGACTGTGCGCGACAGTCAACAATTGGGCCGGACAGACTTTTCTACGTTTAGGAAGTGTCCGTAAAGCGGGATGCGAGTTCCAGTAGCAGCTTCAGGACCGCAGGGCTTCCCACACCCTTTCCTCAGATGCCGGCTCCAGGACGTTCCCGACGATCTTTCCGGTTGATTGAAACGAGCCCAGCCAAGAGCGGGGTTTCTCAGGTGGCGGGGGCGGGAGGATCTGCGCGATGGGCTCGCCTTTGCGAACTACCAACACGGGTTTGCCGGTTCGTTTCACCTTAGCCAGAATAGCCAGGCACGTCGCCTTAAACTTTGAAATATTAATGACTTCTGCCATGGCCGACTCCATGGGTGATTCGTTTCCTCAAACGGCTAGTTTTGTACCGTGGTCGCCGACCATAGTCAACCACAGATTGCGCGTGGGGCGCTAGGCGAAAAGAGTTGAAAAGCTTATCTCGTTTGTCTGGTCGAGGTTGAAAGATGGCACCAAACAAACCAGACGAACCCCATCAACCTGATAACCGCTTAGTCGACTCGTCTCGCACTTCGATCGCGTCGTCGCGTCTCTTGCGTCTATCGTGAAAGACGCTCTAAACGCTCCACGCAAGCGACGCTCTAGACGCCAAAACCCGGGAAGGAGAACCCCGAGAAGGGAGCTGACTTATGGTGCCGGAGATGAAGCCGGAGACGTTGGTGAAGTCGGTCGATGATCTGCTGGTGGAAAAGCAGGCAGTGGTCGAAAAGGAGCGGGAGCTGGTCCAGTCGCTGAACACCGCGCTGCGGCGGATGGGCTACGAGGTGGTGCCGGTCGATGAGGGCGTGCCCGCCCGGCGCCGGGGTCGGCCGCCTGGTCGCCCGCGCGGGCGTCGGCGGGGCCGGCCGCCCAAGGCGGGCAGGCCGAAGCGGAGAGGGAGGCCGCCGAAAACGGTGAGGAGTGAGGAGTGAGGAGTGAGATGAGAAACCGTTAGGCGTCAGGCGTGAGGATAAAATGGTCTATTAAGTCGTTCGGTCTGTTCAGTCTCTTCGGTGAGAATAAAACTCTGAGGCCGACCTGCAAGACAAAAAAGACCGGACAGGTGAAGCGTGAAGCGTAAGGGGTAAGGGACCGTGGCAATAGAGCGGGTAGAACCAAGGGCAAAATGGCGTCTGGTCAAACTACTGTGACTTCGCTTTGGGCGAGTCATGCCGACGGACCAAGAAAATTCCTACTAGCCCGATTACGATCATTAGGATAAAGAACCATTCGAGATTGCTCATGCTACTTCTCCTCCCGCTGGTCCAAAAGGTAGCCGAGAAGAAGGAAGATGACAGCTGCCCCGATCCCTAACCAGAAGGCTCTCAGTGAAAACCGCTCGGACAGCGCGTTACCCAAGATGGACACTGCGATCATGATCTTGCTAACGTCGTACGCGTATCGTGCAAGGTGTTCACTCTGCTTTCTATATCAACGTGACTGTTCTCTCACAGATCCCAAAATACTGAAATCTTCAGCCAAAGTCAAATTGGCATTCTAAGCTCCTCTGTCCGAAGGGGCGGGGACTGGTCGGTTCAGTCGTTCCGTCTGTTCGGTCTATTCAGTGTGAAAGCGAACTCGGAGCTGGACTGGAAGACGAAACTGACCAAACAGACCCGAAAGACCAACTATGTCAGGTGTGAGGCGGAAGGCGTTAGGGGGTGAGGTGGCTAGAAAGGACTGAGAGCTGAGTAACAAAAGCGTGAGGAGTGAGGAGTGAGGCGCCAGGCAATGGACGATCAGTAGCTTTCTTCTTTCCGCTCTTTTAGACCCACCTGTTTGCCACCCGCTTTCTTTCCGACCAACCAACTATCACTGGCGGATTTGAACGTAGAGAGGCAACTTAACCGAGAATGAGGAATGGAGGCGGGGCGGGCCTGCAGAAATGCGTTGTTCTAGTGGTGGCAGTGGTGCTCGTACTCGTCGGAGAGAGGTCGTTTGCGTCGGTGAACCTTCCCCTGCATCATTGGGTCTATGGTGCGATCGAGCGCCTTACCGCCCTGGGAATCATTGATCGCGCGATGGTGGTGCCCAAGCCTTACAGCCAGAAGCAAGCGACCAAATACGTCGTGCGGGCGATTGAGCGGATTCGGGCGGATCGGGTCCCGCTGGATGGCCAGGAGGCACTGGCCGAGCCCTTACTGGAACGGCTTATGAAGGAACTGCGCCCGGAACTGGTGGACATCGGGGTGGTGCGCGGCAGTCCCGCGGCGGCCAACGGGGCGATTCGCTACGGCGGACGCGCCCAAGTCGAGGCTGATGCCTTTTCGGTGGGGCGCGGTGGCGTGAGGTTTCGTGAGAACCGTGGCGGCGAGTACTATGCGAACGGCGAGCAGGTTCAGACCGACGTGCGGGGGTGGATTGAACTGACTGATGCGGTGGCGCTGACTGTGCAACCTAAGTTCATTAGCAACCGACATGTGCTGGGGATAGGTGCCACCAATAACAGCCACAATGTCTACATGCGGGAGTTGAATCTAAAAGTGAGCTACTGGAACATCGCCCTGGAGATCGGCCGTGGGACGCAATGGTGGGGGCCTGGGTACCATGGGTCGCTGCTCCTGACCGATCATGCGTTTCCGCTGGACATGATCAAGCTGGCAGCGAGGAGCCGTTCCGGCTGCCATGGGTGTTCCGGTCCCTGGGGGAATGGAAGGTCAATACGTTTCTTGCACAATTGGAGCGGGACCGTGACTTTCCCAGAGCCAAGGTATTTGGCCTGCGGATAAGTTACTTGCCGACCAGTTGGTTGGAATTGGGTTTGACACGCCTGACGCAGTTTGACGGACGCGGGCGCAATCAATCTTTTCCAAAAACCGTCGTTCAAACCTACACCAGTTCGGCACACCGGCCTGATGTAGAGGTAAACGAACAGGTCATGTTAGATGTACGGCTCATGGTTCCTCAAGTGCCGTATCTCGTGCCGTTTCCTGCTGGCATGCAATTTTATGGCGAGCTAGCCGGGGAAGACCACTGGATCCATAAAGGCCAGTTTCGCGTCACACCCCTTGCGCCCGCCTTTCTTGTCGGCGCCTATGTGCCGCAGGTCTTCAAGCAGAGCACCATGGATCTGCGGGTGGAATATGCCGACACCGTGCTGGCCGCGCATAATTCTGGACCCGGGCTCAATCCCCGGCTTTGGTACAACAACTTCTCCTATAGAAGTGGCATGCGGCACCGGGGGTTTCCCCTGGGGCATCACATGGGGGCCGATGCTAAGGATTTCTTTGTGCGTACGACTCGCTACCTCACAGATGATATCCAACTTGGCGTCAACTTTAATCTGCAGCGCCGTGACCTGCTGGGGCCCTATCCCGAAAGGAAAACTGAAACTGCGCTGGATCTGAACTGGTGGCTGTCCAGCCAGATGCAGCTCACCCTCGGGTACACGTACCAGCGAATTCAGAATCCCGGCCAGATCACGAGTATCAACCCGTTCGTCGAAACATTTGCCAGCAGCGTCACCTCGACCAATCATTTTCTGTGGACGAACCTGGCGGTGGAGTTCTAGGCACCGCTAGGCGTGAGGCGCGAGGCGTGAGGGGTGAGTGAACCTCCCCTGATTTTGTGGACACCTCTTAGGCATCATTCAAAGGAGGAGGTGTCCGATGAGGAGAGCACGACGTGCCTTCAGTGCGGAGTTCAAACAGGAAGCCATCGAGCTGGTGCGCCGGAGTGACACGAGCGCCACTCAGGTGGCGAAGGAACTGGGCGTCAATCAAACCACGCTGAGCCGGTGGAAGCGTGAGGCGGATGCCGCGGGGCCGAGGAGCCCTGGGGGCCAAGCCGCAGAGGAGCTCCAGCAGTTGCGCCGTGAAGTCGAACGGCTGCGCATGGAGCGCGACATCCTAAAAAAAGCGGCGGTAGATTCAGGCGGTGCTTGCAACAGCTGCCTCCAGTATCGCCGCCGGTGTCTGAAACCCCAACGTCTTCCGTGGACGTTGGTTCAAGCGTACCGCGATCGTGTTCAAGTCTGCTTGGGAGTAGCGTGACAGGTCTGTGCCTTTCGGGAAGTACTGGCGCAGCAAGCGGTTCGTATTTTCATTTGTGCCACGCTGCCATGGGCTTTGCGGGTCGCAAAAATAGACCTGCGCATTGGTATCGACCGTCAATCGTTTGTGATACGCCAATTCCATTCCGCGATCCCAGGTCAATGATCGGCGCAGTGCAGCGGGCAGTGTGCGCATGTGCTGGCTCAGCGCCGTCACCACACTCGCCGTGTCTTTCCCCGGCACCTTCACCAGCATCGTGAAGCGTGACTGCCGTTCCACCAATGTGGCCATGTGCGTGTTCTTTGAGCCGGCCATCAAATCCCCTTCCCAATGACCGGGAATCGCGCGATCTTCCACGTCAGCGGGCCGGTCGCGGACGGAGAGGCCCTCGATGATCTGCCCTCGCGGCTGGCCATCGGTGCTCGCGCGCTTTGACCGCCGCATCATGCGCCGGGATCGGAGATGCCCTATCAATTCTTTCTTGAGCACCCCTCGGGCTTGAATGAACAAGCTGCGGTAGATCGTTTCGTGGGAAACACGCATGGTTCCCTGATCTGGAAATTCCCGCTTGAGCCAGCCCGCTATTTGTTCGGGCGACCAATCCAACGTCAATTTGCTCGCGACAATCCTCTGGAGCATGGGGTGTGTGGCGAGTCGACATGGTTTGGGGCGTCGAGTGCGCTCCCATGCCTGCGCGTCTGCCTCAGAGGCGCGATACGTGTGTGCCCCACCATGGCGGCGGATTTCACGGCTTACGGTCGACGGCGCTCGACCGAGCTTGGCGGCGATCTGCCGGATAGAGACAGCCGTCACCATGCCACGAGAAATCTCTTCTCGTTCCGCCAACGTCAGCGCCCAGCGCGACCGCCTCCGAACGGCAGGAGTGAACCCCCCGTTCGACGACACGACGCCGTGAATCGATCCCGCGTGCTTGCCGAGTGCACGGCCAATCTCGCTCAACGACTGCCCATGTTTCCATCGATGCCACAGGTCCGCTTTCTGGGCAGCCGACAAGCCCGGACGCCCCATGTGTGCCATAGCGATCAGCCTCCAACTCCACCTTACCCCAGATGGTGTTGCGTTGATCGCCTGAACCTACCGCAGCCTTCTTCGCCAGAGAGTCGGCATGAGGGACTCCCTTCATCCAGGCGAGAAGGCCACCTATCCCGTGACGGTCCTGTGTCAGGTGCTCACCGTGGCCCGGAGCGGCTTGTATGCGTGGGCGCGCCGACCAGAAAGTCCGCGCGCTCGACAGAATCAGTGGCTCGGTACGCACATTCGTGCCTGCGCTCAGGAATTTCGCGGGCACGATGGGAGTCCTCGCCTCTATCGGGAACTCCACGCTCGGGGCATTCAGGTGGGCCGGCATCGGGTCGCCCGGCTCATGCGGTGACACGGGATTCGGAGCATCTGTCGGCGACGATATCGCGCGCCGGTGGCAGGGGGTGTCTCCGTGCCTGCTGCCGAGAATCACTTGCAACGGCGGTTCCTGGTGGCCCATCCTCATCACACGTGGGCAGGCGATATCACGTATATCCCGACTGGAGCAGGCTGGCTGTATCTGGCCGTGCTCATGGATGTGTACTCCCGGCGGATCATCGGCTGGGCCATGGCGACGCGCATCACCGCGGAGTTGACGAGGAATGCCCTGGAGATGGCGTTGCAGCAGCGGGGCGTGTCGGTCGGACTCCTGCACCATTCGGATCGGGGAAGCCAGTACGGTGCGGCGCTCTACCAACAGCGGCTTACCGAAGTGGGCATCCAGTGCTCCATGAGTCGTCCGGGCAATTGTTGGGATCATGCCGTGGTGGAGAGCTTCTTTGCGACGCTGAAAACAGAACGCACCCATCATCGGCGGTACGCGACCTGGCAAGAAGCCCAAACGGAGATCTTTCAGTATCTTGAGGCGTTCTACAATCGTCAGCGCCGTCATTCAACCTTGGGGTATCTCACTCCGGTTGAATTCGAACGGCAAGCCGGTCAAGTGACAGGCGGTGTCCACTGAATCGGGGGAAGATCACTGGGACAACTGCTAGAACAAGTGCTATAATGACGTCTTAGGTGTGCCATGACAAATCAAGAATCCCCTACGACTGCCTCGGGATCACAGACCATTCTGGTCGTCGATGACGATTCCTCCATGCTGGCGCTTTGCAGCACAAAACTTCAAGCGCATGGATTTACGGTGTTGCAGGCGAGCGAAAGCCCTGAGGCCCTACAGATGTGTACGCAGTACTCGGGTCCGATCCATCTCCTGCTGACTGATCTCCTGCTGCCGCCTAAAAAGCTCCAACTGGTCTCAGATAAGAAGAAGTTTCCTAGCATGCACGGCTTCGAACTGATGCGTCGTGTGGTGGCGATGCGCCCGGAGATCCGGGTGATCCTTATGTCGGCCCACTCAGACGACGTACTCAAAGCCCAGGGTATCGTCACAGAGAAATGGCCATTTCTGCGGAA
>Ga0184633_10000135_pt1 | contig 22357 bp, 19 predicted proteins | sample PLM31_170_b1_FD_133156 | JGI IMG/M metagenome (GOLD analysis project Ga0184633, IMG submission 133156) | Groundwater sediment microbial communities from an aquifer in East River, Colorado, USA - PLM3-1_170_b1 | ecosystem: Environmental > Terrestrial > Soil > Riparian zone | place: USA: East...
CACGCGCTCGACGATCCGTCCTCGGATATCCAGCACTCGCAGGGAGATGGGGCGGAAGGGAGTGTCCTTCGCCGCCTCGAGGTCCCAGCGTCGTTCCCCGGAGGTCACGTCTCCGGCCATCATGTAAGAGTCGACCGCCTCCGGCGTGGGGCCCTGGTGGACGATCCGGCCGCCGTCCAAGACCAGACAATGCTCGGTCAGTCGCAAGATGGCCGACATGTTGTGGCTGACGAACAGAACGGTCCTGCCCTCCTGAGCCACATGGCTCATCTTGCCCAGGCACTTTCGCTGGAATTCCGCATCGCCGACGGCCAGCACTTCGTCCACAATCAGGATCTCCGGCTCGAGGTGGGCCGCCACGGCAAAGGCCAGGCGCAAATACATTCCACTGGAGAACCGCTTGACCGGGGTATCGACAAAACGCTCGACTTCGGCGAACTCGATGATCTCGTTGAATTTTCCGTCGATCTCGGCGCGTCTCATCCCAAGGATGGCGCCGTTCAAATAGACGTTCTCTCGGCCGGTGAGCTCGGGGTGAAAGCCGGTCCCTACTTCGAGCAGCGAGCCTACTCGTCCATGGATACGGGCCTGCCCTTCCGTCGGTTCGGTCACACGCGACAAGATCTTCAGCAAGGTGCTCTTGCCGGCCCCGTTGCGGCCGATGATGCCGAGGACCTGCCCCCGCTCGACCTCAAAGGAAACATTGCGCACAGCCCAAATCGTCTCTCGGGTCTCGGGCGGCGCCCGACGGCCAACGCGCCCGATGCCCGAGGCGATGACATCGCGCAGGGTCTGGTAGCCCCCCGGCATGGCCCCGAGGCGGTAGCGTTTGCCCAGTTCCTCGACCTGGATGACGACGTCGGCCATGATGTCAGACGATGTCCGCGAAATTGCGTTCCATCCGGCGGAACACGAATACACCGGAAACCAGCATGAACAGCCCCACCAAGAGCGAGGCTAGCAACATCCCCGTCGGCGGCGCGCCCGAGCCGGTGATGGCCCATCGAAATCCTTGAACGACCCCGGCCATCGGATTCAGGCTGTACAGAAGCTGGGGGAGTCCCTCCGGAATCAAGGTCGCCGAATACACGACCGGCGTGGCGTAGAACCAGGCCTGCAGCAGGAACGGGATCACATATCCCACGTCGCGATAGACGACGTTCAACGCGGCCAGCCACATGCCCACGCCGAGCGTGCACAAAAGGGCCAACGCGACGAAGAGCGGGACCAGTGAAGCGGCCGGCGTCAACTGGATCCGATAGAAGGCCGCCATCCCCAGCAGCACGACAAACGACAGCGCGAAATCCACCAACCCGGAGACCACCAGGGCCAGGGGGATCGCCATTCTCGGGAAGTAAACCTTGGTGATCAGATTGCTGCTGCTCACCAGGCTATTGCCTGCCTTGCTGGCACCATCCTGGAAAAGCACCCACGGCAAAAGACCGGCGAAGTAGAACACCGGGGCAGGGATCCCGTCCGTCTCGAGATGCGCCAGACCGGCGAACACGACGGTGAAGACGACCATACCCAGGAGCGGCTTGAGGATCGCCCAGCCGGCCCCCAGCAGAGTCTGCTTGTATCTGACTTTGACATCGCGCCAGATCAGGAAGTAGATCAGCTCGCGAAAGCGCCAAAGCTCCCGTAGGTTGGCGAAGCCCCAACCGCGGGGCGGGCGGATCAAGACGACAAGGCCGGCAAGCGCGCCCTCGGCAAAGGGTTCGTTCGAATTCCTCACGGGGCGGCTCGCGTGGGGTCGACGACGTCTTGGACGTACCATTCGATGGTGCGGCGCAACCCCTCGTCGAGCGAGGTACGCGCGCTAAACCCGAACTCACGCCGAGCTCTTGTCGTGTCCAGGCCACGACGCGGCTGGCCGTTGGGTCGGGAGGGATCCCAGGTAAACCGGCCTTCGAATCCGACCAGCCGGGCGATCTTCGCCGCCAGATCCCGGATGGAGATTTCTTCGCCCGAACCGAGGTTGACCGGAGCCGGGGAGTCGTAGCTTTCGGCGGCCAGCAGGATCCCTTCCGCCGCATCCTCAACGTAGAGGAACTCTCGCGTCGGCGTCCCGTCCCCCCAAACCACAATGCTCTCCTCACCGGCCGACTTGGCTTCAAAGCACTTGCGAACCAGAGCCGGGACGACGTGGGAGCTTTCGAGGTCGAAGTTGTCCCGTGGTCCGTAGAGATTGACGGGGATCAGATAGATGGCGTTGAACCCGTACTGGGTGCGATAGGCCTGGGCCTGGACGAGCAGCATCTTCTTGGCGAGGCCGTACGGCGCATTGGTTTCTTCCGGATACCCGTTCCATAGATCGTCTTCACGGAACGGCACCGGGGTGAACTTCGGGTAGGAACAGACCGTGCCGATGGCGACGAACTTCTCGATCCCGGCTTTCCACGACTCGTGGATCAAGTGCAGGCCCATCACAAGGTTGTCGTAGAGGAACTCGGCCGGGTGAGCCCGGTTCGCCCCGATCCCTCCGACGTTCGCCGCCAGGTGAATGACCACGTCGGGCTTGGCGTGCGCCAGGAGTTGACGAGCGGCATCAGGCTGACGCAAGTCAAACTCAGTCGAACCCGGCGCCACTACATGCGATGCCCCACGTTGGCGCAGCCCTTCCAGAACGCAGGAACCCAAGAAACCGGTCCCGCCGGTGACACACACGCGTCGCGAACCCCAGAAGGTTTTCGAGTCCAGGTTGGGGCTCAACCGCCTCCTCCTTCTCGTCCGCCCAGGCTGCACAAGGAACCCTGCCCGACCCGGCTCCTCGGCCGACGGATCATCCTCATGGCCTTCCTTCCGGGCGGCCCAGTTCGACGAAACGAACCCGGTTCCCTTCGACCCTGAGGACCGCCTGCGATGGCTCGGACGCACCTTCGACCACGCGTACCCCCATCTCGAGGCACGTCAGGCGACAAACGTCGGCGACATCGCCGTCCCCCAACACCTGTAAGGCGTCGTATCCGTTCTGCCGGGCTCGTGCGACCTCCCGGCGGGCCGCCTGACGTAGCTGGCGGTAGAGCATCATCGAGTTCTCGATGTAATCGACGGTAAGCCGCGCGCGCAACGCCAACCCGGACGGGGTGACGAGATAGCGGAGCTTTCTGCGCTCCGCCCTCTTGACCTTCACGTAGCCCTTGGCCACCATCCGCTTCAAGTGCCAGTTGACGGTACCAACGGCGACTCCGAGCGTCCGGGCCAGCCCGATCTGGGTGGCGTCCGGATCGACTTCGATCTCGGACAGGAGCCTCATTTCACGTGCGTCGCGTAACGGTTGTCGGTCGCCCATGGGTCAAAATTCAGGACTTGAATTATACACCGAAAAGCCCTTAGGCGGGCCCTACCCCGGCGGGCAGGCTCGCAGGTCGTAGATCCAGCGGTCACCGTTGGCGCCGTTGTCCTGAACAGCGGCCACTTCCCGAACGCACCCATCCTGGAAACTCTGCCTCGCCTCCTCGGACATCTCCTCCCACCACGACCGGTCCACGTAGGCATAGTCGTAGCCGGCGGCAACCAGTCGCCCGACCTGCGGATCGTCCAGCAGCGCTTCCCAACTCTCTAGCAGCGTGGAGCTATCCCGGGCGGAGCGCGTCAGCCGGCCGGTAACCGCCACGGCCCGCCAGGAGCTGGAGTCCACGACAAGGCTGTCCGGCTCCAACCGGTTCCAGACGAGCCGCGTCATCGCTAGATCGGAGGGGAGAAAGCCGTCGGAGATGACCGCTCGAGGCATGGCCGTCAGCAATGGGCCGGTCAGGACGATGCCGCCGAACACCAAGGTGACCGTGACCAACGCGATCGCTCCCTGCACAGCGAGTCGCCCTTTGGACCAGGCCATAGACAAAGGAATCACGGCGAGCAAGGTCCATCCAAGAAGGGCGTACTGCGTCAGACGCGTGATGTCTCGATCGACCTCAAAACGCAGCGCCACGGGCAGCAAGAAGCCGAGAAACGTGCTGATGGCGAGGCCCAGGAGCAGCACCCTTCCGCGTCTGGCCGCTCGCACCAGAACCCAGGCGGCCAGGGGCGCGAAGAGCAACGCCGGTCCGATTTCGAAAAGGCCGATGAGAAGCGCGCCCGGGTCGTCCAGCCTCAATTCGCCGAGGTGGGAGGAGACGATGGCCGGAGCGTCACTCAGCGAGAATCCGCCCAGATCCGACACCCCCGCCCCGAACGGGTGCGCCCCGCCAGCAACTGCGGCCCGCAAGAACTCCGTGATCGTGCCTCCTTGGAGCAGCGCCAAAAGCGTTGCCAGGGCCAAGCCTCCCAGGACAGCCACGATCCTTCGCCGCGCGAACAACAGACGGTGTCGAGGGAGAAGCACGGCGCACGCCAGCGCCGTGCCCAGGACGAAGAGAACGAATGCGGCTTCCGCGGCGAGCGCCCAGAAGGCCAACAGGGCCACGAAGACGACCCACGTCCACGGACGGGCCCAGGTGGGATAGAGGATGAGCAGGAGCAGAAGTGCGATCAGCCCCATCGAGGGGGAACCAGCCTGAAGGTAAAGCACGAACGGCTGAAGGATTCCATTGACGAAGGCGAACGGCAATGGAAAGGGTGGGCCGCCCTCGATGACCCACGCCGACCGCAAGGCGGCGTCTAGGGTCGGCGCCGTCTGCGCGGCCGATCCCCAAAACGTCAAGCTCTGGCTTGCCGCCGAAACGAAACGCGTCGGAAGCAGCAGCAGCAGCCAACGTGAGCCGGAGGCGAACAGGATGACACCACCCATCCATATCCCCCACGCCCATTTCCCCGTAGCGCGCCGGCCCCAGATCACGCTCAGTCCCACCACCAAGGCTCCGGCGATCCCCTTGGCCAGATCGAAGGCGGTCCACGGAAGCAGGTTGCCGATCCGCATCACGACCGCCCCGAAAAGCTGGAAGGCGTAGTGATAGGCGAAAAAGAAGTCTGGGTTCATGTAGAAGCGCGGCGGGATCTCGCCGGCCGCCATCAATGAGATGAGCGACAAGTTCTTTCGGTCATCGAAGATCGCCAGGCCGCGCCCGATCCGAAAGATGAGGATCGCCAATCCCAACACCACGGCCAACAAAAGCAACGACCGCCCGTCCATGCGCCGAGCGGGCTCATGCTGGCGGCCGCGCCAGGCCAGGGCGCCGGCCGCCACCAGCGTGGCAGACGCCATCCAGAAGGCCAGGGGAGGATCGATCCAACGGCCCAGGAGATTCGCCAGCCAGGTTGAAAGCACCACGCCCAGCGCGGCTCCAACCAGAGGCCGATCCCCGTGGGATACCCTGAAGCCGCCCCGGAGCAACATCCATCCTCCGGCAGCGCACAGGCCCAGGCACAGAATCAGGGGTAGGCCGCCCCAGGCGCTTCCTGTTGTCGAACCGTACACCTGTGTCCTCGACCTCCTCCCCCTGTGGCTCGGATTCTTCGAGCGTTTGTCGTAGCCGGGATACCGGATACCCGTGATAACTCTTGTGTCTTCTCTCCCGCCGCGGCCGGCGCGGATGAGAGTCGCTAACTAGCTTCCAGACCCCAAACCCATCGATCCCGAACCTGCGCCCATCCAGCGACCAACTTGAACCCGGGATCCGATAGCCACACCGGGCCTTCACTCACGGTGCGCGGCACATTCCATCAGCCGGGGCAGGCCGATCCTTCTTCCCTTGGAACCAGCAGGTCAACCGGCGGTTGCTCTAGCCGGGCGAGCCATTGGTAGGAACAGAGGATCGGGATCGACACCTCCCTCACCCAGGCATCATTCTCCTCGCCGAAGTTGTGGCTGGCGCCCTGAAACGTCGTCCCGAGATGGTCCGTCACGATCAATCCAAACGCCTGATCTCGCAGCAACCCGTGGAAGCGATCGAGGTAGGCCCGGTTTCCCGACATGGCCATCTCCATCAAGAACACCGTCTCGTACTCCGGCTCGAGGGGGACGCCCTCAATCATCCCGAAAGTCAGCAGGTGTCGCTGCGAGATGAAGAGAACCCTCTTTCCCTCGCCGCCGACCCCTTCCACCTTCTCCCGGATGAGTCTGAGCGAAGTCTCAGCCGTAGAAAAATCGTGCGGCAGCCATCTTCCCGCCGCCGCGACGGCAAACACCACGGGGATCGCAACGAGCAGGGCCATCTGGCGGAGAGGTGGTAAGGAGGCCTGGAATCCTTGGGCGAGGTCGCTTGGTGAGCCTCGCAATAACAAGGAAGACCCCACCAGCAGCAGCATCACAAGGTAGCCGTCCAGATTGTGCAGGTTGCTGCCCCCGCCAATCTTCAATGAAACAAGCAGACCACCCGCGCCCAGCCCCAGAATCGCAACCACCAGGAACCCTTGGCTCGCCTGATCGAGCCGCCCCTGCCAGGTGGATCGAGACCACCAGAGGCTGAGCAAGAGCGGCGCACTGGCCAGGAGGATCGCCGGGAGAATCCCCAAGGAATAAGTCGGGTTCGGGAGGAGCCGATAGAAAAGCAACTCGGACGAGAAGCTCGAGGCGAACCGGTCGAACTGGATCCCTGTGAGCCGGACGTAGGCGCCCTGAGAGGCCAGAGCCACTAGCGTCCCGAGAACGGCCCAGGCGAGGGGCCAACGCAGGACTTGCCCGGAGCGCCCTCCGGGCGGAACCTCGAGGACGTACAAGCAACCCGCTAGCAGCGCCGGAACCGGAAACCAGTTGACCCGGCTGATGCCGGCCCAGGCGGAGGCCACCAAGACGAACAAGGTCGACCTCCAGGGGTGCTCCACATCGAAGCCGGCGAGAATGATGACGACGGCGACCAGCAGGTGGTAGTAGACCGGCCCCTGGAAAAGGTACAGCACGATCCATCCCCCGACCAGCAGCCGAATCCAACGTCCTGCAAGGCGATGCCTGGCGACCAGGAGGGCGGCCGTCGCCACGGGAAGCAGCCACCACAGTACAACCTGCCACAGGCGGTGGAACCACAGTGGGAAATCCGCGACGAAAAACGGGAGCGATTGGAGGAGGTAACGCGTCGGGTGAAGCTCCGAAGGACTGAGCCGAATGCCGTAGAGGGACTCGGCATTGAACAACGAGGCATAGAAATAGCGGCTGGCCTCTGACCACCCGAGGGAAAAAGGATAGGCGGAGACCTCAGGCACGAAGGCCAGGGCTCGTATGAACAGAGCGTAGCCGACCGCGGCCGCGAGCAGGAGGTGCTCCCAACGGGTGAACGGAAACCAGCTGCGCAATAGGATGGAGAGCAGGAGGATGACCAGCCAGAAGAGCAGCAGCCGAGGAAAGATCCCCTCCAGGTATCGACCGGTCGTTCCGAACACAGCCAAGGGGAAGATCATCGCAACCAACGCCATCCATCCGAGAGCGAGCCCTCGCCTCCGAGTGGTGCTGTCGGTTTGACGTCCCACTCCGACCAGAGCTGAGGGGATTGGAATGCGACCTGCGAACACCAGCGCCGCGCCGGCAACGGCCAGAACGACCGCCCCGGCAGCCAGAGTCGCCTGCCACCTGAGCGATATCTGAAGGACCCCGCTGCCATACGCCTGCAGCGCCAGCTGCGCCAGGGCGGCGACGGCCAGCAACCACGTGAAGGCCGCCAGGTTGCGCCACCTCCGGAAACCAGCGCCGCTTGCGTCCTCGGTCGAAACGGTCGTCGGGCCGCTCACTCACCCACTCGGCTGCCTTCCGGCCGGTTGGACGGCAAGGTCGGGATCAAGATCGCGCCGGGGAGGCTGACCAACAAGTCGAGAGTTCGCAGGATCAAGGCCAGCGTCAGCGCCGTTTGGATTGGGATACCCGCCAGCTCGGAGAAGATGTAAGTGACGGAAAGCTCCCGCAGACCCAGGCCGTTGATCGATACGGGGATGAGGGTGACGAAGTAGGAAAGACTCCACAACCCCCCGATCGTCATCATGGACTGCACTTCACCCATGCCTTGCAGCAGGGCCCAGATCTCGCCAAAGAGACAGAGCATGTGGATCCAGGTAAAACCCAGCGCTACGATGAGCACCGCGGGCCGACGAAGCCATAGTTGAAACGACTGGATGAAACTCCCGAGGATCTCCCGCCACTTCGCGATCCTCGTCCGCCACCTCGTCGGCGCATGCACGGCCGCCAGCCCGAGCACGGCCGGCGGGATCAGCCCTCCTCCCCGCTGTGCGCCCTGGAGCCAAGACCCAAGTTCGCCCAACCCGATCGGGAGAATCATGAACATGCCGAGCATGCCGATCAGTCGGTCGACGACGATCGAAGCGGTGCTGGCGACCGGGTTCACGGAAATCCGTACCACTCCGGCCGCCCGCACCACGTCTCCCCCGACCGTGGTCGGCAGGAAATTCGCCGCGAACAGGCCCACCAGAGTCAGGCGCAGCGCTTCGCGGAAGGGGATCGTCGGGTCGGCGAGTCGGAGCAGCGTGTACCAGCGGGCGGTGATGGCGATCCTGGAGATGAAGAGCAGACACAGCACCACCACCAGATTGGCCGTGGGGATGCGCCGGATGGCGGCCAAGATCTCGTCCCATCCCTGCTGGCTCATCAGGTAGAGCAACAGGAACAGCGAGGCAACCGACCCGAGAATCCGGACAATCAGCTTCCGGTCGGTTCTTCGCAGGAGCCGGCTCATTCGGTTTCGTGAGGCGAGTTAACTACCCGGCGCACGGAATAGGTCGGCTTGGCCTGCGACTCGTGGTAGGTCCGAACCGTGAGCTCGGCCAGCAGGCCCATCAGGATCGCCTCCGTGCCGAGGATAAAGAGCATGACGCTCAGGAGAAGCACGGGAGACCGAATCATGTGCTCTTCGAACATGAGACGGCGGGCGATGAGGACGACCAGCGCCACCAGGCTGGCACCGATCATGGCAAGCCCGGTGCCGCCGAAGATGTAGATCGGCTTGGCGGCGTAGCTGGTGAGGAACTTCACTGTGAACAGGTCCAGCACGACCTTCAGCGTGCGCTCCAGCCCGTACTTGGCCCGACCAAACCGGCGTGCATGGTGTCGGACTGGAACCTCGACGATGCGCGCCCCAACCCCGCCGGCATAGGCTGGAATGAACCGGTGCATCTCGCCGTACAAATGGAATCCCTCCAACACCTCGCGCCGGTAGGCTTTCAGGGTGCAACCGTAGTCGTGAAGGTGGACACCGGTAATCCGCGAGATCAGCCAGTTGGCGACTCGCGAGGGAATCCGCCGCGTCACGGCCGCATCCTGACGGTCGACTCGCCATCCCGAGACGACGTCGAAGCCTTCATCGATCTTCTGCAACAGCGCAGGGATGTCGGCGGGATCGTTCTGCAAGTCGGCGTCGAGCATGACGATGACTTCCCCGGACGAATGGTCGATCCCCGCGGCGAGGGCCGCCGTCTGCCCGAAGTTCCGGCGCAACACGACAAGCCGAGTGGCGCTCGCATCCTCCTTCACCAGGCGTTCCAGGGCCTCCACGCTGCCATCCGTGGATCCGTCATCAACGTAAACGACCTCGTGATCGCGCTCCCCCAGCGCCTCCCGGATCGCCCGGTGCAGGTGGGGGACGCTCTCGACTTCGTTGTAAACGGGAATGACAAGGGAGATCTTCACGGGAATCCCCTGGCGGCCGACGGTGCCGACGAGGCGCGTCCGCCTTGCGCCGACGACCCCCTCGATTAGTCCACGCCCCGGCCGGCGTGGTTGATCACCGCCGTGACTCCGGTGTCCCAGCGGTGCCACTTGTCGAAATTGGAGTCAAGGATTCGCAGGCCCTCCCCGATGGGCGTCAGCCCCGCCGCCTGCATATCGGCGTCGACCATGATGCGGGCCAGCGGCTTGTAAGTAATCTTCGGCTGCCAGCCGAGCTCCTTGCGGGCCAGGGAGGCGTCGGCCTGGAGCACGTCGACCTCCGTCGGCCGAAAGTATCGCCGATCCACCTCCACATGCTCACGCCAGTCCAGCCCGGCGTACGAGAAGGCCTCCTCGACGAACTCGCGGATGGTGGGAGCCGTCCCCGTTCCGATCACGTAGTCGCGCGGTTCGTCCTGCTGGAGCATCATCCACATCGCTTCGACGTACTCGGGCGTATAGCCGTAGTCCCGGCGGGCATCCAGGTTCCCGAGATAAACCTTTTGCTGCAACCCGGCTTTGATCCGAGCTACCGCCCGCGTCACCTTGCGCGATAGGAAGGTCGGACCGCGGCGAGGGCTTTCGTGGTTGAACAGAATCCCGCTCACGGCGAACAGCGCGTAGGCTTCGCGGTAGTTGGCCGTCATCCAGTGGGCGTAGACCTTGGCGATGGCGTAGGGGCTGCGGGGCCGGAAGACCGTCGTCTCGTTCTGCGGAGCCGGGGCGTCGCCGAACATCTCGCTAGACGAGGCTTGATACACGCGGGTCTGGATCCCGCTGCGGCGGACCGACTCCAGCAGGCGCGTGACCCCCAGTCCGGTCACGTTTCCCGTGTATTCGGGCATCTCAAAGCTGACCATGACGTGAGACTGGGCACCCATGTGATAGACCTCATCCGGGCGCACGTTGTAGACGAGATTGGTCAGCTGCTCTGAGTTGGTGATGTCACCGTAGTGCAGGTAGAGCCGCGCATTCGGGTCGTGAGGATCCTGGTAGATGTGGTCGATTCGGTCGGTGTTGAAAGTGCTCGACTTGCGGATCAGTCCATGCACTTCATACCCTTTATGGAGGAGCAGTTCCGCCAAGTAGGACCCATCCTGGCCGGTGATCCCCGTAATCAGAGCTTTAGCCATTCCACCCCTCGGCAGACTGAAATTCAGCCACTGAATTATACATCCGGCGGTGGGTCCGGGGATTGGGCGGTTGACACGGCCCGCCTGTCCCGATAGACCCCGATCAGGAGGTAGGCGCCAATCGCCCCCATTGTGACGACCAGGGTCGCCTCCAGACTGAGGCTGGGGAAAGCGACGCGGCGGCCGAGATACCAGTCGAGAACGAGCACGGTCGCCAAGGCGAGACTCACATAGATCCGCTTGAGCCAAGGAGAGTGTTCTGCGCGTGAGACCACCCACGCCCAACCCGCCAAGGAGGCCTGGGCAGCCAGGAAAACCGCCCGGTAGCGAGGATTGTCCCACTGATACCCCGGCGCCCGATACGATGCGAGCAGAGCCGTGACCCAGATCAGGACGCCCAGGTAGGCTTCCAGACTCCTCCAGCCTCGCTTGATGACGGCGGCGACGCTGCCATAGATCAGGAAAGGAATCAACGCGAACCAACCCAGGCCGCGCAGGATGGCAATGATCTGCCACAGGGCATTGCCGGGTGTGGCGATCGCCGCGGGAAGGAAGGGTTGGACCAATCCATAGCCCACCAGGAATGGCAGCTGTAGGCCCTCCGGCAGTTTACCCAGCGTAGCTTGAAGCATGTCCGACCCGGCAGCCGCCCTTCCGAGGCGCCACGCCGAACCGGCGTTCTCCCACCACTGGACGATAACCTGGCCGAAGGTCCCGGTGATCTCTTCCAGCCGTGCCCAGCTCTGGACTGCCAAGACCAGCCCGGCGACCGCCACCGGAACCCCCAACCACAAGATCCATCGCGGGATCTTGGGTCCGTCTCTCCCCTCCCAGAGGGCGGCCGCCCAAACGACGACGGCGCCCACCAGGGCCGTCGGCGGCGAGAAGAACAGCAGGACGAGCAGGCCGCTCACGAGCCAAGCGACCCCGCCGGTGCGCGGGTCCTGCCTCAATCGGGAATAGCCGTAGAGGGCCATCGCTAGTCCCAGGATCAGGAATGCTTCGCGCATCTGGGAGGCCCCCAGCAGGATGGCCTCAGGCGTCAACAGAACGATCCACGCGGACACGTCCCCGACCTTCCGACCCCATACGCCGTTGGCAAATCCCCAAGTGAACAGAAGCCCAAGCGCCGACGCGGCCGCGGTGAGGCTCACGATCTGCAATGGCCGGTGGACATCCCCCCCGAGGATCCGGTACACACCGACGCTGACCAGCAGCACGCCTCCGTATTGGTCGCTGCCGCGTGGATCCGTGAAGGAGGCGAGAAGGGGAAGATCCCCTCGGGCCCTCTCCCAAGAGTCGGTATCACGCTTGTAGGCATCATAGAAGACGTAGCCGCGGTTCTGAGCATTCTCGTCGTATCCGAAATCAGGCAGGCTTCGCGCCAAGGCGAGCCCGACCACCAGGCGCAAGGCCAGCGCGCCGACGGCTAGCCACAGAATCAGATTCGAGGCGCCCTGCCTTCGGAGCGAAAAGAAGACCAACAGGATGGCCGCCAGAGAGATGGCCAGCAATAGCGAGTAGCCGAACCAGCCGGCGGCGGCGACGCCTTTCCCGTCGGCCCACGTCAGAAGCAGCCCGGCGCCGATACAGCCGGCGATGACGCCCATCAGCGATTTGATTCGTGTCACAGGGTGCCCTCGCCTCTCGGGCGTTGCCTGCCGAGAATGTGGGCCGAGGCCAAAGCCACGCAAAAGAAGACGACCGGCTGCAAGGGTACCAGAAAGCGCGGATTGTCCCCGTGATCGACGATGGTCTGGACCACCGAAGTGAACCAAATGAAGCCCCATGGTGCGACCCAGGCCCGGTCGCGCAACAGATCGCGGTAGCGACGGAATCGCAAAACCAAGAGCAGGCTCAGTCCAAGGAACGCAGCGTTAACGGTCAGCGTCACCGCCCGGCCGGCCACCGCCCATATCCGGAGAACCGACGACAGCACGGGGCTCGACACCAGGGCCGGATCCCAATAGACCGGGGCCTTCCAAAAACCCACCCAGCCCTCGGCCACGCTGCGCAGGTACAGATCGGGGTGTTGGCGGATCAGCATCAGGGACAGGCGCTGCAACTCGCGCGACAAGTCGTAGAACCCGAGGCCGCTGACCCTGCTCAACTCGGGAATCGCTTCCCAGATCGTGTTGGTCTGGTCACCGCGGTCCGCCATTCGGATATCGCGATAACGAAGGTACGTGTCGCGGATCGGGGCGTCTTCGTCCGGAAGATACTCGAAGAAGCCGCCGGTGTGCTGGACCAGGTTGTAGCCGCCCATCGTCGTCGGCGCCAGGAACCCGTACGCCGAATCGATGAATCCCACCCAGCCCAGAAGCAGGGCGAGCGCCGGAAGGAGGAAGACCGTAGTCTGGACCAGACGCATCCGCCATCGTTCATGGCCGGCAGTCCAGACAAACGGTGTCAACCAGAGCGTCAGCGGATAGAACAGGATACGGACGAGGCCCACCGCCCCGGCGGCCAAGCCGAGAACCCCGGCCGACAACTCTCTTTTCGGCGCAGTGGTGGACCGTTCGACGGCGAGATGCAGCACGAAACCGAGCACGAGTAGAAAGGCGGTGAGCGTCTCCGTGAGCAGGTTGGCCTCGAAGAGGAACTGACCGGGGATCAACGTGTAGCCTGCCGCAACGACCACTCCCAACGCCGGTCGCCGCGTGGCCCGCCACGCCCACAGGAACAACAGCAGGGTGATCAGCCAACCGAGGAAAAGCTGCCCGGCATAGACGCGTTCGGGATCGACTCCCAACAAGGCCACGAACGCCGGATAGCCCGGCACGCGCGTCCCATCATATCCGTCGAGGGTCAACCGGCTGAGGACCGTGGCCGAGCGGAAGTAGGATCCTGTGTCGCCGTAGGTTGCGGGTGCGTAGACCACCCACAAGACGAGTCGCTGCAGAGCGCTGAGTCCGCCCACGATCACGCCCCATCGGAAGGCCGGCCTCGACCATGCGTTTTTCATCCGTGATCTTCCAGAGCGTCGGACCCGAGCCCCTCGAGCGCACGCCGCGTTCGCGCCAGCCAGGAATACTGAGCCGCGTCTCGACGAGCGGTCATCCCTAACCGAGTGCGCAGGTCGGAGTCGGCGGCTACTCTCGCCAGCGCCGCGTCCCACACTTCGACGTTTTCCGCCTCGAGCAAGATGGCGTTCTCGGGATGGAGGACTTCGAGGAAGACAGGAAGCCGGCTGGAGAGGATCGGCCGCCCGGCGGCCATGTACTCGAAGGCCTTCATTGGGCTGGCAAACGCCGCCGTGTCACCGCCGCTGCTCACAGCGATGGCGCGGGCATAGGGCATGAGTAGAACGTCGCTGGCGGCGTGAATCATCGGGAGATCCGCCTGCGAGACGAATCCGAGCAGACGGAGGTTGTACACCTTCTCTTCGTCCAGTCTCGCCTTCCACGACCGCACTGCATCCGGCTCCCCTCCCGCCCACACAAATGCGAAGTCCGCATGCCGTCGGGCCAATTCGACCATCAACTCGAGGCCCCTCCCTTCATATAGGTGGCCGGAGTAGGACAGGGTGAATTGCTCGGGCCAGCCCAGGCGCGCCCGCGCTTCCGCCGGAGAAGGGAGCCCGGCATACGCCTCAAGGTCGACCCCACTCGGAGTGATCAGAGTGAAGGGCGGCTGGAGGGTCCGACGGTAGCGGACCTGCAGCCAGACTCGCAGTGCATCGGTGATCACGAGCAGCCGCCGGGCGCCGCGCCCTCGCAAAAAAAGGCGGAAGAGACTCGGGCCGGCAGCGCCAGGGGGTCGGTCGTGGACCTCGAGGATCGTCGGTCGTCCCAGTTGCGAAAGGGCCGCCGCCGCTTGATAGGGCCAGGCATACCAAAGATCGGGTGCCCACCGAATCGACTGGCGCACGGCTTGCGCGCTGAAATCCCAGCGGCGAAGCGGCGGCCATGCGGGCACGCGGCGCAAGGCGAACCGTACGTGCAAGCCGTAGTGCCGCGCCAGCGATTCCCACGGCATCTCTTGCCCGGCCTCCGGGACCCACAGACGGACCTCGTGCCCGAGCTGAGTCAGGGCCTGGCCCACTTTCATCACTCGAATCGAGTTGGCGGATAGCGACGGGATCCTGGCTGCGGCGATGCAGGCTACCCGCACGAGCTAAGCGCCTTCCTCTGAGGGCATGGCGGCCTCGGCCCGCCGGAGCGATTGCATCGACTTTCGCACCAGGGTCCCCGTGGTCACAGCGAAGTAGCCGCTGAGCAGGCCGGCCATCGCCATCGCGCCACCGACCGGCACCCACAGGATGGAACCGAGAATCTTCGCTGAACCGACGATCGCATGGACCCAGTTCGGGTAGTGCGGCATTCCGAGCAACAGCAGCAGGCTGCGATTCCAGTAGAAGACATTGACCGCGGCCGCCCCGATGAGTAGGACCACCAGCACCGGATACGCCGGCAGGAACTCGGCGGTGTAGATCAGCCGGATGAGCCACGGCCCGAAGACCGCCAGCCCGAACACGGCCGCAAGCGTCCAGGCGCCGGCCAGCAGGCTTCCGCTCCGCAACAGGTATCGCACGTTGGGCCAGCGCCCATGGCCGGCCTCGACCGCCGTTTCGCGATACGTCGTGCTGATCATCGGCTCGACCGGAAGGAACACCGCACTCGACAGGGCCCGGGCGACCTTGTAATAGCCGACCTGCAGCGGGTCGCTCAGCAAGCCCAACCACAGCAGTTCGCTATCGCGGGTGATCAGGGTAATCGTCGTCGAGATGTTGGTGCTCGTGGCGAAACGAGCCATCTCGCGCCAGCGCGGGGCCAGCGTTGAAAGCGGAGTCCTCCACCAACCCCTCCCCCAGCGGCGACTGGCCTCGCGGGCGGCAAGCAGCGACACCGTGATCGCCCCCGAAGCCTTGCCGAGCGTGTAGGCGAGGACGACCGCAGCCAGCCCGCCTCCGGCCAGGAAGGCGGCGAACATCAGAGCGAGGGTCAGCAAGCTCGATCCGACGGTGACTTGCGCCAGGTAGTGGAAACGATCGCAATACTGAAGCAGGCCGGTGGCGCTCTCGTTCACCAGGTTGGCCAGGATCGCCAGGCCGTACAACTTGAACAACGGGGTCGTGGCGGGATCATGCGCCAGGTACGTGGCGGCCAACGGCGCCAGCAACACGATCAGGATGACGGCCGCCAGCGAGCTTCCCAGCTCTACCAATCCGGCCGCTTTGAAGACCGCGGCGGCCTCGGTTTCTTGCTTCCGGGCACTGTACTCCCCAACGTAACGCACGACCAGTTGGCCCATGCGAAACGAGGTGAGGCGGTTGACGTTCGTAGCGAAGTCCGTGACCAGGCCGACGATGCCCAAGCCCTCCACGCCGAGTAGCCGCGCCGCCAACGCGCCCTGCAGCATGCTCCCGGCCATCGCCAATGCGTTCGCCGAAAGCAAATATCCCGAATTGCGCAAGACGCGCCGGAACAGCGGGTTGGCCGCTACGCGGGAGATCAGACGATTGGCGGGCCTCATCCTGCGCGTCTCAGGGATTCCCACCTGCGCTGACAGCGCAGCTGCCAAGTGCAGGCGGGAATCCCCATGATCTTGGGACGCGAGGCATCTTGATCGTGGAGTCTACTCTGTGCGCGGAGGGGTGAGGAGAAACCGTGGGAATTCACAGACCAAGCCACTTCAGTCTGTCGTATCGATCGTCTTAGCCCAGGCGCGTTCGGCCAGGTACCAGTCGACGCACTGCCGCAGCCCGCTGTCGAACTCGGTGCGAGGGGTCCAATCGAGCAGGGCGCGGGCGCGCGAAATGTCGGCCCAGGTGGCCCGCACGTCGGCCGGCGCGTCGGGCTGGATCTCGAGGCGGGCCGACCGGTCGAGTCGCTTTTCGACAAGAGAGATCAACTCCAGCAGGGAGATCGGCCGGTCGCTTCCCAGGTTGATGACCTCGTAGCCGAGCGGACGCGCGGCGGCCACCGTCCCGGCGATGATGTCATCCCTGAAAGTGAAGTCGCGTTCTTGCCGGCCGTCGCCATAGAGGACGACCGGCCGGTCTTCGGCGATGCGTTGGATGAACCGGAACACGCTCATGTCGGGCCGCCCGTCGGGGCCGTACACGGTGAAGTAGCGCAGCACGGTGATATCCAGCCCGTACAGGTGGTGGTAGGTGTGGCAAAGCAGCTCGGCGGCGCCCTTCGAAGCGGCGTACGGCGAAAGCGGCCGGCTGACATCGGCCGTTTCAACGAAGGGCCGCGGGTTGTGGGCACCATACAGACTCGAAGTCGAAGCCTGGACGAACTTCGTCGTGCCGCGCCGGCGGGCGGCGTCCAGCACGTTGAGCGCCCCGTTGACGTTCGTCTCGAAGTAGAGCCCCGGGTTCTTCAGGCTCGGGCGGACCCCGGCGCGGGCCGCCAGGTTGAAGACCGTCTCGAAGGCGCCGTCACCCAGGGCCGCCTCCAATGCCGCGGCGTCGGCGATGTCGACCTTGTGGAAGGTGAATCCGGCACGCCCCTGCAGGCGGGCCAGGCGCCAATCTTTCAGGCGGCGGTCATAGGCGTTGTTGAGATTGTCGATCCCGGTGACGCGATGCCCGTCCTGGAGTAAGCGTTCGGCCAGGGCGGCGCCGATGAAGCCGGCCGCTCCGCTGACGAGGACCTCGCCCATTAGAGCCGGATGACCTTGGGATCGTGCACGCCGACGGCACCGACGGCGTTGCGGGTGTCGAAGACCAGCGTCGCCGCCTCGACCAGCCCCCGATAGTCGATCCCCGAGTGATGGGTGATGATCACGACACAATCGGCGGAGCGCGCCTCCGCCATCAGGTCCGGGACCGAGGTCAGACCCCATCCCTCGTGTTCGATCGACGGCACGTGCGGATCGAAATACTCCACCCGGGCGCCCTTCTCGCGCAGCAACCCGATGACATCCAATCCCGGCGACTCACGCGTATCGCTGATATCCGGTTTGTAGGCCACTCCCAGGACTAGCAGTCGCGCCCCTCGCAAGGCCCGGCCGCGATCGTTGAGCGCGTCCTGCACCCGCCCGACAACGTAGCGCGGCATGTTGGTGTTGATTTCACTGGCCAGGTCGATGATGCGGGCGTTGTATTTGACCGTCTTCATTTTCCAGGAGAGGTAGAGCGGGTCGATCGGAATGCAGTGCCCGCCGAGCCCGGGTCCCGGGAGGAAGCGCATGAACCCGAAGGGTTTGGTGCTGGCGGCCTCGATGACTTCCCACACGTCGAGGCCGAGACGATCGCACATCAGCACCATCTCGTTGACCATGGCGATATTGACGGCGCGAAAGGTGTTTTCGAGAAGCTTGGTCATTTCGGCCACTTCGGCCGAAGAGACGCGCACGACGGTCTCCAACGCGGCCTCGTACATCGCCGCCGCCACCGCCGTGCAGGCGGCCGTGATTCCGCCAATGACCTTGGGCGTGTTCTTCGTCGTCCAGTCGCTGCGTCCGGGATCGACCCGCTCGGGCGAAAAGGCCACGAACAGATCCTGGCCGACACGCAGCCCCGTCGCCTCCAAGTCCGGCAAGAGCAATTCGCGCGTCGTGCCCGGGTACGTCGTCGATTCCAGGATCACGGCCATGCCGCTGTGAAGGGCCGGCCGCAGGGCTTGCGCCGCAGAGACGATGAACGACAGGTCGGGGTCGCCGGTCTTGCGTAATGGAGTCGGCACACAAATGCTGACGCCATGGCACGGCCGCAAGCTGGCGAAGTCGGTGTCGGCCGTGAGCCGTCCGGCTTTCACCAGCCCCGCCAGCTGGCTCGAGGGGATGTCTTCGATGTAGCTCTCGCCCTGCCGGACGGCCTCGACCTTGTGCGGATCGACGTCCACGCCCGTGACGGTGTAGCCGGCCTCGGCCAGCACGACGGCCAGCGGCAGCCCGACATACCCCAGGCCGACGACGCCGACGCGCGCCTGGCGCGAACGGAAAACGGCAATCAGTGATTCGGCGGTGGGAGGAAGCCCGTCTTCTTCATGGTCCTTCATGCCTGGCCTCAAACGCGCGGATACCTATGACTCCTTGTGGAGACCTCGAACGTCCAACCCCAAGCCCGCGGGGAGCATCCCGAAGGCGCCCCTCCGGTATGGGCCGGCCTGGCGACCCCTCCTGCTCGGCAAGGGGTGAGGCCGCGAGGCATCGCTAAGCCGCATTCTAAAAGAGATTGAGCTGTGTCGGATCGGTGTGGTACGGCGCTGGTTCCTCGGCGACCCGGGCGGCGGCGAGCAGGGGACTCAGGACGGCGAAATCCGCCTCCACTTGCGTCCTCAAGGAAGGTTGATGAAGCGCCGCCGCCGGATGATACATCGCCAGCACCGTTCTCCCTCCGATCTGCCGCGCCTTGCCATGAATGGTGCTGATGCGCGCTCCGGGGAAGAAGCGGGCCATCGAGAAACGGCCAAGCGTGACGATGATCCGCGGATTGACGATTCGGACCTGGGCCTCGAGGTACTTCGAACAGGCGTCGACCTCGTCCGGCGCCGGATCGCGGTTTCCCGGCGGTCGGCACTTCACGACGTTACAGATGAAGACCTGCTCGCGAGTCAAGCCGATCCCGGCCAGGAGCTCCTCCAGGAAACGCCCGGCGGCCCCCACGAACGGCCGGCCCTGCTCGTTCTCATGAAAACCCGGCCCTTCGCCGATGAACATGACCGCGGCGTTGATCGGGCCCTCGCCGGGGACCGCTAGTTTGCGAGACAGATGGAGCCGGCAATCGGTGCAGCCGCTGATCGTCGCCGAAAGTTGTCGCAGTTCCTGCTCAGCTTCCATGGCGCCCCCGTCCGCTGCTTTCGATCTCCCGGCTCAGGCCATCGCGCGTCATCAGAAGGGCGTCCTCGAGGTTGTCTTTGTAATATCGGCCCCGCCGGCCGACGAGCTGGAAGCCGTGTTTCTCGTATAAGCGCTGAGCGGCCTCGTTCGAAACGCGGACCTCGAGCGTCATCATCTCCGCCCCTTGTCGAACGGCCCGCCGCATCGCTTCTTCCAGCAGCCGTTCACCGATGCCGCGCCGCCGCAAGCTGGCAACCACTGCCAGGGTGCTCAAATGCGCCTCATCGATGACGAGCCAGTAGCCGATATACCCGGCGACGGATGCGCCTCTTCCGTCCGCCAACTCGGCGACGATCAAGTTCGCCGCCGAGTTGGTGGTCAGGTCCGAGCGAAAACTGCCTTCGGACCATGGAAGCGGGAACGAAGCTCGATCGATCGCCGCGACGGCCGGGACGTCGTCGAGCGTCATGGTCCTCAGGATCAGGCCGTTCGTCGCGACTTTCACGCTGGCCGGCCCTCGAAGGGCGGCGGATAAATCGGCACCAACCGCAGCGAATCGCTCGCCCGGCGCGTCGGTAGGCGCTCCCACCCGATTTGGGCCAGCACAGCCGGCCGCCGCATCGACAGCTCCGGCGGCGCCAGCCGCGCGTTGCGGATTTTCCCGAGCGACTTGCGTTCTTCGAGTTGGAATTCGCCACACAGGTAGGTCGGGCGATCCAGCATCTCCACGACAGCCTGGTCTTCGATCAGACTCGCCTCGCCTTCGGCCTTCCAACCGCGCTTCCCCCATTTGTACCATGCGGCTGCCCATCGGCCTCGTCCCGCTCGCAGCATGGCGAGCATGGGCTCGGGACGGGACGGCTGCCCGAGGGCCAGCACGTCCAGCGTCGGGACTGCAACCACGTTCAACCCCCGGCCAAAGGCCAACCCTTTGGCGAACGCCAATCCGACGCGCAGGCCGGTATAGGAGCCAGGCCCGATGGTGAGCGCGATCCCACGCAGCTCGTCTTCGTGTGCATCGATCCGTCGAAGGAGCCGGGCGGTTTCCGGCGCCAGCTCCACTGTGGCATGCCGGCTCGCCACCCAAATCTGCTCGGCCAGGATCCGGCCGCCATCCGTCACGGCCAGGCCGATCGTATCGGTGGCAGTATCGATGGCCAGGAGCATCCTAACAGGTTGCGGAGGGACGCCCTTCCGCCCTCCTTCCCGATAGGAATTCTCCCCTCCGCCTCCAAGAGTCTCCGGGGCACCATCTCGCGTGGTCGCGGCGGGAGCCCCACGGAGGTGCTCCGCGAGGGTCGGGGGTGGGGGCTTGCTGGTAGGAACCCTGCTTCAGCATTCTGCTATCCGCCGAAGGCAGCTTTTCGGAATTGGGCGAGAAGTCGCAGGTGGGAGCCGCCTCTCGCCTCGAAGTGCAACGCTCGGCGCGACTCGTCGACCCAGCTCAGTCCTACCCGAAGGCGGTCCCCCGGGAGCAGCGCCTCCACGTGCGCCGGCCACTCCATCACGACCATGCGACCCGTTGATAACAACTCGGCCAATCCCATCTCCGCCGCTTCTTCGGGCGTGGCCAGACGAAAGGCGTCGACATGGTACAGCACGTCGGAATCAGCCCGGTGATACTCGTTGACCAGCACGAAGGTCGGGCTCGTGACGGATTCGAGGGCACCCCAACCGCGGGCGATCCCCTGGGTCAGTGTGGTCTTGCCGGATCCCAGGTCTCCATCCAGACAGATCAAATGGCCGCCGCGCAGCATCTCCCCCAAACGGACACCGACACGGCGTGTCTGCTCGGGGCTGTGGCTGAGGAATTCGAGGCTGTGTTCGTCGAGGATGGGCATGAGCGGGCGGCATTATACGTCCGCGCCGGAGGGCTCACAAGCATAGACCCCGCTTTCGCCGGCCACCGCCTCGTGATACCATCCGGCCCATGCGCGTGCTCGTCCTCTCCGACATCCACGCCAACCTGGATGCGCTCGAAGCGGTGCTGGCCGACGCCAGATCGTTCGACTCGGTCTGGTGCCTGGGCGATCTGGTCGGATACGGACCCGATCCCAACCAAGTCATCGAGCGAGTCCGCGCCCTGCCCGGGCTGATGTGTCTGATCGGCAACCACGACCAGGCGGCGCTCGGCATCATCCCTCTCAGTCGTTTCAACAGCGACGCCGGAGCCGCGGCGGCCTGGACAATGGAGCATTTGACCCAGGAGAACACGGCCTACCTCAGATCGCTTCCCAGCCGGATCACCTTCGAGGATTTCACGCTGGCCCACGGAAGCCCGCGCCAGCCGGTTTGGGAATACATCCTCGATTTGCAGACAGCCGACGGCAACTTCGATTCGTTTTCGACCAACTACTGCTTGATCGGTCATTCCCATCTGCCGTTGATTTTCCACCGGGCGATCGGGGACACGCAGGCGGCGATGGTCGAAGTCTCCTGGCGAGCGCCGATGGAGCTCCGGGCTCGCATGATCCTGAATCCGGGGTCGGTCGGCCAACCGCGCGATATGGATCCGCGCGCGGCGTATGCCCTGCTCGACGTCCGCGCCGGCACCTGGCAGGCCCGCCGAGTGGAGTACGACGCGGCGAGCGTCAAGGACCGCATGCTGGAGGCCGGCTTGCCAGAACGACAGGCGCTTCGGCTGCTGGCGGGCTGGTAGCGCCGGAACTTCTCGACCAGGCGGGGCGTCTTACCCTTCAGACCGCCGCTTCGCCGGCGAGGAGGAACGAATGAAGAAGTCCGTTGCCATGACGTTCGTGCTACTTCCCGTATTGATCTTGGCCGCCTGCTCCCCCCAGCTCCTCGCCGCCACCGAAGCCCCCGCCCTTTATCCCGAGCCGGCCGTCGGCTTTGTGGCGGGCGATGCCGTCGGCCTGGAGGGTGGCCGTTCCGCTGAGGCTCCGTCAGGCGACCTCGCCATCGTCCAGGCCCCGACGACGGATGAACGGCTCGTCGTCCAGACGGCTGC
>Ga0184633_10000137_pt1 | contig 22298 bp, 17 predicted proteins | sample PLM31_170_b1_FD_133156 | JGI IMG/M metagenome (GOLD analysis project Ga0184633, IMG submission 133156) | Groundwater sediment microbial communities from an aquifer in East River, Colorado, USA - PLM3-1_170_b1 | ecosystem: Environmental > Terrestrial > Soil > Riparian zone | place: USA: East...
CACCGGCAGGCGCGCCGGCAGCATCCCGGGCTCGGTGGTGCTGCCGTCGTAGTTCGGCACGAAGTCGACCGTGCCCTGGTCGAGCTCGGCGAGCAGCACGTCGGCGAAGCGGGTGAGCCGCGCCTCGGTGTAGCGCATCGCCGCCGGATCGTCGCCGTCCCGCGATCCGAAGTTGCCCTCGCCGTCGATCAGCGGGTAGCGCATGGTGAAGCCCTGCGCCAGCCGCACGAGCGCGTCGTACACCGAGGCATCGCCGTGGGGATGGAACTTGCCGAGCACGTCGCCGACGACGCGCGCCGATTTCTTGCGCGGCGTGCCCGAGCGGCCGCCCATGTCCCACATCGCGTAGAGGATGCGGGCCTGGACCGGCTTCTGGCCGTCGCCGACCCGCGGCAGCGCGCGGTCCTTCACCGTCGCGATCGCGTACTGCAGGTATTGTGTCTGGGCGTAACCGCCGAGAGGCAAGCTATCGCCGAGATCGCCGGCGAGCGGCGCGAAGGGCGGCGGCAACCCGCCCGCGGCGCCGCCCGACGCCTGCTTCGCGGGCTTCGCCCCCTTGGCCGCCTTCACCGCCTTGCCAGTCGCATCGAGTCCGTCGAAGAGTTCTTTCTGGTTGCCCATGCGTGCCCTACGAGACATAGGAACAAGGGGGCGACGCCCCCTTGTAGATCCCCCAACTCTGATTTCTAGGAAATATCCGCATCAACGAGGTTGCCGTAGGCTTCCATCCACTCGCGCCGCTGGTTGGCGTTCTCGCGCGCCATCATCATGTCGAACGTCTTTCGGTCGGCTTCGAGCATGCCGTCCTCGACCTTGATCGGCAGCATCCGCCGGGTGTCGGGGTTCAGCGTCGTCTCCCAGAGCTGCTCCGGGCTCATCTCGCCCAGGCCCTTGAAGCGGCTCACCGTCCAGCTGTCGTCCTTCACGCCCTCGTCGACCAGCTTCTCCTCGATCGCCGCGAGCTCCTGCTTGTCGAGCGCGTACAGCTTGCGCGCCGGCTTGCCCTTGCCCTGCCCGGGAACGTCGATGCGGAAGAGCGGCGGCTGCGCCACGTGCACGTGGCCGCGCTCGATCAGCTTCGGGAAATGGCGGAAGAACAGCGTGAGCAACAGCACCTGGATGTGCGCGCCGTCGACGTCCGCGTCGGCGAGAATGATGAGCCGCTTGTACCGGAGGCCCGACAGGTCGACCGCGTCCTCGAGCTTGTGGTGATCGACGCCGATCGCGAGCGCGATCGCCTCGATCTCCTTGTTCGAATACAGCGAATCGGCGCTGTCCTGCCAGGTGTTCTTCGGCTTGCCCTTGAGCGGCAGGACGGCCTGGAACTCCTTGTCCCGCGCCTGCTTCGCCGACCCGCCGGCCGAATCGCCCTCCACCATGAAGAGCTCGTTCCGATCCGGGTCGTCGGAGGCGCAGTCGGTGAGCTTGCCGGGCAGCACCGCGACCCCGGAGAGCTTGCGCCGCTCGACCTTCTGCGCCGCCTTGGTGCGGGCCAACGCCTGGCGCAGGGCGAGCTCGGCGATGCGCTTGCCCTCGTCCACGTGGGTGTTCAGCCAGAGCTCGAACGGGTCGCGCACCATCTGCGCGACGAGCTTCACCGCGTCCCGCGACAGCAGCTCGTTCTTGACCTGTCCCTTGAACTGCGGGTCGAGCATCTTCACGGCGAGCACGTAGCAGGCCCGCGACCACACGTCCTCGGGCACGATCTTCAGCCCGCGCTGCCCCATCTCGTGAATCTCGATGAAGCTGCGGATCGCGTTGTAGGCGGCCTCGCGGAGCCCCGCGACGTGCGTGCCGGCATGGCGCGTCGGAATCATGTTCACGTACGACTCGGCGACCACGTCGCCGTCCGGGATCCAGGCGATCGCCCACATCGCGCCCTCGCCCTCGGCGAAGCTGTCCGACTCGGACTGGGCGTCGATGTAGCGCTCGCCGTAGAAGGCCTCGGCGACCGGGCTCAGGTTGCCGATCGCCGACGAGAAGTAACCCCTGATGCCCTCGGGGAAGTGCCAGGTCTGGGTCTGGACCTTGCCTTTCTTCTCGACGCCGAGCGTGAACTTGACTCCCGGCAGCAGCATCGCCTTCGCGCGGACGAGCGCGGCGATGTCCGCGACGACGATCAGCGGCGAGTCGAAGTACTTCGGATCGGGCCAGAAGCGCACACGCGTGCCGCTCTCGCGCGGGCCGACGGCCGCGACCTTCTTGAGCGGCTCCTTGACCTTCCCGTTGTCGGCGAACACGAGCCGGTGGCGCGCGCCGTCGCGCGTCACCTCGACCTCGAGCCGCTTCGCGAGTGCGTTGGTCACGCACACGCCGACGCCGTGCAGGCCGCCCGCGATCCGGTACACGGCGTCCTTGTCGGTCTTCCTGAACTTGCCGCCCGAGTGCAGCGTCGTGAAGATCACCTGCACGGCGGGGACCTTCTTCCGCGGATGGATGTCGACGGGAATCCCGCGGCCGTCGTCCTCGACCTCGGCCGAGCCGTCCTCGTACAGCGTCACCGAGACCTGTCGTGCGAAGCCGGCGAGGCCTTCGTCGGCGGCGTTGTCGATCGCCTCGACGAGCGCGTGGTTCGGGTTCGCCGGGTCGGTGTACATGCCCGGCCGGTGGAGGATCGGCGAGAGATCCTCCAGGATCTCGATGTCTTCGGCGCTGTAGGCCCTAGATTTCGTCGCCATCTGGTCAGGGGGCCCTAGATGTTGGGGTCGTTTGGGGCGGCATGATACCCCCGGACGCCCCGGGACGCGAGCGCGGGCCGCGATCCGGCACGCTCGAGCCGAGTCTAGCGCAGCGGTCCGTGGCGAGCGTTAGAGTGCGCAGCCTGGTCGAAGATTCCATCGTGTCGTCCCACCCCGACAACCTCGCGCTCATCGATTGGCAAGCAGGCCAGCCGGTCTCCCGCCGGTTCGGCGACGTCTACTTCTCGCGGGACTCCGGCATCGAAGAGGCTCGACGCGTCTTTCTCGGCGGAAACGCCCTGCGCCGCCGCTGGACGGCGCTCGAGCCGGGCGAACGGTTCGTGATCGGCGAGACCGGGTTCGGCACCGGCCTCAACTTCGCGTGCGCCTGGCAGCTCTGGGACGAGACCGCGCCGCAAGGGGCGCGGCTGAGCTTCGTGAGCGTCGAACGGTTTCCGCTGCCGGCCGCTGACATCGGCCGCACGCTCGGCCTGTGGCCCGAGCTCGCGCGCTATCGCGATGCGCTTTTGGCCCAATGGGGCGAACTCGCGCCCGGTTGGCACAGACTGAGCTTCGGCGGGGGACGCGTGATCCTCACGCTGGTCGTGGGCGACGTGCGCGACGCGCTGCCGCGGGTCGACGGCGCCGTGGACGCCTGGTTTCTCGACGGCTTCTCGCCGGCGAGGAACCCGGAGATGTGGCAACCGGACGTGCTCGTGAAAGTCGCACGGCTCTCGCGTCGCGGCGCGACCTGCGCGACCTATACCGTCGCCGGAGAGGTCCGGCGCGGGCTCGAAGCGGCCGGCTTTGCAGTCGATAAAGCGGTGGGATTCGGGCGCAAGCGCGAGATGCTGCGTGGCGAGCTCGTCGGGCCTCAGACGACGCAATGGCGCGCCCCCTGGTTCGCGCGCCCGCCGGTGCCGGCCGGGGACCGGCGCGCGGTCGTCGTCGGCGCTGGCCTCGCCGGCACTGCGACCGCCGCGAGTCTCGCCGCGCGCGGCTGGAGCGTCGATCTCGTCGATCGCCACGGCGCGATCGCGGCCGAAGCATCGGGCAATCCCCAAGGCGTGCTGTACGCGCGGCTCTCGCCACACGCCACGGTGTTGAGCGAGCTCGTCGGGTCCGGTCTCCAGTACACGTGCCGATCGCTTCCCGCGCTCGCGCTGGAGCCGGGCAGCGACTTCGAGGCGTGCGGCGTGCTGCAGCTCGCCTACGACGACGACGAAGCGCGCCGCCACGCACAGCTCGCCGCGCTGGGGTGGCCCGACGGCCTCCTCTCTCGTCTCGACCGGGTCGAAGCCTCGGCACGTGCCGGGATCGACGTCCCCGCGGGCGGAATGCTGTTTCCTCATGCAGGTTGGGTGCATCCGCCAGCGGTCTGTCGAGCCTTGGCGAACCACTCGGCGATCCGGCTCGTCCTCAGCCGCGAGGCGGTGCAGCTCCGCCGCGCCGCCGACGGGTGGGTCGTCTCCGACGGCACGGAAGACATCGCGGCGGCGCCGGTCGTCGTGATCGCCGCCGCGGGCGCATCCGCCGCCTTCGCGGAGACGAGGCACTTGCCCTTGCGCTTGATTCGCGGGCAGCTCAGCTTCGTCCCGGCGACGCCCGCCAGCCGCGCGCTCCGAACAGTGCTTTGCGGCGAGGGCTATGTGGCGCCGGCACACAACGGGCAGCACAGCCTCGGCGCGACGCACCGGTTTCGTGACCCGTCGACCGCGCTCACTGCCGCCGAGCATCGCGAGAACCTGGCCAAGCTGGCGCGGTTGGCGCCCGTGCTCTACGCCGCCGTCGGCGGTGACCGCCTCGACCCCGCGCAGCTTCCTGGCCGTGCAGCGCTGCGCTGCTCCGCCCCGGACTATCTCCCGATCGTCGGACCGGTCATCGACGCCGAGGCGTTCGCGATCGCCTACGCGCCGCTCGCCCGCGACGCAACGCTCGAGATCGAGGCGTCGTCGCCTTGGCTCGACGGCCTGTACGTGAACACGGCCCACGGGTCGCGCGGTCTCGTCACGGCGCCGCTTTCGGGCGAGATGCTCGCCGCGTATCTGGAGGGCGAGCCGGCACCACTGCCCCGAGCGGTGATGGAGGCGGCACACCCGAGCCGCTTTCTGCTGCGCAGCCTGATCCGGCGGCGCAGTGCCACTCCGCGTTAGACCCCCGCTTTCTTGGGGGCCAGCCCTGGGTACCTAGCGCTTCGCGGGGATGTGCTTCGCCAGCTCGATCTTGGCGATCGCGTTCCGGTGCACCTCGTCCGGCCCGTCGACGAGCCGCAGCACGCGGTTCCAGGCGTACATCCACGCCACCGGGAAGTCGTCGCTCACGCCGCCCCCGCCGTGGGCCTGGATCGCCCAGTCCATGACCTGCTGCGCGACGTTCGGCACGTAGACCTTGATCATCGCGATCTCCGCGCGTGCGACCTTGTTGCCGACCGTGTCCATCATGTGGGCCGCCTTGAGCGTGAGCAGCCGCGCGGCCTCGATCATGATCCGCGCCTCGGCGATGCGCTCCTGGGTCACCGTCCGCTCGGCGACCGGCTTGCCGAACGTCACCCGCGAGAGGGTCCGCTTGCACATCAGCTCGAGCGCGCGCTCCGCCGCACCGATCGCCCGCATGCAGTGATGGATCCGGCCTGGCCCGAGACGGCCCTGCGCGATCTCGAAGCCGCGACCTTCGCCGAGCAGGATGTTCGACACCGGCACACGCACGTTCTCGAAGTCCACCTCGGCGTGTCCGTGCGGTGCGTCGTCCGCCCCGAAGATCGTCAGCGGCCGCAGCACCTTGACGCCGGGGGTCTCGCGCGAGATCAGGACCATCGACTGCTGCTGGTGCCGCGGCCCGTCGGGGTCGGTCTTGCCCATGAAGATGAAGAGCCTGCACCGCGGATCCATCGCTCCTGACGACCACCACTTCCGGCCGTTGACGACGTAGTGGTCGCCGTCGCGCTCGATGCGCCCGCGGATGTTGGTCGCGTCCGACGACGCGACCTCCGGCTCGGTCATCGCGAAGCAGGAACGGATCTTCCCTTCGGCGAGCGGCTCGAGCCACTCGCTCTTCTGCGCCGCGTTGGCATAGAGGATCAGGGTCTCCATGTTGCCGGTGTCGGGCGCCGAGCAGTTGAAGACTTCCGGCGCCCAGAACACGCGGCCCATGATCTCGCACAGCGGCGCGTACTCGGCGCTCGTGAGCTCGCCGCCGTGCGCCTTGGGCCACCACAGATTCCACAGCCCCTGCGCCCGCGCCTTGGGCTTCAGCCCTTCGATGAGCTTCGTCGGCGTCCAGCGCTGGCCGCGGCGCGTGTTCTCCTCGACCTCCTCGTAGAACCGCCGCTCGTTCGGGTAGATGTGGTCATCCATGAAACGCTGCAGCTTCTCCTGCAGGGCCTTCACCTTGTCCGAGTACGCGAATTCCATCGCAGCGACTCCGTTGAGTTTGAATTCCGGCCGCTACCGGCCGAGGTCGACGGCACGCTCGCGCAGCGTCCGATCGCTCCGGAGCTTGTACTTCTCGACGCGGTGCGTCGGCGTCTTCGGCAGTGCCTCGACGAAGGCGACGTAGCGCGGCACCTTGATCGGTGCGAGCCGCTCGCGACACCACGCCGCGACCTCCTCGGCGGTCACGCTCGCGCCGGGCCGCGGGACGACCGCGACGAGGATGTCGTCCTCGCCGAGCTCGGAAGGCACCGGGATCGCCGCCGCTTCCAGGACCCCCGGATGCCCCCCGATCACCCGGTCGAGCTCGGCACCGGAGATGTTCTCGCCCCGCTTGCGGATGATGTCCTTCTTCCGGGCCACGAACCAGAAGTACCCGTCGGCGTCCCGCGACCCGAGGTCGCCGGTCAGGAACCACCCGTCGCGGAACGCCGCCGCGGTCTGCTCGGGATCGCGGTAGTAGCCTTGCATCACGATCGGGGTGCGTACGGCGAGCTCGCCCGTCGCCCCGTCGGGCAGATCCCGCCCGGCGTCGTCCACGACCTTCATCTCCGCGAACGCCATGCCGTGGTCCGGGTGCCGGCTCGGCTTGCCCATGGCCCCGATCTTGTGCGGCCCGGGGAACGGATTGTTCAGCACGCCCGGGATCTCGGACATGCCGTACCCCTCGATCAGCGTCGGCACGCCGAACTCGTCCTGAAATACGCGGTACACCTCGGCGGTGAACGGCGCGCCATAGATCTTTTGCAGCCGATGCCCTGGCACGAACTCGCTGCGCGGCCGGCTCATGAGGATGGTCGACACCGCGGCGATGGTGTTGACCTCGGTCGCGCCGGTCTCGGCGACGGTCTTCCAGAACGTGGATGCCGAGAACCTCGGCACGAGGACGAGCGTCGCGCCGGCCGCGAGCGCGCCCGCGAGCGAGTAGAACAGCGCGTTGATGTGGAACATCGGCAGGATGCACAGCAGCCGGTCGGCGGGCTGCAGGTACATGCGCTCGACGAAGCCCTCGCCCGTCAGCACCACGTTCCGCTGACTGTGCATGACGCCCTTGGGGAACCCGGTCGTCCCGGAGGTGTAGATGAAGACGCACGTCGAGTCCGCCGTGCCCACCTCGGGCGGCGGCTCCGCCGTAACGCGTGCGAGCTCGTCGGTGAACACGGGCAGGCCCGCCTCCCCCGCCTCGTTGAGCATGCGCCATGGCGCCGGAGAGAGGCCGGCCGTCGCGGCACTCACCGTCGCCAGCGCGGCCGGCGAGCTCAGCACGCCGCTGACCTGCGCATGCGACAGCACATAGCGCGCCTCCTCGACGCCGTAGTCCGGGTTGACGGGCGCCATGATCGCGCCGAGCCGCGCGAGCGCGAGCAAGGTGATCACCGTCGACGGATGGTTCTGCGACATCACGCCGACGCGATCGCCGGGCTTCACGCCCCGCGCGGCGTACATCGCGGCGGCACGATCGACCTCGCGCGCCGTGTCGCGGTAGTTGAGCGAGCGGCCCTCGAAGACGAGGAACTCCCGCTCCGGCGCGGCGCTCGCACGGCTTGCGAGCACCGAACGGAGCGAGCCCCGCTGCGCGGGGTAGCTCGAGATGACGTCGATCGGCCGGGCGAGCTCGGTCATCGCCGCTTGCGCCGCAGCCTGCCGCGCGCGTGGGCCGTGGCCTCCTCTTCCACTCGGTGCCAGACCTCCTGCGCGATGGGCCGCCGGTTCTCCTCGAGGATGTGGCCGACGAGCCCGACGGCGCGGGCCATGACCCCGAGCCCGCGACAGACCTGCCACGGCAGCCGCATCTCGCAGCAGATCGCCGCAATCGCCCCCGTGGCGTTGATCGGCAGCGCCCGGCCGTACGCCTTCGCGGCCCGGCGCGCGACGCGCCGCATGAGCTCGACGTACGGGCCGCTGAAGCCGGTCGCGCGCGCGACCGCGAACAGCCGCGGCGTGCGCGGGTCGATGGGCTTGTGGATCGGGTGACCGAGCCCCGGGATGATCCGGCCGGCCGCGCGGTGGTCGGCGACGATCCTGTCGGCGAGCTCGGGCAGCGAGACCTTTGCCTTCGGATCGGGAAGCGCAGCGGCGAGCATCCTGGCAGCGCCCTCGGTGGACCCGACGAACACGCTGCCAAGGCCCAGCAGCCCGGCCGCCACCGCCGCCTGCAGCGCTTCGGGTGCGCCGGTGTAGGTGAGGCGCGTCGCGAGCGTGGACGGCACGATGCCGTGCTCGACCAGCGTCACGAGCATCGCGTTGAACATCCGCGACTCGCGCGCGTTGGGCAGGCGGCCGGTGACTTCCAGGAACCCCATGTCGCCGAGGTTGACCCGGCCGATGAGTTCGCGGACCAGGTCGTACCCGAAGACGCCGATCCGCTCCGGCGTGCTCCAGGCGATGTCGGACCGAAGTCGTGCGCGTGGCTTCATGCGTCGGGCCAGTATAGCCGCGCCGGATTGTCGACGAGCACCTTCCGGCGCAGCCCCTCGTCCGTGCAGAACGCGGCGAAGAGGTCGACCAGCTCGCCGTCGTCCGGCATCGCGCCCGGCACGTTCGGATGGGGCCAGTCGGTGCCCCACAGGACCCGGTCGGGCGCCGCCTCGATGATGGCCCGGGCGATCGGAATCGCGTCGTGGAACGGCCGGTGGCCGCCCGAGGAGACCCGCTCGCCGCCCGAGACCTTGACCCACGCCCGCTCGTCGCGCTGGAGCTCGAGGAGCCACTTGAGTGGTGGCTGGTCCAGCCCGCCACCCGACTTGACGCGGCCCATGTGGTCGATGACGTAAGGAACGGGCATCCGCTGCAGGAGCTCGCGGTGCGTACCGATGTCCTCCGCGTCGAAATGCAGCTCGACGTGCCAGCCGAGCCCCTTCGCCCGGTTCACGGTGTGGTCGAAGAACACGGGATCAGGGGCGCCGCCGAGGTGGCGCACGAAATTGAACCGCACGCCCCGCACGCCGCCGGCGTGCAGCGCTTCGAGCTCGCGGTCGGTCACGTCGGTGCCGACCAGAGCGACCCCCCGGCACGCGCCGCCGCTCGCCGCGATCGCGTCGAGCACGGCCCGGTTGTCGGCGCCGTGCGGGGTCGCCTGGACGATGACGGCGCGCGACAGGCCGAGGTGCGCGTGGAGCTCCGCGAGGCGCTCCTTTGGCGCTGGCTCGGCCGGCGTGTACGGCCGGTCGGCCGCGTAGGGGAACTTCCCGGGCGGCCCGAAGACGTGACAGTGCGCGTCGCACGCGAGCGGCGGCGGCACGTACTTCGGCCTGGTCGGGTTCGAAAGCGGCGGGCGCGCGAGAATCCTGGTCGTCATCGCGCCCCGCGGCTCACTGCTTCTCGATCTTCGCCCGCTCGATCACGTCCCGCCACTTGGCGATCTCCGCCACGAGGAACTCGCGGAACTCGCCCGGCGTGCTCCCCTGCGCCACGACGCCCAGACCGTGCAGCCGCTGCCTCACCTCCGGCGACGCGAGCGCGGCGTTGACCTCCTTGTTCAGCCGCTCGACGATCGCGCGCGGCGTCCTCGCCGGCGCCGCAATCCCGTTCCACGCCGATGCCTCGTAACCGGCGACCCCGCTCTCGGCCACGGTCGGGACGTCCGGGAGGCCCGAGAACCGGCGCTTGGACGTCACGGCAAGCGGCTTCAGGCCGCCAGCCTTGATCTGCGGCAACGCCGGCGCGATGAACTCGAACGCCGCCTGGACCTCGTTGCCCCTGAGCGCCGTGAGCACCGCCGGCGTGCCCTTGAACGGCACCGTCTGCACGTCGATGCCCGCCATCGACTTGAAGAGCTCGGCGGCCAGGTGCTGGGTGCCGCCGGGGTTGATCGTGCCGATGTTCAGCTTGCCGGGGTTCGCCTTCGCGGCCGCGATCAGCTCGCCCACGGAGCTGATCTTCCATTCCGCGTTGACCAGGACGACCATGTCGAACAATCCGAGGGTCGACACGGGCGCGAAGTCGTTCACCGCATCGTAGGGCAGCGACTTGAACAGCGCCACGCTGACCGCCTGGCCGTTCGTCAGCAGCAGCAGCGTGTGCCCGTCGGGGTCCGCCTTCGCCACGATCTCCGACGCAACGATCCCGCCGGCGCTCGGGCGGTTCTCCACGAGCACCTGCTGGCCCATCGTCTCGCTCATCTTCTGCGCCAGCACGCGCGCGCTGATGTCGCCGACACCCCCGGGGCCGAATGGCACGACGATGCGTACCGGCTTCGATGGGTAGCTCTGCGCGAGCGCCGCTGCGCCGCCGACCGACAAGGCGACGCACAGTGCCGCCCCTACCGCACGCGTGAGAAACCGGTTCATACCCTACCTCCTCGTTGGGGTGATCACTCCCCCCGCCAGGGAGGATGGTATAGCAACCGGGGATCGCCTCCGCGAGCCCCGGGCACTCGAGCCCACCTCGAGGATTGCCGCGCCGGGGCTCGAGCCGCGATTGGGCCGCATCCCAACCCGCGGGGGTTTGCGGATGGACGGCGATTGTTGGTATGGTTCTTGTTCTCAGCCCGGCTCACACCAAAGGACAGCGTCGCCGCCATGACCCAACGCACCACACCGCCGTTCCGCGCCGATCACGTCGGCAGCTTCCTGCGCCCGAAGGAGCTCCTCGACGCGCGGGACCGTCACCAGAAGGGCACGATCTCCCGCGCGCAGCTCCGCGAGGTCGAGGACCGCGCCATCCGCGACGTCGTCCGGATGCAGGAGGAGCTCGGGCTGCAGGGCATCACCGACGGCGAGTTCCGCCGCACGTTCTTCCACATCGACTTCCTCGAGCAGCTGCAGGGTGTCGAGACGAAGGGCGGGATCCAGGTCAAGTTCCACACCACCCAGGGCGACATCGACTTCGCCCCGCCCGTGCTCCAGGTGACCCGGAAGGTGCGTCACGACCAGCCGATCCAGCTCGAGGACTTCAAGTTCCTGCGCTCGGTCACGAAGCGGCTCCCGAAGGTGGCGATCCCTTCCCCGACGATGCTCCACTTCCGCGGCGGGCGCGGCGCGATCAGCCGCGAGGCCTATCCCGACCTCGAGCAGTTCTACGCGGACATCGCGGCCTGCTACCGCGATGAGATCAAGAGCCTCGCGGACGCCGGGTGCACGTACGTCCAGCTCGACGACACCAACCTCGCCTACCTCTGCGACCCGAAGATGCGCGAGGGCGTGAAGGGCCGCGGCGACGACCCAAACGAGCTGCCGAAGCGCTACGCGAAGCTCATCAACGCCGCGATCGCCGAACGGCCGAAGGGCATGACGGTCGGCATCCACCTCTGCCGCGGCAACTTCAAGAGCGCGTGGGCGGCCGAAGGCGGCTACGAGCCGGTCGCCGAGGTGCTGTTCAACGAGCTGAAGGTGGACGGCTACTTCCTCGAGTACGACGACGCGCGCTCCGGCGACTTCTCGCCGCTGCGCTTCGTGCCGAAGGGCAGGATCGTGGTGCTCGGGCTGGTCACCAGCAAGGTCCCGGATCTCGAGTCCAAGGACGCGCTGAAGCGGCGCATCGACGAGGCCGCGCGCTTCGTTCCCCTCGACCAGCTCTGCCTCTCGCCGCAATGCGGCTTCTCGAGCACGGTACACGGCAACCAGCTCACGACCGACGCCCAGGCAGCCAAGGTCCGACTCATCGTCGACACCGCGCGCGAGGTGTGGGGCACGGCGTAGCGCGCGCAACCGGGCGGAGGCCTCCATGGCACGCATCATCGGCGGCATCGGCACGTCGCACGTGCCGACGATCGGCATGGCGTTCGACCGCAAGAAGCGGGACGATCCCAACTGGACGCCGCTCTTCGAGGGCTACGACGCGGTCGCGAGCTGGCTCGCCGCGCGCAAGCCCGACGTGCTGGTGTTCTTCTACAACGACCACGCGACCTCGTTCTTCTTCGACCTCTACCCCACCTTCGCGATCGGCGTGAGCGACGAGTTCGCGATCGCCGACGAGGGTCTGGGCCCCCGGCCGCTCCCGCGGATCAAGGGGCACCCGCGCCTTGCCCGGCACCTGGCCGAGTCGCTGGTGAACGCGGAGTTCGACCTCGCGGTGTTCCAGGACCTGCCGCTCGACCACGGCTGCAACTCGCCGCTCACCATGCTGTGGCCGCATTCGCCCGACTGGCCGGGCGCCCTGGTCCCGATCGAGATCAACGTCGTGCAGTACCCGCTGCCGACGGCGCTCCGCTGCTACAAGCTCGGCCAGGCGGTGCGCCGCGCGGTGGCGTCCTACCCCGAGGACCTCAAAGTGGTCGTGGTCGGGACCGGCGGCCTCTCGCACCAGATGCAGGGCGAGCGCGCCGGCTTCAACAACACCGAGTGGGACATGCGCTTCCTCGACCTGATCGAGCGCGAGCCGGAGACGCTCGCGGCGATGCGGCACGTCGACTTCGCGCGCCTCGGCGGGAGCGAAGGCGTCGAGGTGATCATGTGGCTCGCGATGCGCGGCGCGCTTTCCGACGCCGTGCGCAAGATCCACCAGAGCTACTACCTGCCGATGACGACGGCGATGGCCGTGGCGGTGTTCGAGGAGCCCGAGGCACCCCCGCGTGCCGCGGCGGAGACAGCGATGCACGGGGCGCGCATTCCTGCATGAACCCCCAGCTCGAAGGCATCGAGACGCTCGAGGGCACGTACCCGTTCGACCTCGAGCGCAGCGCGAAGGCGCTGCGGGTGAACCGCTTTTTTCGCGGGCTCATCGTGCCGGAGAACCGCCAGCTCTTCCGTGACCGCCCCGAGGCGGCGTTCGACAAGGCCGGGCTCACCGACGAAGAGCGGCAGATGGTGCGCGCTCGCGACTGGCGCGCCCTGGTCCACTACGGCGCGACCTTCTTCGCGCTCGAGAAACTCGCCCGGGTGAGCGGCGTGTCCAATCCCGAAATGGTTGCACAGATGCGCGGCGAAACGCTCGAGACGTTCCTCAAGACCAGGAACGTTCCCGGCGCGCGCTAGCGCGGAGGCAAGAGCATGGCGAAGCCCACCATCTGCGTTCTGCACCCCGGCGAGATGGGGTCGGCGGTCGGCCGCGCCGCGCGTGCCGCCGGCGCGCGCGTGCTCTGGAGCTCGACGGGCCGGGGCGACGCGACCCGAAAGCGGGCCGTCGAAGCGGGGCTGGAAGACGCAGGCACGCTCGAAGCCGCGCTGGCGAGCGCCGAGAGCGTGCTTTCGGTCTGCCCGCCTCACGTTGCCCTCGACGTCGCCCGCGCCGTAGCCGCCCGCGGGTTCCGCGGTCTGTTCGTCGACGCCAACGCCGTCTCTCCCGAAACGGCCCGGCGCCTCGCGGCGACCGTCGAGGTCGCCGGCGCGCGCTTCGTCGACGGCGGCATCGTCGGGCCGCCGCCGAGTGCCGGTTCCAGCACCCGTCTGTATCTCTCCGGAGACGGCGCCCGTCGCGCCGCCGAGCTCTTCGCGGGAACTCCGCTCGCGACCGTCGTGCTCGACGCGCCGGTCGGCGCCGCATCTGCGGTCAAGATGTGCTACGCCGCGTGGACGAAGGGCACCGCTGCGCTGATCCTTGCCGTCCGTGCGGTCGCGGAGAGCGAGGGCGTCGAAGCGGCGCTCGCCGAGGAGTGGCGCATCTCCCAGCCCGATCTCTTCCGGCAGCTCGATCGCGCGGTTGCGCAGAGCCGGAAAGCCTGGCGCTGGGTCGGCGAGATGGAGGAGATCGCGGCGACGTTCGGCGAAGCCGGCCTGCCCGAGGGCTTCCACCTCGCCGCCGCGGAGATCTGCCGCACGCTCGAGTCGTTCAAGGACGCCCGCGGGACCACGATCGACGAGCTCGTGACCGCGCTTCGCGCCACGCCCGCGAAGAAGGCGGTCAGCGCCGGGGGCTGAGCCGGGCGAGCTAATGCAGCAGGACTCCCGCCGCGTCGGCGCGCGGCGCGGGTTCCTGTCGAATCCAACGCTCGAGCGCCGCGGCGGGCAACGGCGGGCTGATGAAGTTGCCCTGCGCCTGGTCGCACCCGAGCCGGCGAAGCGTCTCGAGCACGCTCGCCTCCTCCACCCCTTCGGCGGTCACGGCCAGCCCCATGTGGTGCGCGAGATCGATCGTGGCGCGCACGATCGCCGCGTCGTCGCGATCGCGCACCAGGCCCATCACGAACGACTTGTCGATCTTGAGCTCGTCCACCGGCAGCCGCTTCAGGTAGGCGAGCGACGAATACCCGGTCCCGAAGTCGTCGATGGCCAGCCGCACACCCATCGCGTGCAGGCGCTCGAGGATCTCCAGGGCATGCGCGGGATCCTCCATCACGGCGCTCTCGGTGACCTCCAGCGAGATGGCTTCCGGCTTCATGCCGTGCGCGCCGGCCAGCTCCGCGAGCAAGCGCGGGAAGTCGGGCGTGTGGAGATCGCGGGCCGAGATGTTGACCGATACGCGGAGGTCGATCCCGCGCGCGTGCCAGGCGGCGCATTGCCCGAAGACCATGTTCAGCACCCAGCGGGTGACCGCCTTGATGTATCCGGTCTGCTCCGCGAACGGGACGAACCGCTCCGGCAGGACGACGCCGCGCTCCGGGTGATGCCAGCGCAGCAGCGCCTCCGCCGAGCCCGCCGTCCTGGTGCCAAGGCTGATCGTGGGCTGGAACAGGAGCGCGAGCTGGTCGTGCTCCACCGCGTGGCGCAGCTCGCCCAGGAGCGACAGCCGCGCCGGGGTGTTCTGGTCGTGCCGCGAGTCGTAGATCTCGAAGTCGGTGCCGGCGCGCTTCGCCGAGTACATCGCGACGTCGGCCCGTCGCATCAGGGTGTCGGCGTCGTCGCCGTGCTCGGGGTAGACGGCGATGCCGGTGCTGGCACCGACGTCGACCAGGTGGCCCTCGATCGTGAGCGGCTCCGACAGCACCTCGACGATCTTGCGCGCGACGAGCTTCGCGCCCTCCACGCCCTCGGTCGGCAGGAGCACCGCGAACTCGTCGCCGCCGAGCCGCGCAACGGTGTCGGTCCGGCGCTGCAGCGCGCGGTGCAGGCGGTAGGCCACCTCGCGCAGCAGGAGGTCACCCATGTGGTGGCCGAGCGTGTCGTTCACGTGCTTGAACCGGTCGAGATCCATGGTCAGCACCGCGAGCTGGCCTTGGCCCCGCTCCGCGGCCCTGACCGCCTGCCCGATGCGGTCGTTGAACAGCGCCCGGTTCGGCAGGCCGGTGAGCGGGTCGGCGTAGGCGAGCTCGCTGATGCGGTGCTCGCGCGCCGCGATGCCGTCGCACATGAGGTTGAATGCCGAGGCGAGCTCCCCGATCTCGTCGTCGTCGGCGACTGCCACCCGATGCTCATAGTCGCCCTCTTCGATCTTGCGCGCGGCGGCCACGAGCGCGCCGAGCGGCCGGGTGATGCGGCGGACCATCACGACGCTGCCGATCGCCGCCAGGACCAGGCCGATGAGGGTGAGCGCCAGGAGGGTGGTCTGCAAGCCTTTGAACGGGGCGGTGGCCTGATCGAGTGAGCGCTGCAGCACGCCCGCCGTGACCCCAGCGCCGTCGTTCGCGCCGAGCGGAAACACCAGGCTCTCGAACTCCGGGTCGCCGCCAGCCAGCACTCCGCCCGGCCCTTCCGGAGGCGCGGCGGGAAGCGCCGTCACCAACGCCTCGTGTCGGTCCGCGGGGCGGGTGGACGCGAGCAGCCGCCAGGCATTCGTGCCGTCCCATGCCGCGATCGATACGTCCAGGGAGGTGAGCGCAGCGAGATCCTTCATGACGCGCTCATCGAGGCGGAGCCCGATCACCACCCAACCCATCGGGGCGGCCGGCCGCACCGGCGCCGCGACGAGCTGATAGGCCGCATCGCCGATGATTCCGATCCCGGGCGCGTGCTCCCCGCGCGCTGCTCGCTCGACGTGCCGCGCCACCGGATCCGGGACCGCCCTGCCGCGCGGCGCGCTCGGGTCCGCCAGCAGCCGCCCGTTGGTTCCGACGAGCATGGCCAGATCCGCGCGGGCCCGTTCGGGGTGGCGGCGCAGAATCGCCGCGATGGCGGGCCGATCGCGCATAGCGACCGCTTCGCGCAGCGCGAAGTCGCCTGCCAGCGCCTCTGCCGCCTGCGTAAGGCGCTGGGCATTCTGAGCGAGCAGCCGGTTAAACACCCGCTCGCCCACCGTCAGCTCATCCTGTGCGTGGAGACGTGCGTTATCCGTAATGGCGCTGTGGATGAACGTGTAGCCCGCCACCTGCACCGTGAGCAGGAGGGCGAGAAAGACGACGACGATGCGCGCCTGCAGGCTGCGGAAGCGGAGTGCGGGCAGGTCCATTGCGCGCCCTGCTCTCCTCTTACCGCGTACCGAGCGACGAGTGGTGATCGACGATGAGCCACTTCCCGCCGCGCCTGACGTAGATCATGGTGAAGCGCGCGGACGTTACGTTGACTCGGCCGTCATTCGAAACCCGGCGCATCGTGTAGGACCCCGAGTTGACGCCCGCGTCCCCGTACCGGCGGGGACTCGTCTCCCCGAGCGACACTCGAATCCCCGGGAACGCTTTCAGAAGCTGGGCGTAGTACTCGCGGATCGCGCTCGAGCCCTTGCGCATCTTCGATGCCGACGTTCCCCACATGAGGGCGTCTTCGCCGTACAGGCTCATCAGCGCGTCGAGATCTCCCTTGCTGAAGGCCGCGGCCCACTGCTCGGCGACGGACGGAGGCTCCGGCTGCTCGACGGCGGGAGGCACTTCGCGCTCAGCCGGCGCCGGCGCGCGCTGCTCAGCGACGGGAGGTGACGTAGGCGACTGCGCGCACCCTAGTGGCGCGAGCAGCAGAATCAGAACGAGAGCTCGGACAGGAAGCTGGTTCACCTGGAACTCCGCCGGCGGGGCATTGCGCAAGGCCCGCCTGCTCGGAGGGCAAAGACCTCAGGCCGCTATTCTGTTCGACCATCAGCGAAGCGTCGGGTGGCAGCGCGTGTATGCCGTGCGAAATTTCACGCTTGCGAGGAGAGCGAGAAAGAGGCCAGGTCGACCCGATCAGAGTGCGTCTAGGGCGCGCATCACTGCCCTGGGCTCCCTGGCGATCACGTTCAGCAGCACGAGGGCCGTGCCGCGCGGCATGCGGTCACCGCGCTCCCAGTGACGGAGCGTACCCAGGCTGATCGCAAACTTGGCGGCGAACTCTTCCTGCGTGAGGCCCGTGCGCCGGCGAACCGCCTTCACGTCCACCTTCGCGGGGACGTGCAGTTTCATTCCGCGGACGCGCTTGCCGCGTTGATGCGCGATCGCCTGCCGCAGTCCGTTTCTGATACTCGCAAACGCCTTGCTCATCTGCCTTCCTTCGCATGTCCCTTGAGGACCTGCACGAGCTTGGCGAGCTCGTTCCGCTCGGCCTTGCTGAGGTCCGCCTTCTCGCCCTTTCCGAATACCGTCAAGAGGTAGAGCGGAAGCAACTCGCTGTGAAAGTAATAGATCACCCGAACACCGCCGCTCTTGCCTCGTCCGCTTCGCGCCCAGCGCAACTTGCGAATACCGCCCGTACCCTGGATCAAGTCGCCTGCCTTGGGCTGCGCGGCGACATAGTCGATGACATCCTTGCACTCCGACTCGGACAGGAGCTTCTCCGCGCACCGGATGTACTCGGGCATCTCGGCGACGGTGATCAGCACCCTCGAATACTAATCCATTGGATTACCGACGTCCAGCGTGTGCGGCGCGCAGAAAGCTAACCAAATGCTTGCCCAAACGGGTCCAAAACTCACCAAAAAAACCGGTCAGCCTTGAAAATTGACCCGTTGATTTAAGGCGTGGATGGCGGAGAGGGCGGGATTCGAACCCGCGGTACGCTTTTGGCGTACACACGCTTTCCAGGCGTGCACCTTCGACCGCTCGGTCACCTCTCCGTGCCCGCAAAGCCTAGGGCGCGCGATTCTATCTCAGAGCACCTTCCCCGGATTCATGATCCCGAGCGGATCGAGCGTGCGCTTGATCCTCCGCATCAGTTCCATCTCCACCGGCGACTTGTAGCGCAGGATCTCGTCGCGCTTGTACTGCCCGAGCCCGTGCTCGGCGCTGATCGAGCCGCCGAACGCGGCAACGCTGTCGTGCACGACCCGGTTCACTTCCGCCATCCGCGCGAGGAACGCCGCTTCGTCCCCACCCTCGGGATGCGCGACGTTGTAGTGCAGGTTGCCGTCGCCGACGTGGCCAAACGTCACCATCCGCACACCCGGAAACGCTGCCCCAAGCCGCGCATCCGTCGCCTCGATGAACTCGCCGATCCGCGAGATCGGGATCGAGATATCGTGCTTGATATTCGGGCCCTCCGCGGCCTGGGCCTCGGACACGTTCTCGCGCAGCGCCCACAGCTGCTTGGCTTGGGCGCCGCTCGTCGAGATCACGGCATCGAGCGCGACCCCGGCCTCGATCGCCTCCCCTAACGTCGATTCCATCAGGGCGGCGAGCCCGTCGCCGGCGTGGGTGTCCGAGAGCTCGAGGAGCACGTACTGGGGGTAGGCGGCCTCGAACGGCGCCGGCACGTTGAAGTGCTTGCGGACGAGCGCGAGGCAGATCGCCGAGAAGAGCTCGAACGCCGTCAGGCGATCGCCGCAGTGCGCCTGGACGTGCTCGAGCAGTCGCAGCGCATCGCGCGGCGTGCGCAGCGCGGCCACCGCGGTCGCCTGCGCGCGGGGCTTCGGGAAGAGCTTGAGCACCGCGGCAGTGATGATCCCGAGCGTGCCCTCCGCGCCGATGAAGAGCTGCTTCAGATCGTAGCCGGTGTTGTCCTTGCGCAGGCCTCGCAAGCCCTCCCAGACCTCGCCCGACGGCAACACGACCTCGAGCCCGAGCACGAGGTCGCGAGTGTTCCCGTACCGAAGCACCTGGACCCCGCCGGCGTTCGTCGACAGGTTGCCGCCGATCTCGCAGCTTCCTTCGGCGGCGAGGCTCAGCGGAAACAGGCGGTCCGCCTCGTCGGCCGCGCGCTGCAGGTTCGCCAGAACGCAGCCCGCCTCCGCGGTGATCGTGTTGTTGACCGGGTCGAGCGCGCGGACGCGATGCATGCGGGAAAGGCTGACGATGACCTGCTTGCCGCTCGCGTCGGGTGTCGCCCCGCCACAGAGCCCGGTGTTTCCGCCCTGCGGAACGACCGCCGTGCGCGTCCCGGCGCAAAGCTGCATCACCGCCGCGACCTCGGCGGTCGCCGCCGGCCGCACCACCGCAAGCGGCTTCCCGGAGTAGCGCTTGCGCCAGTCGGTGGCGTACGGCTGCGTTTCGTCGTGCGCGGTGAGAACGTGCGCCGGGCCGACGATCGCCGAGAGCCGTGCCAGAAGCGGTGCGGGATCCACGCGAAAGACGAGCGAGCTCGAAACCTTGCGATTCTAGCCCGCGGCCGACCTACTCGAGGTGATGGTCCATCGCCAGCCGCGACTGCAGATCCCGCGCGCGGCGCGGTGTCAACCGCCCGGAAGGGAAAGGACGCCCGAGGCGCCCCACTCACCGAGCGCAGGCGCGTCAGGTGGCCTGCTTCAGCTGCTCCAGGATCCCGGGGTTCTCGAGCGTCGAGACGTCCTGGGCAATCTCCTCGCCCTTGGCGATCGAGCGCAGCAGCCGCCGCATGATCTTGCCGGAGCGGGTCTTCGGCAGGTTGTCGCCGAAGCGGATGTCCCGCGGCTTTGCGATCGGCCCGATCTCCTTCGCGACCCACTCGCGCAGCTCAGCGGCGATCTTCTTCGCCTCCTCGCCGTTCGGCCGCGGACCCTTCGTCACGACGAACGCGACGATCGCCTCGCCCGTGACCTCGTCGGGGCGGCCGACGACGGCGGCTTCCGCGACCAGCTTGTTCGCCACCAGCGCCGACTCGACCTCCATCGTGCCGAGGCGGTGCCCGGCAACGTTCAGCACGTCGTCGATCCGCCCGACGATGCGGAAGTAGCCCTCCTTGTCGAGGGTCGCGCCGTCGCCCGCGAGGTAGTACTTGCCCTTGAAGTCCTCGGGGTAGTAGCTCTTCTTGTATCGTTCCGGGTCGCCCCAGATGGTGCGGATCATCGCCGGCCACGGCCGCTTGATGACGAGGATGCCACCCTTGCCCTTGCCGACCGGGTGGCCGGTCTCGTCGACGATATCGGCCATGATGCCGGGCAGCGGGAGCGTCGCCGAGCCCGGCTTGAGCGGTGTCACGCCCGGCAGCGGCGAGATGAGCTGGCTGCCGGTCTCGGTCTGCCACCAGGTGTCCACGATCGGGCACCGCGACTTACCGACGGTCGTGTAGTACCAGATCCACGCCTCGGGGTTGATCGGCTCGCCCACCGTGCCGAGGATGCGCAAGGACGACAGGTTGTACTTGTTCGGCAGATCCCCGCCCGCCTTGATCAGGGAGCGGATCGCCGTCGGCGCGGTGTAGAAGACCGAGACCTTGTGGTCCTGGATGATCTTCCAGAACCGCCCGGCGTCGGGATAGGTCGGCACGCCCTCGAACATCACCTCGGTCGCGCCGCAAGCGAGCGGGCCATAGGTGATGTACGTGTGGCCCGTGACCCAGCCGACGTCCGCCGTGCACCAGAAGACGTCGGTCGGCTTGTGGTCGAAGACCCACTTCATCGTGAGGATGGCCTGCAGCAGATAGCCACCGGTCGAGTGCTGCACGCCCTTCGGTTTCCCGGTCGAGCCGGAGGTGTACAGGATGAAGAGCGGATGCTCGGCGTTGACCCAGGTCGGCTCGCAGTCCTGCGGCTGCCCCTCGATCACCTCGTGCCACCACTTGTCGCGCGGCGACTGCATCTTCACCGGCGTGCCGGTGCGCTTGTAGACGATGACGTTTCGCACCTTCTCGCAGCCACCCATCGCGAAGGCCTCGTCGACTGCGGGCTTCAGGGGGATCTCGCGGCCGCCGCGGAACTGCCCGTCGGCAGTGATGACCTCGGTGGCGCCGGCGTCGATGATCCGCTCCTGCAGGCTCTTTGCCGAAAAGCCGCCGAAGACGACCGAGTGCGTCGCGCCGATCCGCGCGCAGGCCTGCATCGCGACGACGACCTGGATCGACATCGGCATGTAGACGAGCACCCGGTCGCCCTTCTGGATCCCGTGGGCCTTCAGCGCGTTCGCGAGCTTGCAGACCTCGTGGTAGAGCTGCCGGTAGGTGATCTTCGTCACCTTGCCGTCGTCGGCCTCGAAGATGATCGCGACCTTGTCGCCTTGCGTCTTGAGGTGGCGATCGAGGCAGTTGTACGAGGCGTTCAGCTCGCCGTCGTAGAACCACTTGAAGAACGGCGCGTTCGACTCGTCGAGGACCTTCGTGAACGGCTTCGACCAAAGCACGTGCTCGCGGGCGAGCCGGCCCCAGAAGCCCTCGAAGTCGCGCTCGGCCTCGTCGCACAGCGCCCGGTAGGCGGCCATGCCGGACACGTTCGCCTGCTTGACGAACTCGGGCGAGGGCGCGAACACCCGATGTTCCTGCAGCACTGACTCGATGGTTGCGGCCATGACGCGAAAATCTCCTTTGTGCTCTGTCGTGGGACGCGGCGACGCGAGGCCCGATTCTGGCGCGGCGCGCTTACGCACGCCTTACGGCCCCTCTCGGTGCCCAATGACAGCATCCGCAGCCCGGGTTGTAAAGCCGCCGGCGCTCGGGTCGGTCGGCCGGCCCGGCGCAGGCGGGCGCTTGCGCGGGATTGTGCACTGCGGCATCATCCTTCCCGCGCCCGGGCGAGCGCCCGGAACGAGGAGGAACCGATGAACCAGCTCCGCGACCCGATGCTCCGGAAGAGCCTCGCCTCGGCCGCCCCCGCCGACGACTTCGGACAGGTCGTGCGTTCGACGATCCTCGCCGACTTCTGGCCCGGAATCCAGCTCTATTACCCGCCGGTCAAGTACGCCCCCGCGCTCGGCATCTACGAGGATCTCGAGGCGGCCGCGCAGCGCTTCCGGAAGCACGCCTACGGCACCAACGCGCACACGCTGATCTTCGACCTGGAGGACGGCTGTCGCCAGAAGGAGATGAGCCGCGAGCTGCTCCAGCGCGAGCTGCCCGGCCTGCCCCGGCAGCGGTCCCTGCAGGTCGCGCTGCGCGTCAACCCGTTCCGCACCGACGAGTACGAGAAGGACATGCAGCTCATCCGCGACATGTCCAACTTCGTCGACGTCGTGATGCTGGCGAAGGCCGGCGAAGCCTACGGCGCCGCCGAGATCCGCGATCTCTCGGCGCTGCTCGCCGGCTTCAACCACCGGATGACGATCCAGCCGATCATCGAGCACCCGAAGTCGCTGAAGATGGCCCCGGAGATCATGCAGTACGCGACCGTGCGGCACGTCGTGTTCGGCATCCAC
>Ga0184633_10000138_pt1 | contig 22292 bp, 20 predicted proteins | sample PLM31_170_b1_FD_133156 | JGI IMG/M metagenome (GOLD analysis project Ga0184633, IMG submission 133156) | Groundwater sediment microbial communities from an aquifer in East River, Colorado, USA - PLM3-1_170_b1 | ecosystem: Environmental > Terrestrial > Soil > Riparian zone | place: USA: East...
CAACGGTCGGTTGGAGGTGTATATGGACGGTGGAATCCGCCGTGGGACCGATGTGCTGAAGGCCCTCGCGCTCGGAGCGAGGGCCGTGCTCCTCGGCCGGTCCATCCTGTGGGGCCTCGCGCTCGGAGGCGCGGAAGGCGTGCGCGCCGTCCTCGATCACCTGAAGAAAGAGTTCGAACTAGCGATGGCGTTGGCTGGCCGCGCGAACGTGTCGCAGATCGACGCCACGCTCGTGCAGCGGGCCTAGTGCGCCTCGACCGACCCGAGGAACTCCAGGAGGAATCCGACCGCGCCCGCGTTCTCCGCGGGTCGAGGCGGAAGCCGCCCGAGGGCAAGCTTTTCGGGAATCAGCTCTCGGAGCCGCCCAAGGTCTTCGTATCGATAACCGAGGGCCGCGGCGTTTCGCTCCGCTTCGACGTGGCCTTTCGGCGGAATCGCGATCACCGGGGTCCCGGCCGCGAGAGCTTCGTTCACCGTCCCCTTGCCCGCGGTCGTGATGACGAGATCCGCGGCGAGGACGTAGTCCTGCAGGTTCGGGAGGAATCCAAACGTATACACGCCAGGCGCGGGCTTCACCTTCAACTTCGGGCCACTGACGACCACCATCGAGGCGTCCTCCAGATTCAGTTCGCGGAACGCCTTCATGGCGGCGCGGATGAGGAAGTCGCCGATTCCGGTCCCGCCTGCCGTCACGAGGATCGTCTTCTTCCGGAAGAAAAGATCCTCCCGCAGCTTCTCCCGGGGGGCGCTGAACGGTCGGACGATGGGACCGATTCGTCGCACGTTGGGCCACGCGGGGGCCTCGCCCGCGGCAAGGATGAGATCGACCTTCCTCGCAAACCGGGAGAACCAGAAGTTCCCGTAGCCCTCGAGGACGCGGGAGGGGAAATCCTTCGCGAAGTCATGACGGACCGCGTTGAGGATCATCGCGGTGGGGACGCCTCGTCGGACCGCCTCCCGCGCGAAAGCGACCTCCCCGTCGGAGAGGAGAAATCGGAACGACGACCAGTCCGCCTCCGCGCGCAGGTGGCGCCGGGCGACCCGGAGATACCTCCCGTAGTCGGCGTACCACCGCCACACGGGGAGGAGCGTCCCGTCTCGGGCGGGCCAATCCGGCGCGGGTGGCGCCGTGAGCGCATCGAACCCACTTGTGATGATCAGGTCCAGGGCTGGGGAGCCCGCGACGAAAAACAGATACAGGTCTGGCCGTCGCTCCACAAGGCCCCTCGCGAGCGCGACCGCGCGGGTCGCATGACCGAGTCCTTGGGAATGGACGGCGAAGTATCCGCGGATTTCCCCCATCTCGTGGTTGATGGATGCGTGTAACAAAAGCGTTTGGCGGGTAACGCGCCGATCCGCGGCACCCCGCCAAGGCCTTTTATCGCTTCCGAGCGTTCGCGAGGCCGTGGAACTCACGACTCTCGCGAAGTATCCGTTCCTCCGGGAGGCCTCCGCCTACATCCGGGCGGAACAGGTGTCCCTCGAGGAGATCCTCTCCGAGCCCGCATACGCCCGCGCCCGCGCCATCGGAAAGGCCCGCGTGCTGGAGGCCCTGGAGAAAGGCCCGGACGCGAAGCGCATCGCGATCGCCCCGGCAGACCAGCTGTCGCAGCTGCTCGCGTACCCGGTCGCCCGGATCCTCGTCTCGGCGCTCGAGGACACCTACCTGATTCGGCGGTTCGCGCTCCGGGAGGCCATCGCAGCGGAGCACCTCCTCGGGGAGGATTCGGACGACCTCCTGCTTCACATCGCCGCGCAACTGCCGATGGACCTCCGACGTGAGGACGGCGGTTTCCGCCTGCACTTCTCCGACTTCCTCCGGTTCACGAGCACGATGCGCGACACCCCGTGGAAGCTGATCAACCAGCGCGTGGAACGCGGATCCGTCCTGTTGCGCCGGGAGAAAGCGCTCCGCGTGATGCGGAATGCGATTCAGCGACACATCGAACAGGGCCTGCCCTTGCCCGTGAACGACGAGATCCTCGGAACCTTCAAGAAGGACCTTGGGGAAATCCGAAGGCTCCTGGAGGCGAAAAAGGCGACCTTCAAGGCGGAGGACATCGGGAAGGTGAGCATCACCCGCTTCCCGCCGTGCATGTACAACCTGCTCGCGCAGATCCAGAACCACGAGAACGTGCCCCACATGGGCCGCTTCGCGATCGTCGCTTTCTTGCATCACATCGGATTGGGCAACGAGGAGATCTACCGGGTCTTCGGCGACGTCCCGGATTTCGCCGCGGATGTGACGCGGTACCAGATCGAACACATCACGGGCACGTCGAGCCCGACGGAGTACACACCGCCGGAATGTTCGACGATGAAGTCGTACGGGATCTGCCCTGGACCCGACCGGATCTGCCTGTCGATCAAGCACCCCCTCTCGTACTACCGCGTGAAGGGCCGGGAACGGCGACCGACAGGAGAGAGCGCGTCCACAGCGACCTAGGCGGAGAAGCCCCGCCAGGTCTGCCACGCCCGCTGTACCGCCGTCACATGGCCAAGGACCGCGAACAGGACCATAAACCACTCGAGCGGCTGGAAGGAAACGGGACCGGTCCCCCAGAAGACCGTGGCATTCGGGGAGACGAGGAGTTGAATGAGGCCTCCGAGGAACAGGAGGACGAGGCGGTCCGCGCGACCGAGGAGGCCCGCGTATCGCCGACCCTGGCCCACCGCCTGAGCCTGGGTGCCCATGTATGACGTCAGGAGGACTCCGAGCAGGGCCAGCGTGCCGACCCCCAGCTGGCAGTACGCGGAGAAGGCCACCCCCCCGATCATGAACACGTCTGCATATCGATCCAGGACATGGTCGAGGAAATCCCCGCGGGCTGAGGCCTTCCCTGCAAGCTTTGCGACCTTTCCGTCGAGCGCGTCCAAGAACGCGTTCGCCGGGAGCAGAACGAGGGCGAGGGCGAGGAATCCGGCTCCTCCGAGGATGAAGGAAATTCCTGCCCCCGCAGCCGCTACGAGACCCATCCAGGAGATCGTGTCCGGGCTCACGTGGACGAGTCGCACCGCGACCGGCGTGAGAAGCCAATCCGCGACCGCTCGATAGCGGTCTAGTACCACGAGAGCACCTCGTCGCTCCAGTCCACGGACCCGGCTTCATGTCCCGCGAACTGACCTTGCAGAATCTTGAGGACCGTGTCCGCGGTTTCCTCCGGTCGAACGTCGGTCGTGTCGACCTCGTAGACAAAGGGCAGACGCGCGGCCGCCTCCTGGGTGATCACGTCGATCGCCTCCGCCTCGACGTTCTCGCGAACCTTCGCCTCGGGCCACCCGCGGCTCCGCAATCGCTTCGCGAGCGTCCGGGGATGGCAGCGCAGCACGATCGCGAGGTTCGCGCTCATCCGGTGAGCATAGTGGGACACGAGGAAGCCGACTTTCGCCGGGACATGGATCTCGCGGTCGAGTCGGTCCACATCCACCTCGAGGGCGCCGCGGGCCTCGTCGACTCCCGTGATCAGGTTCCTCTCCTTCGCGAGTCGGTCCAGCGAGACCACGTAGTACCCGCGCTGGCCGAGAATCTCTGCAACGGAACTCTTCCCCGTCCCCGGGGTACCCGTGAGCGCGACGAGCACGCTTCGCGCAATCGGGTGCCGACTATTAAGGGTTCAGGGAATCGATTCGATCCTCCATTGGGAATCGATCCGCGAGCTGCCCGTAGAACGCCAGGCTCCGGGACTGGTCCGCGAGCATCCGGCGGACCCGTTCCCGAGTCGTCGGATCGCGGACCCGTTCAAACTCGAAGTCGTATCGGACGTCGACGAGGATCAGCGGCTCGGGAGGCGCGAGGCCGAAATCCGATCGGACGCCGGGCCGGAGGGCTCGCTCGATGTCGATGACGGATTTGCTCCCCGATTCGACGAGGAGGGCGGCGGCGATCATGCGTCGCACGAGATTCCAGGCAAATCTTCGGGCGCGAAAATCGAGGGCGACGCCTACGCCGTCTCGAGCCGCGCAGGCCTCGTCAATCGACAGGACGGTGCGCTCCCGATCGCGGGTAAAGTTCCGGAAGTCGTGCTCGCCGATGAAGACCCGCAGAGCATCCGAGAGGCGGCGTTCGTCATGGTCGCAGGGAAGCATGTACCGGTACCACCGCTCCCGAGCGCGCCTCGCGCTGAACGTCGGTGGGACGCTCGCGACTGCCCAAGCCCAAACGTTTCGAGCTTTCGCGTTGAACGCTCGGACCGTCGGGATCGGCGGGAGCTCCGACTCGAAGGCGAGTACGTTTCCCAGGGCACTGACTCCGCGGTCCGTCCGACTCGCGCTCTGGAACCGAGACGCCTCGGTCCCGCGAATCGCGCGAGCCTGCGACAAGGCAAGCAAGCTTTCCCGCTCCACCGTCGCGAGGCCGGGTTGCCGCGCATGGCCGTGGAACGCACGGCCGTCGTAGGCCACCTTCATCGCGACCCGCGGCACCCGGAGGGAAAGCGATCATCCGAATAAGAAGTCCTCTCGCGGTCCTTGGGGCACATCCTAAAGCCGCCTCCTGCATCTCTCCCCACAATGCGCCAGGGAAGGGGTTCCGCGGACGCCCGGCCCAGCCCGATGAATCGAATCATGCAGTTCCTGAGAGCCTATTCCGCAGCGAATCGGGAGAGGCTCCTCCTTGGGCTCGCGATCGTGGCGATCGTGTCGGGCCTCATCCTGGGATTCATTTCCCTGATCCCCAGTATCGAGCCGGCGGGCTCGACGAACCGCTCCGGGACGCTTGGCGCCTTTTCGGAACGGAACGAGTCCTTCCGCGTAGACCTGGGTCTCTCCGACGTGCGCTTGGAGAACAGTTCCTGCTCCATCTTCGTGACCCTGCTGAACGACGCGCAGCTCGCGGAACTCCAAAGGACGGGAAGCCGACCCGAACCGCAGCTCAGTTGCAATCAGCGGATCACGACCTTCCCATACGCGCTCCGATGGATCATCATCGAGAACCGCGGGTCCTCATCGGGAAACTTCGCCGTGTCCGTGGAGTCCTACCGGGTTCGGTCGCCTTGGGCGCTCCTGGCGATTCCGGCGATGCCCCTCGTCCTCGCGGGGACTCTCTTCCTCGCCTTCCGCGGACTGCAGCGGGGAATCGGACAGATCCGAGACGAGATGGACCGGATTGAAAAGAAACAGAAGAAAATGTAAAGGTGGCGTGTCCGTGTGGACACGCCGTTACTCGGACGTTCCTAGAGCTCTTCGCCCGTCTTCTCCATCGGTGGTCCTTTCGATCCCGGGCTCATGCCCTTGCGGAGCGTGAGCACGACGCCGACGGCACTGACCACAACCGCGATGACGGCCACGATGACTGCTACGGTCAGCAACGTGTTCAGCGACGCGATCTGGGCGTTCGCAGACGCAAGCTGCGCATTCGTCGTCGCCAACTGTTGCGATAGGTCGTCGAGTTCCGCCCGGACCGCCTCGATCCGCTCTTCGACAAAGACGGTCTGCGGAATCACGATGAACGACCTCGCCGTTCCGACGGGAATCCCTAGCTCACCGGCGCTCACGGTCGCGGTGATCTCGTGGGCACCCGGGACTAACCTCCCGGTTGTGTTCCTATCGAGTCCGATTACCCACGACCCAGCGCCAGCGCCTGCGGTCGCCTGTCCGAGGAGGACCGTCTTGTCCTGACCGACATCCCGGATCAGATAGCTCACCGTCCCGACGTTCGACCCGGTTCCGTTCAGGGTCGTCGTCACGGGGATGGAGGCTAACTCGCCCGGCACGATCCGCGGGACCGTTCCGATCGCGACAACCGGGAGTGCCGGCGCGATGAACTTGTCCCAGTAGTTCGCCGGGAACGGGTACGCGGCGAAGCGCTTCATGATTGTCTGCTTCACCGGCACGTTCACGGAGTCCAGGTAGAACGGACCGTTGCTCACGTAGTAGTGGTTGTGGGCCGTCCGGAATGCGTCCAGCTTGGTCCACCGGTCAGTCGCCTCGGCCGCAGTGATTGCTGACCCTGCGCCCGTGAAACCTGGAGGCCGCTCGTTTGCGGCCTTCAACGTGACCAGGTCCGCGTTCATCAGGGCGATCGTGTTGCCCCGAATCAGATCGATAGTGGTCTTCGAGTCGATCTGAGCCTGGCCCGCATCGACCCGGGCTTCGTCATCCAGCACGGCTTGTATTTGCAGCTCGTGCACGTGCCACGGCACGGCCGGGAAGATGTCCAAGTTCAGTCCGATGAACCCGGCATCAAAGTGCGAGTAGTCCGCGTAGATCTCCAGGGTATCCGCATCGACCTGTCTGGCTCCCTTGAACAAAGCCATCCAGAAATTCACGCCAGGCGAGTCAGCCCGCGGGTCCTTCAGACCGATGTCGCCGACCGGGTATCGTCCGGGTCCGGCCACGGTGCCGGTTCGGTTGTACGGATCGACGGCACGATCGGTCCCGCCTTGCCGTCGATGGAAGTTCGCGATGGTGTACCAGAGGTCGTCCATCGACATCGTGCTTCCATCGTGCCACTGACCGAACGTGTAGTCGTACGTGACCTTGCTGACCGCGGTGGCTCCGGCTGGAACGGGCCCGAACGTCGCAGTCGCCGTATCGTAGATCTGTACATCAGCGGGTAAGGGCATCGTGCCCGAAGGCCCGGCGCTCACCACCGTGGCTACCGCTCGGAAGTCGGCCGCATTCCCCGTCGTCGGGTGCAGGTACGTGCCAAGGTCCGTGAGAGCCCTCTGCTGCGTCGCGTCGTACAGCCACGTGAATCCGCGGTATGTGTTCCATTGCGAGTTCCAGTGGACCGGCTGCCCGATTCGCAGCACGCCGCCCTCCGTCCCGTAGCGAGCGGACCGCGTCGTGTAATAGCCCCACGGACCCGCCATCAGGTCGTTGACCGCCGCGGTGAGGCGCCGGTTGTAGATGAACACCGCGTTCTCGGCGACCATCCAAACGCGTACGCCATCCTCGACGGCTAGCCGCGAGGCGGTCTCAATCAGGGCCTTTCGCGCCGCGTAGTCAGCGTATTGCCCGTCGCGCAGAGCGAATGCGGCAGCCACGAGCGCGGGAGGCGCGTCGTACAACTCCCAGACGGTTTCGCCGCTGTCGTCCGTGTAGAAGTCCGCGATCCAGGAATCCTGCCATGCCACCAGTGCGGTGAACGCAAAGCCTTCCGTGTATATGTTCCAGTTACCCGTGTCCGGCGGCCCGAAGTAGACTCTGTTGAAGGCCGCAGCCGCAGGGCTGTAGTCCCGCGTCACGGTGAAGCCGGCCCCCTCCATCTGGTTCGCAACATAGTTGCCGATGTCGAGGCGGATATCCTCCGTCCGAATCACAAACGTAATCTTGATCGGCACGCCATCGTAGAGGAACTTCCCGGTCGTCGCATCCTGGGTGATGTTCGAGCGATAACCGAGCATCGCAGTCCGGATTTCGTTCCGCCCGCGGGTCTGGTCGAACGAGAAGTCCGCAGCCAGCCCCCCGAAGAACGGCGCCTCTCGCCGATACTCGGGCATCTTCTCATGCCAGGGCGCGACATACGGCAGACCGAATCCGCCATAGAGCTCGTTCACGATGAATTCTCGATCCACGAGGAAGTTCATCGCGCGCCGAACCGCCTGGATTTCGAACGGGTTGAATCCCGCAACTCCGGGTCCATATGGAACCGGATTCAGCCAAAGATCATTCACGCTTCCGGGAGTCTGCACGGTCCAGATATTCGGATCGTTCAGCGCCGCAAGCTTGTCCGCGAGGGTCCTCAGATTGAACATGTACATCTGCATGTCCACGCCGCGAGACACCTGTGCGAGCGCAATCGCCGCGCTGGGCTGCTCGAAAAAGATGACCTCGTCGACGAAGGCTCCTTGCGGCACTTGAGCTGCGGCCCGCTCGGCGTTCGCGACGAGCGCACCAAAGGCCACCGCCATTGTCAAGAGCACGACTAACAGTCTTCGCATTTCCATCTCCCCTACTACCCGCGGCCAATTCGTCCGGCCAAACAACCGGATTTCCTCAGCCGTTCACGCGGTAAGCGTACATAGCGGCTATAAAGCTTCTCTAGACGAACGTCGAACCCTGGTTCATCCTTCGAACCAGACGATGTTTGGACCGGACCGAAACGTCGGATCGATCATGTTCGGAACGATTTACCAAATCGCGTTGCGACCCTAGGACGAACATCGAGAATCGGAGAGCGCGGAGACCGTCATGAAGCACCACACTCGGCTACCCGTCACTCGCTACGATGTTTCCTCCGAATCGGGACCTACGTTCATTGAGCGAGATGGCATGACACCCAATGCCCCGGCCGGAGTTCGCGGAGCTCCGGCTCTTGGATGTCGCAGAGTCCCGCCTTCGCGATCGGACACCGCGGGTGAAATCGGCACCCGGGCGGCGGGTCGGTCAGCCGGGGAGGCTCTCCCGGAAGGGCAGCAAGGATCCGGAACCGATTCTGCGGGTCGGGATCGGGAATGGCGGCCATGAGCGCCTGTGTGTACGGGTGTAACGGCTCGCTCAGCACCCCTTTCACGGGACCCAGTTCGACGAGCTTGCCTGCATACATAATCCCGATTCTGTCGGAGAAATGCTTGGCCGTTGCGAGATCATGTGTGATATACAGGAATGAGACCCCTCGCTCCTGCTGGATCTGCCGCATCAGCTCCAGAATCGAAATCCGGACGGACGCGTCGAGCATCGAGACCGGTTCATCCGCGATGATGAGTTCCGGTTCGAGAATCAGAGAGCGGGCGACGGCGACGCGCTGGCGCTGCCCGCCGCTCAGCATGTGAGGATACTTTTGGATGAAACTGTCCGCAGGAGTCAACTTGACGGCCTCGAGCGCGGCGTGGACTCGCGCGTCCCGTTCCTGCGGCGTCCCGAGCCTGTGAACCAAGAGCGGTTCCTCCAGGACCTTGAAAATCGTGTACGAGGGGTTCACGCTCGCGTAGGGATCCTGCGGCACGATCTGGGTCTTCCGTCGCAACCACATCAGGTCGCGCGACTTCGTGTGGGTGATGTCCTGACCGTCGTAAATGATTCGACCTCCTGTTGGCTCGATCAGTCGGACCGACGTACGGCCGAGCGTCGTCTTTCCGCACCCGCTCTCGCCCACGATGGCGAGGGTCTCCGCCTTCCCAATCGCGAGGGACACCCCGTCGACCGCTCGCAGGTAGATTCGAGGTTTGAACATCGCCTGCCGGAGTCCGAAGTACGTCTGAAGGTTGTCCAGGATGAGGACCGACTTCTCCGGTACGCCGGGGATGGTCTCCGGAATCGCCGTCTGCTCCGGTTCCTCCACAGGCGTTCCCGTCGGCTGCATGCGATTTACCGTCCCCGCTCGAGGAGCCAACACGCCGCCCGATCCGTCTGGCCGAAAAACGGGGGCTCGTCCGTACGGCACTTGTCGAACGTGTACGGGCAGCGCGGGTGGAACCGACATCCGGGCGGTGGCTGGATCAAGTCCGGCGTCGTTCCGCGGATGGAATCGGGCTTTTCTTCGGTGCGCAGCTTCGGCGCACTCGCCAGAAGTTTCTGGGTGTACGGGTGCTGCGGGTTCGGGTAGACGCTCTCCGCCGGGCCCAGCTCGACGATGCGGCCGGCGTACATGATCGCCACCACGTCAGCCAGCTCCGACGAGAGCCCAAGATCGTGCGTGATGAAGATGTACGACAGGGACTCGTCCCGCTTCAGGCCTTTGAGGAGATTCATGATGTTGGCCTGGGTCATCACATCGAGCGCGGAGGTCGGTTCGTCCAAGATCACGATGGACGGCCTCATGATCAGGGCCATCGCGATGACGACTCTCTGTTTCATGCCGCCGCTTAGTTCATGCGCATACTGGCGCATCGTGTAGGCGGGGAGCCCGACATTCCGGATCGCCTCCTCAGCCTTCGCGAACGCTTCCTCTTTTTCCGCGCCGAAGTGCACCATGAGCGGTTCGGCGACCTGTTGGCCCACGGGGATCATCGGGCTGAGCGCATTCATCGCGCCCTGGAAGACGATTGAGATCCGTCGCCACCGGACCTCCTTGCGGAACGCCTCTTCGTCGAGATCCATCAGTTGCGTGCCGTCGAGCTCGACTTGGCCCGCATACTCTCCGACGTTCCGCGGGAGCATGCGAAGGAGGGCAGACGCGGTCGACGTCTTTCCACAGCCACTTTCCCCCACGATCGCGAGCGTCTGTCCCCTCTCGACGTCGAACGAAACGTTGTCGACCGCGCGGACGAGACCCTTCCGAGTCCGGTAGTGAAGAACGAGATTTCTCACACTTAGGAGCGGCATCTCGCGTCCTCTACTGCTCTCGGAGGCGGGGGTTGAGAACCTTATCGAACGAGTACCCCAGGAGCGCAAAGGCGACCGTCGCGAAGACGATGCCGGCCGCGGGGAAGGTGATCCACCACCAAAAGCCACGGAACGCCGCATTCCCCGTGTACGCCTGACCCAGAATGGAGCCCCACGTCGGAAGGAGCGGGTCACCCAAACCGAGGAACGACAGTGACGCCTCGAGGAAGATGAACGACGGGACGGAGAGTGCGATAAGCGCGAACGTGTACGGGAGAAGGCGCGGTAGGATGTGCTTGAAGAGGATTCGGGCCCGGCTGGCTCCGTACGAGACCGCGACCTCGATGTACGCTTCCTCCTTCACTTGAAGGACGATGCTCCGCGCGACCTTCGAAGTACTGCCGACGAAACCGAACCCAATGAGGACGAGCAAGAGGAGCCAAATACTCGGAGAATAGATGATCGCAATGAGTAGAAGAATCGGGAGGAGCGGAAGAATGAGCAGGGTATCGGCGGCCCGCTGGACGACCTCGTCCCACCAACCCCCATACCAGGTCGCGAGCGCTCCCAGGATCGTCTGGAGGAGGACAATCACGACCGCAGCCACTGCGCCGAACGCCAAAGCGACCGGCGCCCCCCACAGCAATCCGATGAGCAAGTCCCTGCGGCTGGAATCCGTCCCAGCGACGCCGAAGACGGTACCGTACACGACCGCTTTCGCATCCACCCCCAGCTCGACGGCCCCCACGGCGAGCTCGATCTTGAGGGTATATTCTCCTTTCAAGACGACCGCCCTCCTAAAGTCGAGCATGTCACGTCCGCCTTGAGCAAAGAGCGTGACCTCCGGACGAATGAGTGTCACATTCTGCGCGTTTGCACTGAAGTTCGTGATCGCCCAGTTTTTGATGAGTTCCCGAATGGTGCAGCACGGACGGGTGTCCGTCGAAAGCGGGTAGAAGTTCGGGGTCGGGACTCGCTGATCCGGGGCGACCTGTAGGAGGGTGAGATTCACGTTGTCCGGTCGCTTCCATTCCACCGTCAAGAGAGGGGCGGCGGAACCAAAGTCAGCCCAGACGGCCAGGGACAGCTCAGAGGGAAAGACGTCTGCGGTGAACTGGAATTTCCTTTCCATCGTGATGAACACGTAGTCCCCAAAGATGGTCGTCCGTCGGACGAGTTTCTTCCACCCACCACCCGGGCAGGGCTCGCTTCCTGTCGCGTTGGAGAGGGGAATCGGTCCCGGGGCGTTGCAGGGAGTTAGAATCTGGGTACGCGCGAGTTGCTTGCCCGCGAACCACTCCGACCACTCGGGCGCAGCGTCGCGCGGGTTGTCGAGCCAGACTTGCCGATCTCCCCATTCTCCTGCCACGTCGAACGGAGCGACGAATGGGACCACGAGCACAAGACCGAGCAACACCCCGAGCATGGAGAAGCCGACCACTCCGGTTCGCGTCCGCACGACCTCCTTGAGAACGCTCTTCAAGCCGGTCACGGGGACGGGCAGGGGGAGGGCCATCTCATCCCCGCCGGAGCGCCTTCACCCGCGGATCAAGCAGGCCATAGACGAGGTCGAGGATAAACACCGTGAGCACGAGGAGATACGCGTAGATCGCGGTCAGGCCGATAACGACAGGGGCATCGAGACTGCCAATGGCTTCGAAGAACAATCGGCCCAGGCCGGGCCACGCGAAGACGGTTTCCGTGATGATTGCACCCTGCCATGACGCGATCACCGTGAGCGCGAGCGACGTGACCGTCGGCGGCGAAGCCGAGCGCAGCACATACCGGCGGAGGATCGTCTTCTCCGGAAGTCCCCTTGCGCGCGCCGCATAGATGTAGTCCTCGTCCAGGATCTGCAACACCAGGTTGCGTGTCGTGTACGACCAGCTCCCGAACGCGGACAGGATCAGCGCAATCGCCGGGAGCGTCATGTGGTATATCATGTCGAGCGTGTACTCCAATGGATCCGTTTTGGCCGGAACGCTCACCATCCCCCCGGCTGGGAAAATTGGAAAGAGAAAAGCGAACAGGAGGATGAACAGGATTCCGAAGACCCATGGAGGCACCACGGTCGTCGTAATCGAGACGACTGTTAAGCCCCGATCGAAGGCGGAGAGCGCCCTCCGGGCCATCCGCAACCCGAGCCAAATCCCCATGCCCGCTGCGATCAGGGAGGAGCTCGTGAAAAGGATGATCGTCCGTGGAAGACGTTCGAAGATGATTGAGCTGACCTGGTCCCCTCCCTCGACATCCCTCAGTTCGAGGGCACGCCCTAAACGGAAGTTCATCAGGTCCCAAGTGAAACGGAACGACTTCGAGACGAAATCTTGGTTCAATCCACGAGCTTCAACGAACGACTTGTAGTTGCCTTCGATCGTCGCGTTCTTCGAGGCCGGATCAAGTTGAGAGCAGGCAAGATCCTGGTTGCAACTGCGGATTGCATCGAACCGCGCTTGGGCGCGGAGAATCTCGTCGACATATCCACCGAAATTAGCGATGACGACCGTGAGGTAAAGCGCGAAGACCAGAGTGACAATAAGGAAGATGCCTTTCTTCGTTAGGTATCGGAGAAACCCCACAGAGATACGTGACGCACCCTGCGAATTTAACCATTGCGATATGGGCCGGCCGCGACCAAATGGGAGCCGGTTCGAGGCAGGTCCTAAGGTGGCAATTCCGGGATGCGGGCAGACTTAAGGCCCGCCAATCGGTATCGGATACACGATGCTCAGAATCCGTGTGGTCCTCGTCGAACCGGAGAGCGAGGGGAACGTCGGGGCGGTGGCCCGCGCGATGAAGAACTTCCAGATCGAAGACCTCGTACTGGTGAAGCCTTGTCCCCTCGACGTGGAGGCGAGAAAGAGGGCCATGCACGGCGCTCCGATCTTGTCTGCGGCCCAGTCGTTCGACGACATCGACCGGGCGATTCTCGGCGCCGGCCTTGTCGTCGGCACGTCGGGCATCGAGACCGAGAGCGAGAAGCGGTTCGCACGGATCGCAATGACCCCGAGAGACCTCGCAGCCCACGTCGCCCCGCTCGAAGGCACTCTAGCGATCGTGTTCGGCCGAGAGGATTTCGGTCTCTACGATGAGGAACTCGCGAAGTGCGACCTCCTCGTCACGATCCCTGCGTCGAAGGAATATCCGATCCTGAACCTGTCTCATGCCGTGGCGATCCTGCTCTACGAGCTCTCGCTTCCGCGCACCCCGCGACCGCATCGACGCGAGGCGTCTGGGATGGAGAAGGAAAAACTCCACGCGGCGCTCACGGCACTCCTCGAGGCGACGGACTATCCTTCCCACAAGAGAGTGCGCACGAGGATCATGTTCAGAAGGCTCCTCGGCCGGGCCGCGCCGAGCAAGTGGGAGTTCCATGCGCTCATGGGCGTGTTCCAGCGCGCGACGAAACGGATCCAGCGACTCGAGGCCAAACGATAGCCCGTCGCTCCTAGGGAATCGCGCTACCGCGCGACCCCAATCCCGAGGCTTCGGTCCGTCTTCTGCATGCTCGTGCGCCCGTCCCGCTCGATCTCCAGAAGAGCTCGGACCGCGTCGACGTTCTCTGGGACGACGTCCGATTCCTGATGGACGGCCTGGAAGTAATAGAGCCGCCGCCCGTCGACCACATGGACCCCGTCCCGCCACACCGCGATCTCGTACAAGTCGGCTCGATTCCGCGAAAGGTCCCGGGCGAGCTCCATGATCTGCGCGGTCGATTTCACGCCGTCGCCCCCCGAGACGAAAGTCACGCGCGGGAAGCGCTTCCACACATCGAGCACCGCGTCCGCGGTCGCTGTCTTTTTCAGATCCACGGCGACCGTGTGCAGATGCATGATCGTCGTCGGCACTTTGACCGCGATCGTGTGGATGTTGAGATTCGGTAGGACGCTCTGGACGTCGGGCCCATGGTGGGACGGCATCTCGAGGTCCGGCTCGATCGCATTGATCGGCCCCTTCTTCGAGTCGCCCGGATCCGTCGCGCGTCGGACCATGACCGCGAGGACGCTCGCGACTCCGAAGTGGGCGTCGAGCGGGAACAGCGTGCGGATGAGGCCTGTCGTGTTGCAGGACGGAACACGCACGAAGTTCGCGCCAAGACAGTCCTGGTAATTGACCGCGGCGTTGAACGACAGGTTCGTGAGGGAGTGCTGTTCCCCGCCCTGCCAGATTGCCTTCACGCCGGCCTTCTCGTAAAGCGGCTTGTATCCGCTTTCCTCCGGGGTGCAGTCGACGACGAGGTCCGAGGACTTCACGAGATCGTCGAGGACCCCCGCCGTCTTCACGCCGGCCTTGTCGAACTTCGCGGCGGCGTCCTTGTTCGCCGCGTACAACGGGTACCCCTTGCGGATCGCGAGCTTCGCCTCGAAATCCGGCTTCGTCTTCGCGACCCCTGCCACGCGCATGTCGTCCTGCGCCGCGATCGCGTCGGCGACCCGCTTTCCAATCGTCCCGTATCCGTTGATCGCAATCCTCGCTGGCATGGGAGCCGATCCCCGCGATTCGGAACCGCGACGCGACTAAAAAGGTTGCGCGCGATTCGTCGTCAATGCGCCTCAGCAAAGCCTCTTCGCAGCGACTCCCCTGGGGTCTGCATGAACTGCGACTATTGCGACCGGGTCGCCCGTGCGATCTGCCGCTTCTGCGGCGCCGGGGTGTGCCCGGACCACACGAAGGCGAATCGGTTCGTGAGCGGCTGGGCGGCGGAGGGTCGCGCGCGGACAACGACGTCGTGTTCAACTCGATCTGGTGCGGACGCTGCGCGGTCCAGCCGATGACCGTCGCCTAGCGGCTCCCCGATCCTTTCGCATACAGGTCCCGACGAATCCGCGGGACCATCGCCATGAGGACGGCGGACTCCGTGAGCTTTTCCCGATTCAGCTTCCCCGACGTGAGATAGCCGATCGCCCCCAGTTTCGAGCCGATGCCGCGAATGCCCGTGAGACGGGCCATCGCCTCGCCGACGGTCGCTCCCGCCTTCACCTTATCCACGACCCTCGGCGGGTAAACGAAGCCGGGACCGTGGCCGACCGTGATCCGGCCCGATCGGTCGATGACCGCGCAATACTGGACGTCGAAGTAGTCCGAGAGGACGGACGACCAGACGAGGCCTGCCTCGATCCCAATCCCGAAGTCGGCCTTTCGCAGGGCCGCCCGCGCACGGTTCATCGCTCCCTCCAGGGCCTCGTGGTCGAACGGCTGGTCGGAGACCTCCGTCGGCACTCGGAGGCCGCGGACTTGGGCCGGACAGGAGAGCGTCCGGAAGACCGCGCGAACTGCCCGAACCTTGATGGGATTGGCCGAGCCGACGGACACCTGGAGCGGCTTCAGCCGCCTCCCCGTCCTGTCGATCACGCCCGTCCGGATTCGCCGAGATGCGATCGGCAGACCGTCCTGCGCGAGGACCATCGGGACCGTCCGGATGTGGAGGGGACGAAGGCCTTTCGCGGTCCTCGCTTCGTTCAACGCGATCGCGACGGGCAGGCGATCCGCGGACACGACGAGCACGTCCAGGTCCGGCAGATCATCCGCGGGACCGTACGGATCGTCGATCGGTTCGATCCGAGCGCGCCGCCACTTCCGCGCCGCGAGGAGACGTTTCAGGTTCCGCTCCCGGACCGCATATTGGTTCACTTGAGGGCGGGACTCCCGCGCGAAACGGTCCGTCGTCAGACCGATGACCACCCCCTCCGGATTCCCTTCGAAGGCCGCGCGCAACAGAGCCTCGTGGCCCGAGTGCAAGATGTCGAACGTGCCCCCGAGGACGACCCGCATTTGGCGGCCCATCCGGTCTGCGCGATATAAGGGTTCAGGGGCAGAGGCGGCCCTCGTGGATCGCGATCATATCCGAATAGAGGGCGTACGCGGTCTGTCGGAGCGCCGCGTCCCGTTCGAGGATCTGAAGTCCCTTCAGCATGTCCGTCCGGACAAGGAGTGAGCTCGAAGTGCCATCGACCGCGAAGAGGGGATGATCGGGGCGTACCGCCTCGAGGGTGACGGACGCCTTCACGGTACGCCCCTCCCGCCAACCGCGTGCGATCGATTTCATGCGGGCGCCGGCCGCGCGGGCGGTCTTGATCCGCTCGGGAGTGAGGGACGCGATGCCCTCTCGGGGCACGCGCTCGGGTCGGAGGCGGCCTCCCATCAGAACGTTCGCCAGGAGGCACGCCTTCACGGTCGCATCCCATCCTTCCAAGTCCATCGTCGTATCCGTCTCCAGGAAACCCATCCTCCGGGCGGCGGAGACGCCTTCCTCGTAGGTGCCTCCCGCTTCGATCATCGAGAGGATGAGGTTGCTCGTGCTGTTCAGGATGCCTTCGAACGATTCGATCCGAATGCCCCGCAGCGTCTCCTGAAACAAGTTGAACACCGGCGCACCGTCCATGACCGTCCCCTCGTATCGAAAGCCGACGTGGCGGCGGCGGGCCAACTCCTTCAGTCGACGGTAATGGTACACGACGGGACCCTTGTTCGCGGTGATCACATGCTTCCTGCTCGAGAGGGCCGCGACGATGTGGTCGAGCGCTGCCTGCCGGGGAGCGATCCGTAGGGGCGTGACCTCGATGAGCATGTCGGCCCTCGCACGACGGATGTATTCGGCGGCGGATCCTCCGAACCCGCGTCCGCAGGATTCGAGGGAGACGCCCGCGTCCGCGAGGCGCAACGCCCTCCGAAGGTCGAGACCCTCCGCGCGCTCGACGCACCCGTGTCGGGCCGTCAGGATGCCGACGATGGACACCTCGATCCGATGCACTTTCAAGAGCTCCGACCGCCTCTCCAGCAAGAGGCGCGCGAACTCCCGTCCCACGTGGCCGAAGCCCGCGAGGAGGATCCGGTAACGCATGTGGGATCCGCGCCCTCACGCACGACCTTTCTCGACAGTCAATTCCCGAAGGAGCGATTCAATACGAGCCAGCCCTGCCGAGAGATACGCTCCTGCGTGGCCCAAGCCGATCCGGATATAGCGATCCATCCCGAATTGGTCTCCTGGAACGAGGAGCGTGGATTTCTCCTTGAGCAGCCGCCATGCGAGATCGGAGGAGTTGATCCGGAGTCCGTACCGCAGGAAGCAGAAGGCGCCAGCGACGGGTGGGATGTGGGTGAATAGGGGGCCGTGTCCCTCGGTCCACCGACGTAGGATGTCGTAATTTCGCCGAACGATTGCGCGTGTGCGGGCCAGGATCTCCGCCCGACGATCGCGGGAAAGCGCGATTTGCGCGAGGCGGTCGGACAAGTAGCTCGGGGTCAGGGTCGTGTAGTCGTGGTAGGCCCAGAGGGTCGCGATCGTCTCCGGCGGACCGACGACCCATCCGATCCGCAGGCCTGGGAGGGCGTACGCCTTGCTCAGCCCGTTCATGATCAACGTGCGGTCGTAATCACCCCAGAGGCTTTCGGTCATCGGACCTTCCCGCTCCGCTCCGATGTAGACTTCGTCGGAGAGCAGCCATGCGCCCGCGTCGCGCGCCGCGTCGAGGACGGCCTTCCGCGGGGCGTCCCCCATCACCGCGCCGGTCGGGTTGTTCGGGTTGCAGATGGCGATCGCCTTTGTCCGTTTCGTCACGAGGGACTTGATCTCTTCGGGATCGAACTGCCACTCGAGGTCCTCTCGGAGGAACAAGGGCCGGACCGTTCCGCCGAACATCTGCACGAGGCCCCAGGTCTCCATGTAGTTCGGGAGCACGATGACGACCTCGTCGCCCGGTTCGACGAGGTGCCAAGCCGCCAGGAGACCGGCCTCGGAGGACCCGTTCGTCACGAGGACCTGCTCCGGCGTCACGTCCCGATAAAGACCCGCGATCGCCGACCGTAGTTCCGGCGTCCCGTTTCCCTGGGAATACGCGAGGGGATGGTCGAGGAACCGTTCGACCGAGGCCTCGTCGCCGAGGAGCTCCCGGAGGAGGATGGGCTCGACGCCACTCTCCGAAAGGTTGTATTCGACGGCGTGTTCCCAGGTGGACTGCCACCGCTCCATCTCGAAGGGGACGAGCTTCATCGGGTCGGACCGCGGCATCCGATAGGCCGTGCATTAAGGTTCTCCGCGGCGCAACCGATTCCGGCCGGCCTGCCATGAACCGGTTTCGTGGAGCCGTCGAGGGACCGAGCCCGCGGGCCTTCCCCGAGTTCGTTCGGGACGCGTCGGCGGGTGCTGATTCACGTCTGCCGCTACAAAAATATTCCGCTCTCTTTAAATACTACGTACGCATTGCGCGGGCCCGGACGAGAGGGGGCATGAGACGCCTCGGCGTGGTCGAGAACATCGCCCACGACGGGACGATCCTCGTCCGCTCGGAGTTCGCCCCCTCGCGAGGCGCCGACGTGCGGGACAAGCGGAATCGGCCCATGGGACGTGTGGTCAAGGTGTTCGGACCCGTCCGGGAGCCCTTTGCCGCGGTCCGCGCGGTCGGGCCCGCCTCCCTGTCCCTGATCGGAACCGACGTGTTTGTTGCTGAGGGAAACCATGCCGACCAAGAAGATCGAAGAGGCCGAAGAAGTCACTAGATGTCCGGAGTGCAACTCGGGGCACCTCTCGTTCGACTACGAACGCGGCGAACTGATCTGCGAAGAGTGCGGCCTCGTGCTGACCGACCAGATGATCGACCAGGGCCCGGAGTGGCGGGCGTTCGACGTGGAGCAGGGCGAGAAGCGGGCCCGCACGGGCGCCCCGATGACGTACACGATCCATGACAAAGGGCTGTCGACGACGATCGGGTGGAAAAACAAAGACTCGTACGGGAAGTCGATCCCGACCCGAAATCGGGCGCAACTGTACCGGCTGCGGAAGTGGCAACGCCGGATTCGTGTGAGCAATGCGACGGAGCGGAACCTCGCGTTCGCCTTGAGCGAGCTGGACCGGATGGCGAGCGGGATGGGCCTCCCGCGGAACGTGCGGGAGACGGCCGCGATGATCTATCGGAAGGCCGTGAACAAGAACCTGATCCGCGGACGATCGATCGAGGGCGTCGTGGCCGCCTCCCTGTATGCCGCGTGCCGCCAGTGCAACGTGCCGCGGACCCTCGACGAGATCGCGAACTCGTCCCGGGTCGGGCGCAAAGAGATCGGCCGCACGTATCGGTTCATGACCCGGGAGTTGAAGCTGAAGCTTATGCCAACGAAGCCGCAGGACTACGTTTCGCGGTTCTGCTCCGAGCTGAAGCTGAGCGGCGAGGTCCAGTCCCGGGCGGTCGAAATCCTGAAGGAAGCGCAGGACAAGGAACTCACTTCGGGACGGGGGCCCACCGGAGTTGCGGCCGCCGCAATCTACATCTCGTCGATCTTGTGCAATGAGCGGCGCACGCAACGCGAGGTGGCCGACGTCGCAGGCGTGACGGAAGTCACGATCCGAAACCGGTACAAGGAGCTCACGGAGAAGCTCGGAATCAAGATCGAGCTATAACCGCGAGCCCGAATGGTCCCACCTCCCGTGATCCGCCGAGCGCGGACCGGCTCATTCGACGAATCGAAGGACGATGAATCCGGCGATCCATCCGACAATGCCGGATATCCAGTAGGCGATCGCGAAGCCCGAAAAGGCGTAGGGCGCGATCACGATGAACGCCACGGCGAAGGCGGTACCGGATACCCAGAATGGCCACAGTTCCATCGCGAACCGAGGTCGGAATCGATAGGTGGTGCGCAGGATCAGAAAAGCCGCCCCCACGGCCATCGCAAGCTGCTCGCTGAGCGTGACCTGCCAGGGAGGCACGTTGCCGGCGAGGAGGTTGTAGAGCCCGTAAAGGAGAAGGGCCGTGAAACCGAGGAAGGCGACGGCGAGGAGGACGCGGACCATGGACCACGTGTCGCGATCCTCAAGTCGCTCACGGATTCCGCGGTAGAAAAGCGTCGGCGATGTGATCCTTAGGACGACGGTGACCGCGGCGATGGGCAAGAATAACGCCGAATCCGAGGACGTGAAGAAGATCGCAAAGATCGCGGCGAAGCTCATCCCGAGCAATCCGATGACGGCAACCCCGACGAGCGAACGACCCGCCGCCGAGTCGCGGAGATACCGAAACAGCGGGGCGAAAAGGAGCACGATGGAACCAATCGCGAGGGACGCGGCAAATGCGTACACGAAGGGCGCTTCTTCCGCGACCACGCCTTGGACACAGGAGACGGGGCACGATAGCCTTTCCGCGATGGTTTCCGAGAATGAGAGCGACCCACACGCACCGCCGTCCCCTCGTACCTCTAAGTAGAGGTACACTCCGCGACCGGCCTCCCCCTCGTGAATTGGCCTATGGGAGTCGGAGGGTCCCACGGATCAGGGGGACGATCTGGCCTCCGACCCGGATCGCCTTCGGCTTGCCGTCCTCCATCTCGACGCTGACCTCGATCCGGCTTGCATGATGGACCTCCATCCCCTGCTCGACGATGAAGGTCGGCGCAGGCAACTTGCCTCTCGCCGCGAGATACGCTCCGCACGCCCCCGCCGCGCTGCCGGTCGCGGGATCCTCGATTCCGAGGTCTGGGACGAAACCCCGGGCGTGGACCGCGGCGTCCGGGGCGACGGCCTCGAGGGCGAAGGTGTAGGCCACGACCTTCTCTCCGTATTTCGACATGACCTTCTTGAGAGCGCGCAGGTCCGGGTCTAATTCCTTCACAATGTCGAGGGATCGCAACGGCACCTGGAGGGACTGAATTCCTGTGGCGGCGACCTGCGGAACGAGTCCTTTCGAACCGACGTCCTTCGCTCGAACCCCGAGGGCGTCCGCGAGCGGTTCGACGTTCTTCACTTCCGCACCGAGGGCTGGCTCGCCCTGGGTCATGATCACCTTCTTCACCTGCCCGGCTTCGCAGATCAGCTCGAGCGGCAGGACGCCGATCTCGAGCTCCTGGTAGATCACGGACGACCCGTCCGGATGGGGGACGAGGCCTTCCTGGGCCGCGACGAAGGCGGTACCGATCGACGGGTGGCCCGCGAAAGGGATCTCGCCTCCCGGAGTGAAGATGCGGTTCCGATAGTTCGCGGAGGGATTCGTCGCGGGGAAGAGGAACGTGGTCTCGGAGAGGTTCATCTCCCGGGCGATCGCTTGCATCTCGGCAGGCGACAAGCCGGTCGCTCGGTGGTAGACCGCGAGGGGGTTCCCCGTGAGCGGCGTGTCGGTGAACACATCGACCCGCCAGAAATCGAAGAAACGTTCCGCCATGGACCGGACCTTTTCGCCGCAAGGATGGGGGTGCGCGCTCTTAATGCTCGCCCGACAGGTTTTTGCGGGCCTCCCGCTTCCGCGCGACCGGGGAGACGCATCGCCGCATCCGGGAGCGGAGGCCGTGACGACCTGGCAATCCAGGATCGCCGGGTCTCCGACCGCGTGCAGAAATTCCCGGAGTCCGTGATCCGGGAGATGACACGGATCGCGGCCCTCCACGACGCGGTGAACCTCGCGCAAGGGTACCCGGACTTCGAGCCGCCGAAAGAACTGACGGAGGCCGCGAAGCGGGCCCTCGACGGAGGGTACAATCAGTACTCGATCACCTGGGGCGCGCGAGAACTCCGCGAAGCGATCGCGCGGCGCGCGAAGGCCTTCAACAAGATCGACGCGGACCCGGAGGCGAACCTCGTCGTCACATGCGGCGCGACGGAAGCGATGATGGCCGCGATGCTCTCCCTGATCAACGCGGGCGATGAAGCGGTGATCTTCGAGCCCTTCTACGAGAACTACGGTCCGGATGCGATCGTGAGCGGCGCCCGCCCTCGGTATGTCCGGATGGCGTGGCCGGACTGGTCAGTCGACGAGGAGGAGCTCAAGGCCGCTTTCACGGACCGGACGAAAGTCCTCATCCTGAACACGCCGAACAATCCGACCGGGAAGGTCTTCGGCCGCGACGAGCTCAAAGTGATTGCCGACCTGTGCGCGGACCGCGATGTCGTCGCGGTAACGGACGAGATCTACGAGCACATCGTCTTCGATGGCGCGAGGCATGTGTCCCTCGCCACGATCGGCGACATGGCGGACCGGACGATTACGATCAACGGACTCTCGAAGACGTACAGCGCGACGGGCTGGCGAATCGGCTGGGCGATTGCGCCGAAGACTCTGGCGAACGCGATGCGGCGGACGCACGACTTCCTCACGGTCGGCGCGCCG
>Ga0184633_10000141_pt1 | contig 22235 bp, 29 predicted proteins | sample PLM31_170_b1_FD_133156 | JGI IMG/M metagenome (GOLD analysis project Ga0184633, IMG submission 133156) | Groundwater sediment microbial communities from an aquifer in East River, Colorado, USA - PLM3-1_170_b1 | ecosystem: Environmental > Terrestrial > Soil > Riparian zone | place: USA: East...
CTCCTCGAATCCGAACGGAACCGAGACGCCGCGTACGATCACTTCGTCCCGCTCTTTGGCGGCGCGATCCAGGCGCTCTGCATCCAGCTCGATCTCCTCAAGCGCAGAGCGGATCAGGGCGAGGTCGGTAGATAACTCTTGGTGCGCGTCGCTCATCAGCCACATACCGCGCAGCGATAGCATATCGAATGCTTGATGCGCGGATAGTTCGATCCGCTCCAGCGCGGCCAGGGCTTCGGCTAGGGTGGGGGTCATGGCTTCCTCGCTGCGTCGATAGCCACATCCGCTTGGCTGCTCAACCGCTTCCCGGCCTCGCGACGTAGCCGTTCCCAGACGCGCTTATAGGCGGCGTCGATCTGATCCTGCGTTTTGTTGGCATAGCATTCACCGTGCCAAGTAATCGTCTCGCCACAGATACACGGATCGCCGTTCAGGTCGAGTACGTAGCGGATTCGCTCTGTCGTCAGTCTCATCTCTCCTCCTCTTGGCCGTTATCAGGGGCGGCGGGTAGAGGCATCCAGTAAATGATGCGTTCCGGGAGACGGCTCTTCTGATTCTTGGTGAGGAATCGCCACTCGCCGCCAGCGTGCCTAGCGGTGATGATCGACCAACGAGTGCCGTCGAGATTCGTCTTACGCGGCTTGTACTGCGCGCGGTAGGCCACCAGAACCGGAACGTCGCTCTCCGGGAGCTGGCTCTTTACACTAATCCACCCGGCGGGCACGCTAGGGGCGGCGTAGAGCGGCACAGCAATCTCGCTGGCCTCTTCGCGGTACTGCAAATCATCGCGTGTTGGGGAGACGCAGTTCTCGTCCCAATCGACATATCCGCGCTTCATCCGCACCCACAGGATCGGCTCCCCGGCGGGCACGCTCTCGGCCAACAGGGCGCGGAGAACGTCTCTGTAACGCCAACATTCTCGGCCAAGTTCTCCGAGATCGACTTCCCTATCGTTGAGCATCAGCAACAGCACTTCTGCCGCCAGCCTGCACCTCGCGGTGTCCATCAGCATCTCCCCCCGAACGTGCGTAGAATTATTGCGATGGTCTCGTCCGGACCGCGCCATCCGTCTGGCTTCACCACGTCGAAGGCGGGGCTGCGATGAGAGGGATTGGCCTCGTCGGCCCGTATCTTCCGCATGTTCGCAGCATGGACAATCGACCATATGAGCTGCCACGGAACTCCCATCAAGTACGCGGTTCCCATGGTGACGTATACCTGGTCCACCAGAGAATCGACGGCCTTGGCCAGATTGTTGGCCGAGTGGGCTCGCTCGAATTCCATGAGTTCCTCATGCACGAACTTGAGCCGGAACTGGAACAGGTCGTCGGTCAACAGGGTGGGATGAGACGGCCCATGCAGCTTGAATCGCTCATGGAACTCGTGGATGTCCTCGAAATTCGTCATTACAGTTCCTTTACATGGAGTAACACATCTTCATACGAATCAACCGTCCAGTCGTATTCAATGACTGATGCAAAGATGCGTCGACTGTGACCGCGGAACACTCGGTCATACTCATCAACGATTGACTGGATATTTTCTGGCACCCCAGTCAGTTGGGAGATGTCGGGATTGAAATGGAGAATTCGTGGTACGGGAGGACGACAGTAGATGGCATGGAACCGACTGCAGGCCATGGTCGCGGCGAACATGTCGATGCGGCTCGATCCGCGAAGAATGAGGTCGTATATCGGAGTGGAGATCCAGTGATGCCGGTCGCACACCACGTACGGGAACAGGACGGGAGAATCAGCGGACCGGATCCAAGTGTCGAATAGATCAACGGTCTGGGTCTGGTCAGGCTTCAATGCGGATTTGACGTAAACCCCAGCCACGTCTTTGGCGATCCGGTGGGCCAGAGTCGTTTTCCCCGAGTTGTCAGGACCTTCGACGACGATGATCGTCATTTGACCCGCCTCGGTCGTCGTCCTAATGCTAACCCGAGGACGTAAGGGGCCAATCGGCCAAGGGGAACTTTCCAGACTATCCAGAACAGAATTTTGCGTATCATGAGATAACTCCAAACGCGATCCCCGGACATTAAACCGATTTTTTCTCTGAGTCGAATTTATTTTCTCCCGGGAGCGCGTGCCGGTTGACGGCCCGGGCTCGAGGCGTATTGTGAATTAATTCAACCGCAACCACCCGGGAGAAAACGCCGTGAAGGTCTCGCTCATGGCGGGGGTAGACGCCTCCGTCGTCGTCAAGGATTGGTCTTGGTCGCAGTTCTGTGCAGGAGTCCAGGAGCAGTCCAAACCACAAGGGGATGAAAGTGAAGAACGGAAGAAGCAGGCTGTGTCGTTCTCGTGCTGCGAATATGACCCGCCCCGTCGCGGGCTCGCCAATATCGTGGAAGGTTCGATCTGGGCGATTGTACTTGATCTGGACCGAGTCATGTATCCTGATCGAGCCCGAGCATACCTCAACCAATGGCGGCATGTCGGATGGACTACTTGGTCATCCGAGCCGGGTAAGGAGAAATGGCGCATCGTCATACCTGGAAGAGTGGACCGCAATGGGCTGTCCCAGGCGGTCGCTACGATCACTGCTCGTCTTCAGGGAATCGCCCAGGTGGACCCCTCGAGCCGAGATTCCGCTCACCTTTGGTTCTTCCCCTGGCACCGTAAATCCAATCGGACCCACCATCATATCTGGGTGAATGAAGGGGAATCGTGGGGATCAGGCCAGTTGACCGTCGATTTCTCTTCGACTCCCAGCACCATCCCAGAGAAGATCGGTGAAGGAGGGCGCAACACCTCCCTGCACCGGTATTTGGGCGGGCCGGAGGGGCGGCAATGCGGGACCGTAGAAGAATTGATGGATCTAGCGGGAGCATGGAATCACCGATTGTCGGAGCCAATGGGGCCTCGAGAGGTGAAATCCATCGTCAACAAGAAATGGCACTGGCTGGAACACAACCGTCCAGCCCGCCTTGAAGGAGATGCCGCTGGCCTGATCTGGACATTCGATGAACTGACAGTCATCGCCAAAAAACGGCCACTGGTGGGTGACATCCTGTATCCCGGGGTTACGCTGATGTCGGGGAAGATGAAAGAAGGTAAATCGTTCGTACTGGCTCAATTGGCTACGGCTCTGGCGTCCGGCACGACATTTCTCAACGGCAAAGAATTCGCTGGATTTTCCGTTCCCGAAAAGCAGAAGGTGGTGGTGTTCGCCGGCGAAGACGATCCCCAAACCATCTGGCACCGGATCATCAAGAACATGAGAGCGGGTCATCTGCCGAAAGTGACCAGCGGGGATCTGGGCATCGTGTTCCCCGAACGCTTGACGGAAGTCCGGAACGGAACCAAAGCCGACGGCTGCTTAGTGTTCGAATCGCTGATGACTGGATGGTACAAGATGGGGTACCGAGTAGTGATGCTCGATCCGCTTCGAGCATTCGAAGCCCGATTGGGGATCCGCGAATACCCCGGGACCGAAGGATTGAGGAATGTGCATACTCGTGACTTCCTCACAATGGTATGGTATAACCAATTGGCTAACAAGTTTCCAGGATTGGCTATGGTGGTCGCCATGCACCATGGCAAGAACAAGCGAGACCATGATTCAGGGGATCCAGGAGACATGATCGCCGGAACGACAGGACTGGGGGCCGGGGCGATGACCACTATATCACTGCTGCCAATGGGGAAGAGAGTGGAAGACGACGTAGGATCCGGACCGAAACAGCGAGAGCTATACATCCATGGTCGTTTGACGAGGGAGAAGAGATTGTTATTGGAGCAGAACGAGCGGACTGGGCTGTGGTCCTGTCTGGGAAACTGGCGTGAGACCGCCATGAATGAAGTTCGAGAGGAATACTTCGAAGCCATCCGGGCACTCGGTGGGCAGCGCTCGGTCGTGACCTCGGAAGGGATTGCCAAAGAGACTGGCCGGCGGCGGGACACGATTCATAAGGTGCTGAGGCGTATGGTGCGCGACGGGGCGACGTGGAACGGTCTGCGAGTAATCGTCCAACCGAACAAAGGTTACCGGCTCGTAGCGGCCGGGTGAGCGGAGAGTGGAGCGCACTTCCGAAAAACGATGCAAATGCAAAACGACATATACACCCCCACTCCTACACCTCCTCTACAGGAGTAGTAGGAGAGAGGGGGTATATTCGCGGGCGCACGCACGCGCGTATAGTGGTCCCCATGGGGAGAATTCATGACTGAAAAAGGACTTTGGAAGCGGATTCGAGAGACGATGATGGGAGTGCGGGGATGGGCGGGAGTCCGGATCGAAGCGGGAGCGGGGGAGGCGATGGCGGGAACGCCCGATTGCGTGATTACTGCCTCGGGGAGAACGCGATGGGTAGAGCTGAAGGTGTGGCCTGAACCGTTGAACCGCTGGCAGCTGGTATGGTGCACGATGAGAGACTCCACTGGGGCTGATGGAGTGCTGGTATTGGCTGGCGTGCGTGATGGCGTGGCCCTGATGCGGTGGAGACAATATCACCAGGGCGAGATCACCAGCGGATGGCATGGCACGATTGATCAGTTGTCGGAAGCGTTTGAATCGCCAACGTGGCATTTCATGGAGAAAATAAGGCCTCAGAAGCGGGGTTGGAGAAAACGTAGAGGAGGGTAGGGAGATTGAAAGAGCAAGGAATATGACATTGGCATGATGTGGGTGACGAAATCTCGACACCCTGTCTAAATCTCGACACCCCTGTCCAAATCTCGACATGTCTAAAAATCGACATGTCTAAAACTCGACACATGGAAAAAAACGTGAAATTCTTTGCAATTGTTGACAAACCTGACCTGACATCCGGACGGGATGCGCGTATCGTTCGGGTATGCGGTTCCATGGTGGGATCGCATCAACGTAAGGACGATGACCATGACCAAAACGACGACGAAACGCACGACCCCGAAACGTGCCGTCAAACACGTTCACGGTGCGCGGAAAGACGCGGCGCGGAAAATTTTCGCGCGCAAGGGGATCGACCGGCCCGGGTTCATTGCCGCGACGGTGGCGGCGGGCGCGACGATGGGAACGGCGCGGGTTTGGTGGCAACAATTCCGGACCGCGTAACGCCCGCGGGGGTAACGTGCATGCCATCGGGGACGGTGGCATGCGCGATGCGCCAATGGTGGCGGATCATTGTGATGGAGGTGGATCATGGAACGGGTGGACATTGTGGATGCGTTCATGGCAATGATCGAACGTGAATATGATCGGGCGAACGGATTCCCGATTGATTGGACCGATCCGGACGCAACCACCGATTTGTCGATGATCGCGGATGACATTTTGGAACTTGCGTTTTCGGTGAGAATTGACCGCGCGTGCGATGGGGGTAAATCATGAAACGGGATCGTGAGGTGGTGTACGTGCCGGCGGGGATCCCGGGGGCGACGTTGTGCGACCGGGTGCGGATGGTGATTGCGATGGCTTTCGCAGAACGTGACGGGGGGATGGACGCGGAGCCGGACATGGATGACATGGGAGATGCGTCCGTGTTTGACGTGGTTGGGGTGTCGTGGGTGTACATGGATCCCCCGGACGGTGGGCCACACGTGTTGACGGGCGAAATGCGGGTGACGGTGACGGGACCGGCGGATGCGGTGCGGGCGTACCGCGCGGCGTTGCGGAAGATCGCGTGATGCCATGCGGATGATCGTGCGGGTGATGGTGGTGATGGTGGTGATAGTGGTGGTCATTGTGCGTGCGTTGCGTGACCGGCGGCACGCCATGTGATCCGGGGATTGATCCCATGGACACGGGGCCGTTAGGCCCCGTTTTCATTCATGGGGTCAACGGGTTATGGGTAAGGATTGTGTTTCAGGATGGGGGGGCGTACCATGCCGCGCAATGGCGAATTGGGATGCCGTCCGTCGATCCGCGCGGGGGTTAAGGTGAAGGAAAGAAAGAATAAGAAAGATAAGTACATCGTCGTGCATCCGCGCGACGCACGCACCATCATTGTCCCACGTACGCACGCATCAAGCGCGACGGCAAGGCAAGCGAAGCGAAGCGTGCAAGCCGATGGAGCCGGGCAAGGCAAGAAAAGAGCAAGTCCCGTGGGAACCAAAGGGAAATTTGACCCCCCAGCGCTGCCCAGTTCCACCGACGCCCGTAGCAGTAGAAAAATAAAGATTAGGTTCACCCCTGAGTCCATTACTCGTCTCCGTCCTCGAGATCTCGAGACCCCCCACCGGCGGAAAGGAAAACAAGACCAGACCCCCATCAGAAAAGTCTCCGGTCGCCAAATCCGAGACTTCACGAAGAAACCGTCGCATCTAGACAAGGCCGTCCGGCGATTCCAGCAAGTCCGTCGCCGCCGCAAGGCCATTCAACAAGGCTTGATCCCAGCCCCCGGCCTCCAGGTCCCCGAACGGTATGACCCCTTGATGGCTCAGAACATCTGCGACCGATACGCCGACGGCGAGCCGATGCTCTCGATTCTCGCGACCCCAGGTTACCCCCGAGGCGGAGAGTTCTATCTGTGGACGGAGACCATCCCAGAGCTGGAAAAGAAATGGACCGCCGCCCGACGCGCCCGCGCCCATTCCTTGGCTGAAGAAACCCTCCACATTTCTGACCAGTCTCTGAAGGACCATCCAGCTTTCATCCCGGCCCACACCCTGAGGGTCAAGACCCGGCAATGGCTCGCGGCCAAAGCCCGTCCAGAGACATACGGCGAGCACCAGTCACTGCATCACACTGGCCAGTTGAGCATCGCGGCGATGTCTCAGCAGTTGAAGACAGTGAATCCCCCCGAATTGATCGATAGCAAGACCGGGCGTCCCTACGAAGATCCCGAATGACCGCCAGCACCACCGAAGAGCTTCAAGCCATCTACCTGGAGCGCATCCGCCGTTGGCGCGCCCACGGCCCGGCCCTTTTTGCAGCGGAAGCCCTCCAGCTCCCAACGGAATGGAACGATACCCTGCAAGAGGGCATCCGGTCATGGTGGTGGGTTGCGAGTCAGAAGCTGGTCTCTAAGCGGAAGCTCTCCGTTCGTTCGGGCCACGGGGCGCACAAGACGGCGTTCTGCGCCATTTCCGTGTTGTGGTTCCTGATAGCGTACCACCCGTGCAAGATTCCGTGCACTGCCCCCACCAGTCACCAGCTAGAGGACGTGCTGTGGCCAGAGATCGTGAAGTGGCTCCGACGCTTGCGCCAATATGAACCCCTCCTCGCGAACCTGTTGGAATGGACGAAGAGTCGGGTATTCGTCCGCGAGGCCCCGGAAGAAGGGTTCGCTGTTCCCCGGACGGCCCGTGCCGAGAATCCCGAAGCCCTTCAGGGATTCCACTCGGATCATCTGCTGTTCGTCATCGACGAGGCCCCTGGCGTTCCGGAGCCGATTTTCGAGGTGGCCCAAGGTGCGCTGATGGGCGGCGACACGTTCTTCCTCATGATCGGGAACCCCTCCAGGAACACCGGATTCTTCTACGCCAGCCATCACCGGGACCGGGCGCACTTCGCCTGCATGCATATCGACGTGGAGAAGGTGGAAGGGGCTCCCCTGGAAGAGATCGAGCGGATGGCCCGGAAGTACGGACGCGACAGTAATTTCTTCCGGATCCGGGTCAAGGGGGAATTCCCCAAAGCCGAACCGGATCAGCTCATTCCACTATATCTGTGCGAGGAGGCTCAACAGCGGTGGCACCGCCTCGATCGGTTCGGTCCAGTGGTATGGGGACTCGACGTAGCCGGCCTAGGGACGGATCGGACCGTGCTGGTCAAGCGGGACCAGACCAAACAGCTAGAACCTCACAAATCGTGGCGCGGCCTCGAACCGATGCAGATTGCCGGCCGGATCAAGGTGGAATGGGACGACACTCCGGCTGAAGACCGACCCATGGCTATCTGCATCGACGCGATCGGGATCGGGTCGGGGGTTGCGTCCCGCCTCGCGGAAATGAATCTTCCCATAGTGTCCGTGATCGTGTCGGAGAGTCCGGCCAACAAGCGAGAATTCTGGCGCTTGAGAGACGAGCTGTACTGGAAAGTGAGGGATTGGCTGGTCGAGCGCAAAAGCGCACTCCATCCGGACGACGAAGACATCGTCGGGGAGCTGACGATTTTCAAATGGCTGCCGCCGACCTCGGATGGACTCATCCGGATCGAGCGGAAGGACGAGGTCCGCAAGCGCCTCAAGACCGAGTCGAGCCCCGACGTTGCCGAGGCGCTGATGGTGTCGTTTTGTGCGATTCCTCCGGTCATCGGGCAACGGAAGTCAGCCCAGCAGCCGGAAGCGTTCGCAGACGTCGCTGATTGAAGTAATCATGGAAACAGTGAATCCGGAAGCAGTGCACCTGGATCTGGATCTGTCGACTTCGACTCCCAAGTGGGAATGGGACGGCCGGCCGTGGATCGCTCCCCTGCCACCAGCTCTCGGGATTCCTCTTCCCACCCCCATAGTGGAGGACCAGTCATGCCTCTGACCAAGAAGGGCAAGAAAATTCTCAAGTCCATGAAGAAGTCCTATGGGTCGAAGAAGGGAGAGTCGGTGTTCTACGCTTCCGAGAACAAGGGGACTATCGAAGGGGTTCACGAGAAATCCCATTCGAAGGCAGTGAAGAAACAGATGAAATCGCAAGGAGCTGCGAAGGCCCAATCCAAAGGAGGTTACTAACATGCCTGGCGACGCGCAGAATTCGACCGGCCGCGACATCGACTACGCCGCGCTGGTGCGGAAACTCTTGGGACCGGAACAGTCCGAGAAAGAGGTGGTGTACGAATTCTCTGGAGGCCGGAAGTTCAAGACGACCGACCACACGGAGTCGGGGATCTACAAGCCACCGACGGACTGACCAATAACAATGCCATAGGAATGGGATAACAATCATGCCAGTCATCGGCTGGAAAGTCGGGAACGAGTCGGATCCCACTGATCGAGTGGGGGAAGAGCAGGCGAAGATCGCTTTGTACACCCTCTGCAAGTTGTATCCTGGGTACTCGTGGATCGTGGAGATCCGTGGAGGCATGCTGGTGATCCGTAACTACACCCTGGACTGGCGTGGCCGGTGGTGCATGGCCCTGAAGATGGGAGACATCCAGCATGATCACAAGCGGTTCGTGACTTCAGTCGGACGAGCGGCTGGTGAGTTCCTAGAACGGGCGCACCAGAAGCGCGGGGCCATGGAACCCGGCCAGGAATCCAATCCCGTGCTCGAGGGCGCGGCCCAGGTTGGAACGAAGAGGTGGTCTCCACAACCAAAGACGAATCCGTTTGTCGTTCCCGAGGAAATCAACTGATGGCTACCAACTACCGCCCGAACCAGAACCGCATCCCAGCCAACACGGCTCCTTCGAGAATTCGGGAACAAGACGACGATACGATCCCTACGGATCCCGCCGCTATCCAATCTGACGGCGGGCAGGAGCCGGCAGAACTCCTGTCCGAATCCGAGACGCTTCGAATCGCGCAGGAGGCGTATACTACCTCGACTACGTACGTCGATTCGAACTTCCGGAAGCAGTGGGAAACGGATCTGCGGTACTTCGACGGCCGGCATGCCTCGGATTCCAAGTACTACAAGGATGCCTACAAGCACCGAGCCAAGACGTTCCGGCCGAAGAGCCGGTCGATCAGTCGACGCATGGAAGCGCTGGTGGCGGCGGCGTTCTTCTCGAACGACCGGAAGGCTGATGTCGAAGCGATCAACCAAGACGATCCGCTGGCTGTATCGACGGCGCGGATGGTCGGGAACCTGCTGGATTACCGGTTGAAGAATACGATCCCGTGGTTCTTGACGGTAGTGGGGGCCATGCAGGACGCGGTGAAGACTGGGGTGGTGTGCTCGTACAATTATTGGGCTTATAGGACGGCGACCAAGAAGAAGAAGACCCAAGTCCCGTACATCGACGAGGCGACGGGCCAGCCGGCCATCGACCCCGAGACCCAAGAACCGATGATGTTCGACCAGGAGGAGGAGATCCAGGTCGCGCTCGAGGACAAGCCAGACGTTTGCCTGTTCCCAGTGGAGTACGTCCGAATCTCACCGAACGCCAACTGGCGAGATCCGGTGAATACCTCGCCTTACGTCGGACGGATGGTGCCGATGTACGTGTCGGAGGTGAGGGAGCGGATGGAGAAGCCTGACCGGCACGGCCGCAAGTGGCGGACGTACGGGGAAGGGGAGATCAGATCGGCTGGTTCTCTGGATTCGTTCGATTCCACCCGGCAGACTCGGTTGGGCCAGCGCCAGGATCCGGTGGATTCCCACCCCGAAGTGAAGGACTATGAGATCGTGTGGGCGATCGAGTGGTTCATCGACCGGGGAAACGGCCGGATCGTATACTGGACTCTCGGCACGGAGAAGCTGCTGTCGGATCCCGAGCCGATCGAGGATTGCTACCTCCACGGCCAGATTCCCATCACCATGGGCTTCTGCGTGGTCGAGACGCACAAGATCATGCCGAAGGGATTGATTGGACTCGGCGGGGCGGTGCAGCGGGCTCTGAACAACACTGCGAACAACCGAGAAGACAACGTCGCGCTGGTGCTCTCGAAACAGTACTTCATCCGGTCGGGGCAGCAAACCGACACCACTAATCTGATGTACGGGATCCCTGGTGGGGTTACGGCTTTCAACAATCCCAAAGAAGACGTGGTACAGGCGGAGTGGAACGACGTTACGTCTTCGGGGTACCAGGAGCAGGATCGGTTCAACGTCGAGTATGACGAGCTGGTAGGGAACTTCTCCAGCCAGTCCGTGATGACGAACCGGGCCCTCAACCAGACTGTGGGTGGTCTGGAAATCCTCGGAGAAGGGGCGGCTACGCTGTCCGAGCTCACAGTCAAGACGTTTTCGGAATCGTGGCTGATTCCGACCTTGAATCAGTTGGCGCTGCTGGAGCAGTATTACGAGACGGACGAAGTGATAATGGCTTTGGCGGCGAAGGCCGCTCAATCGGCCTACCACGTTTCGGGGCATTATGCTCAGGGCCAGCCGCAACAGCAGCCGCCTCAAATCGCGGAGATGGTCGATAACCTGATCGACGCCAAGTGCTTCGTGAAGATCGAGGTCGGCATGAATGCCACCGACCCGAACCGGAAGCTGTTTCGCCTCACTTCGGCTGTGGGACAGGTGGCGACGGCAGTCGCCCAGATGCCACCCAGTTTCAACGTGGCGGAGTACGGTCGGGAGATCTTCCACATCCTCGGGTACGGGGATGGGTCTCGATTCTGGGATGCGGACCAGCAGGCCCAACAACTGGTGATGAAGGCCCAGCAGCAGGCGACTGAGATGATCCAGTCGGCTCAGAAGGTCGTCGAGGCCTTGATGGAGAATGCCGAAAAACGGCGCAAAGAGGCCGAGAAAGCGGAAGAGGCCGCGATGGAGGAGCAGCAACAGCTGCTCAGGGAAATCAATGGCCTGCTGGAGCGCGGGTTCGCCGTCGCCATGCGGGAGCTCAAGGTCGAGAACGATTCCAGATTCGGAAAGATGGAAGTCAAGCTGGCGGTCGCGCAGGCAAATGCCGGCCGAGAGAAGACCAAAGCGGCGACCAGCAAGCCGTCCGGAAACGGGTCCAGCCAGCCGCCGGCAGAATCCACTCCGAGCTTCGTCATTCACAACCATCCGGCCACGAAGACGGGTGGCGGTAGCCGGAAGATCACCTTGAAGAAAGGTGCCGACGGGACGATAATCGGGGAGACCAAGGAGGAGGGGGAGGTCCCGAAGGTCAGGAAGATCACTTTGAAGAAGAATAAGGACGGGACCATCACCGGAGAGGCTAAAGATGAGTGAAGAACGTGAGATAGGAGTTAAGACCTGTGGCCGATAATCTGACAACGACGACAACGGTAGCGACAATCCCGAGTGCGACGAAGGTTGCGGCCAGGGACGTTACCTATAGCGGAGATGCTAGTTCATTCATTGCCCCAGTCGGACTGGTGGTGTTCGCTGGCTCGGACGACGCCAAGACCGCGACCGACATCGACCCGCGAGGCGGTGATGTAGCGCACGACGGGGTTGACGCCGGCAACCCGATGAAGACCGGGGCGCAGGCGATAGCTCACGGCGCGAACCCTACCGCTGTCGCCGCCGCCGACCGAACGAATCTATACGCCAACCGGCACGGGATTCCGTTCTTCATCGGCGGGCATCCGAACATCGTTTGCAGAACTTACATCACTACCGCAGCTCAGACCGACGACAACGTACTGCCGGCGATTGCTGCGGGCCAGAAGTACGTCGTGACGCGCATCAGCGCGTTCTTGGACGAGGCAACGACCGTAGGCGTTGCGGTAAGGTTCGGCTTCGGGGCGACGGTTGTTCCGGCGCTCGGAGCTTCGGGCGCGGATGGCGTGACCGGAATCCTCATCAGCCACCCGGGTCTTGTCCCGGGTTCCGGCTATACGATCGGTGATGGTTCCGGGATTCTCGGGATCGGCGGGGATGGTGAAGAACTCCGGATCACCAATGAAGTCCCGACCGGCGGGGCGCTTCACGTCTCGGTTTCCTCCTACCAGATTGAGTCGTGATGGCGCAGTGGCGGGTACACATTGCCTTGAGTCACGAGGCGAGGGCGACGCTCGACGCCGAGAAGGTTGATATTAGCTCGCGCCTTGATAATCGCTTGTCGGATACGCCAGTCGATTGGGGCAATGGGTTTGATCGACTTGCGGCGCGCTTTACACTTAGCTGGCATGGGCGCTTCAGAAACAAAGCGGGCGCAGACGACTTGAGGACGTTTCTTGATTCTCGCGTTCCCGCGTGGCAACTCGCTGGCATAACCGGCAAAGTGAGCCGGCATCTTTGCACGCACGATGAACTGGTCCCGGTGGACTGCTCGCTGAATCAGTATTCCGAGGTAGTGATCTGATGGCTCGAGACTTTGACGGCGTCGATGACAATATAAGCCATGGTTCAGATGCTAGCATCGATGCATTTAACCCAATTAGTATGTCTTGTTGGATTCGTCGCGATGCCGGATCATTTAATAATGAACCTTTCTTAGCTAAAAGTGGATTCGCCGATGGTTGGATTTGTTCAATCGCGACGGCTAGTGGGAAAATAGACTTTGACTATAATTTTACTGTTAGTCGCGGGATCTGGGAATCAACTACGAATGTCGGCACAGGACGTAGACACGTTATTGTAACGTACGATAATGGTGCAACTACAAATAATCCAAGTATTTATCTTGATGGAACATTAGAAACGTTGTCAACTGACGTAGATCCAGTAGGGACGCCTAATAGTGATGCAGCCTTTAATTTATCAGTAGGAAATGATTCGTCATTCGGATTGGATTTTTTGAATGGCACGGTCGGATGGATTTGTTACGATAACGTAAGTTGGGATGCCGCTCAACGTAATCGTTCAAGATGGTGGGGAGAACCGGGTGGTCCAGTTAAAGTTAAATTAAGTTATATGACAGATTTATTGAATCGTGGTACTACAACTGCTAATGGTTCAGCAACAGGAACGATAGCCCTGGCACTAGCAGCACCGGTCGTCAGACCCGGTACGGCGATGATGGGCATGGGCGTGGGCTGGTAGATGCTTCTCTCGCTATTATTCATCGGAGCGGGGGCGGTAGCAGCTGAACAGCTGGTTCACAGACAACTTATGCTAGGAGTCGGTACATGAGGCTAGTTCGCTCGTGGGAATCGAGGCAGGACGATCGGCTGGCGAGGCTTCTGCTGATCGATAACGTCACGGCTGACCCCGGCACCGGCGGAGCGACATTCGCCGCTGACGACATCGGTGGGGTTCACTTCCCACGGACTAAGATCGTCGTCGGCGCGGACGGCGTGAACGACGGCGATGTAGCCTCTGGCAATCCGTTGCCGGTGACTGGAACAGTCGCTGTCACCAACGCTGGGTTGACTGAGCTTGCTGCGGCCATCAACGCCTCCAATCAGATGGACGTGAACATCGCCGCCCAAGGGGTCGCGTTGCCAGTCACCGACAATGGCGGATCGCTTACAGTAGATGGAACGGTAGCCGCGACGAATGCCGGCACATTCGCTGTTCAAGAGAGTGGAGCGGCGCTCACCGCACTTCAACTGATCGACGATACTGTGTTCGCAGAGGACGTAGGGGCGACGGCCGCTGACAAAGGCATCGCGGTCCTGGCGGTGAGACGGGACGCGGATACTTCACTTGTCGGCACGGACAACGACTATGCCAATCTGCAAGTCAATGCCAATGGCGCGTTGAAGGTCGAGGTATTCGATGGCGGCGATTCGCATACCGTGGATGGAACGGTAGCGGTGTCGAGCATCACCACTTCCGTGACCCCCGGCAGCGCGGCGACGAATCTCGGGAAGGCCGAGGACGCGGCCCACGCCTCGGGCGATGTCGGCGTCATGGCGCTGGCCGTTCAGCAGACGGCCGACGCGGCGTTGGCTGGATTGACTGGGGATTACGCCCCGCTGCAAGTCGACGACAACGGGTTCCTGAAGGTCAACATCAAAGCGGGGGCTGGCTCTGGCGGCACGGCCTCGACCGACGATTCCGCTTTCACTGCGGCCGTTGGCAGCGGCACGCCGATGATGGGATTCGTGACGGCAGACGCCGTAGATTCAGGGGATGTCGGCGTGTTGGGGATGCTTGCCAATCGCCAGCTCAAGGTGACATTGTTCGACTCGGGCGGGATTGAGTTGTCAGTCGGGGGCGGAACGCAGTACACCGAAGACGCGGCGGCAGCGGCTAACCCGGTCGGCAATGCACTTAACCTCATCCGGGACGATGCTCGAGGGGGTTCGCTCACGACGGCCGACGGAGACAACGTCTCCGCCCGAGGCACGAACGCTGGAGAGCTCTATGTCAAGCACGTAGATGCTATCCCAGTGACGGACAACTCGGGATCGCTCACTGTCGATGCGGTCAACCTCGACATCAGAGACCTAACAAGTGCCAGCGACTCTGTCGCTGCGGTCTGCACGAATGCCGGCACGTTCGCTGTCCAAGAGAGTGGGGCTGCGTTGACGGCCCTTCAACTGATCGATGATACTGTATTTGCGGAGGACGTACCAGCGACTGCCGCCGACAAGGGAATCTCGATTCTGGCGGTGAGACGGGACGCAGACACCAGCTTGGTCGGGGCGGACAACGATTACGCTCAGCTTCAGGTCAACGCCAATGGGGCATTGAAAGTCGAGATCTTTGATGGCGGCGATTCGCACACCGTGGATGGTTCTGTATCCATCACGGGATCCGTCGCCGTCACGAACGCTGGCACGTTCGCTGTTCAAGAATCCGGTGCCGCGTTGACTGCTCTTCAGCTGATCGACAATGCGTCGATTGCCGACGATGCGGCATTCACTCCAGCTACGACTGGGGTGCAGATGGCTGGATTTTTCGCTGACGAGACATCCACCGATTCAGTGGACGAGGGGGACGGCGGCGCGGCGAGGATGACTCTGGATCGGAGGCAGATCACTGTTCCTCAACCTCACGCGACTGGTGGGCTGACGATCTTCCGGTCGATAGATCTCGACGAGACCGAGGAAGAGGTCAAGGCCACAGCGGGTGCGGTCTACGGAATGTGGGTCACGAACACTGCGACTGCGACTCGCTGGGTCAAGTTCTACAATGCGACTGCGGCTACCGTCGTCGTAGGGACGACGGTTCCTGTCATCACCATCGGGATCCCCGGGAATTCGTCTGACGACATATCGGGTAACTTCGGTCCCGGCGGAGTCGGAATCCAGTTCGACACGGCGATCACGGTCGCTGCGACTACCGGAGTAGCCGATGCAGACGTCGGGGCGCCGGCGGCGAACGACGTGATTGTGAACATCTTCTACAAATGATTCTCGCTCACCTCGTTCTCTTCAAATTCTTCGCCGGAGCTGGCGAAGTTGCTGCCCCAGTCGTCGTCGCTGAGCAGCGTGGAGGAGGCCGGGACCGCCGGATTCAATATACCAAACGGAAGCTGCCGCGTTCCCAGTGGGAAATCGAGGAGATCGCTCGCCGTCAGGCTGAAGAAGAAACGATCCAGAAAACAGCTCCGGTTCTCGAGAAAAAACTGGAGCGTGCGCTGGTTCCGGTCTTCGACATCAACCGTTTGACATTGGAAGTGATTGAGCGGATCATGGCGGCTTCGGTGGTGGTCGTGGCCAAGCCGCAGACGGTGGTGACTGAGAGAAATGCGATGATCGTCGAAGATGAATTTGGTCTTGACGACGACGAAATTCTGGCTGTACTAGGAGAGTTGCTATGACCACGCCTGATCCCAATGCTATCCTGATCGCTCAAGGAGCCATCGGGGCGGACGCTGACGACTTCATGAAGTCAGAACTCGGGCGGACTATGATTGGGTTGGCTCGAATCGAGTCGAGGGTAGCGATGGATACCCTCAAAGTCGCGGATGCTGAGGACGTGAAGTTGATCCGCCGGTTGCAGAACGAAATCTGGTTGGCTGAGCGTTTCGAGGGTTGGCTCACTCAACTTGTCATGAATGGACGGCAGTCCCTCGCCCAATACGATGTCCGCACGTCGGACGCACTTCAAGGAGAAGACGATGGCCAAGAAACAGCAGTACAGCCTCCCGCCAACGAAGACTGACGCACCAGTCATCTCGGCTCCCGACACGGCTTTGCCGGAAGTTCCTCCACCTTCATTGAAGGTGAAAGCCGAGCCAGTAGCTTCCGATGTTCCATTGCCGAGTGTTTCGGCAACGGTCAATCCTCGCAATGCCGTATTGGCTGGACTCCACCGGCAGTCGCTGGAAGAGACAGGGAACCTCGAATCAGTGGGAATGAACGAGGACGAGACCGACATCGATCCAGACGTTCCCCAACCTACTCGCGAGGCGCTGGCAGCGGTCGCGGCTTCCGAAGCGACGGCTGCCGCTGAAGAAGGGGATTTGCCCCCGGCCTCGGTTCCAGTTCCGGATCCCGCGGCGGTGGCTCCAGTGGCGAAGACTCATCGCGTGGAAGTGCGAGGCGTTGTTCACGAAGTTCCGGAGGATCAGATCGTCCAAGCGGGGCTCCACGCGATGCGGCACCACGGGGCGGCGGAAATGGCCCTCCGAGAGGCCAATGAACTCTTGAAACAGGCGAAAACGGTCACTACCGGTCCGCCTGCCGATCCGAAAATTGCGCCCGCGTCGGACATCACCGACGATGCGCGGAGCTTGGCCGAGGCTCTTCAACTCGGCTCGAAGGAAGACGCGGCCCGCGCAGTGGCTGCGATGCTGAAAGGTGGTCACACGGATCAAAGCATCACAGACGTCGTCGCTCGCACCGTCGAGACCCACGTCCGGGATGTGTTGGATCACGATACCGCCTCGAAGGCGTTGGAAGGGCAAATCCCCGAGATGCTGACCGATCGCCGTGTCTTGGCGATCCTCGGCCACGAGGAACGAGCGGCGCGTGCCGCCGGCGACAGCCGGCCGTACTCTCAGCTCTACCCCGACATCGGGAAGAAAGTTCGCGACTGGCTCGATGGTCTGAAGGGACCGGCAAGCGGTACGCCGTCGCCCGGGACTGGAGTCCCCGCGCGGACAATCGAGCTACGAACAGTCGCGAAGGCAGCGGTCCCGGCGGCGACGCCGCCCAGGGGATCGCCACCCAGCGCATCTATTCAACCCAAGGTAAAGACCGGATCCGACATCGTTGCCGAAATGCGACTTCGTCGCGGGAACCCGGATTACCGTTACACTCGGAGAATCTAATGGCCGGACAACTCTGGTCAGTCAATACCCTTGGTGGCTTCTTCTTTTCGTTGAATCTGTCCGATGAGCTTCGGGAGGCGGTCCAACCGCTGACGAAGATGAGGCAGTTCGCGGACGTGAAGGACGCTACCCAACAGGGCAAGAAGAAGGGCGACATCTTCACCTGGGATGTCGTCGGCAACGTCGGCCGAGGGAATCGGGCTCTGCTCGAGACCAACACGGTCGGGGAAGGCAACTTCACCATCTACCAGGCCACGATGACGATCTCGGAACGGGGTTTCTCGGTTCCTTACTCGGGCAAGCTCGAGATGTTGAGCAAGTTCGAGGTCAAGCAGCCGATCATGCGGGCGTTGAAGAACGATGCTTCGAAGGATCTGGACGCGCTGTGCTACATTCAGTTCAAGCGCACGGCACTCCGGGTCGTTCTCAACACTACCACGATCGATGTGACGACGAACGGGACGGCGACGGCCACGGCCAGCCGATTCATCTCGACCGCGAATACCAAGTTGGTCACGGATGAGATGAAGGAGCGGAACATCCCGGCCTACGTCAACGACGACTACTACGCGATTGCTCGCCCCAAGGCCCTTCGCGGCCTGAAGGACGGGTTGGAGACCCTGCATCAGTACACCGAGACAGGACTCCGGATGATCATGAACGGCGAGATCGGGCGCTACGAGAGCACCCGCTTCGTCGAACAGACGAACATCCCGCGCGGTGGTGCGGCAGACAGCACGACGTTCAACGTCTTCACGGATACGGCCGATGCCTGGAACAACTCGACCAATGGAGACGAGGACTGGGCGTTTTACTTCGGGGAGGACACGGTGGCGGAAGCCGTGTGCGTCCCGGAGGAGATGCGGGCCAAGATCCCGACCGACTACGGTCGGAGCCGTGGCGTTGCCTGGTACTACCTGGGAGCATTCGGTCTGGTTCACGAGCAGGCCGCGGAGACCAGGGTCTTTATGATCGATTCCGCCCTGTAGCCGGCGGACGGGGGCCTCTTCCCGTGATCTCAAAGGAAGTACGTCCTGCCAAGGGCCGACAGGACGTTAAGCGGGGACCTTCCTCCCCTTTGCAGTTAACGAGCTAGGAGGTAGCAGATGGGTACCAGAGCCATGGCGTATGACCATCCAGGGTATATCGCTCCGATGGCCTTCTCGGCGGACAAGATCGCGGGTGCGAGCGCTACGATCCGATTCGTTGCTTGGGCTGACATGATCGCTCGGGCATTGTGGGTCAAGCCGGCAGTTGCTGGCACGTCGGCTGACACGGTGACAGTCTTCGCTGTCACTAACACCACCACGAAGACGCTGGGAGTCACCACCATCGCCTCGGCGCAGACCACGTTCTCGCGGCTGGAGTTGACGACTGCGAGCCGGACGTTGACAGCTGGGGACGAGATCAGAGTGCTGCTCGGCACCGACGCGACGAAGGTGTACGCGGTAGGGGTCGAGTATTCCCTGACTCCTGGCGCGAACGTCTCGGATTAAGTCTTGCGGGGGATTCGGGAGAGTGTGTCTCCGAACCGCTCTCCCACTTTTTCAACCATAGGAAACCAAAAATGACTTGGAGCCCGGGCCATTCTCAAGGTGCTGAGTCTATGAAGATTCGGTGGGAACTCGTGCCGTATACTCGCGGCCGTGGACTCGATTTGGGGTGCGGTCCGTGGAAGCCTTTCAGTCACTTCATTGGAGTAGACAATAACGTCGATGAGCGGCTCTTCGGGATCCGTGCGACCGCAGCAGACCTGATAATCCCGAACTGCTCGAATCTCGATATTTTCTCCAACGATTCGATGGACTTCGTGTTTTCGTCTCATTTGCTGGAGCACATTCAGGATTATGAGAGTGCGCTCCGGGAATGGTGGCGGGTGATAAAGCCGGGTGGTCGACTGTGTCTGTACTTGCCTCACAAAGAGTTTTACCCCAACATCGGGACTCCGATGTCGAACCCCGATCACAAGCACGACTTCATGCCTGACGACATCATCGAGACGATGAAGAAGGTGTCAGGGGCGTGGGATCTGATCGAGAACCAGGACCGGAACGACGATGACGAATACTCGTTCTTCCAAGTGTACCTGAAACTCGAATCCAAAGACGTGGGTCATAACCAGTCATGGAAACGGCCCAAACCAGAAAAGAGCTGTGCGGTCATCAGGTACGGGGCCTACGGCGACGTGCTCCAGACGGCTTCCGTCCTGCCTCACCTGAAAGCCGAGGGGTATCATATCACGTTCTTCTGCACGCCACGAGGATATGAGGCCTTGGAACATGATCCGAACATCGACCGATTCATTCTCCAGGACGACGACCAAGTTCCTGTGGGAGAATTGGCAGCATTCTGTATCTACTGGGAGAAGAAATTCACCCGGTTTCTGAACTTCTGCGAAGCGGTTGAGGGGTTTCTTCTGCCGGCTCATGATCGTCCACACTTCTTCTGGAACAAGGAGTCGAGACATCAAATCTGCGATCACAACTACGTCGAGCTCCAGCATAAGATGGCTCAAGTCCCATATGATCGGCCGCTCACAAAATTCTACCGGACTCCGAAGGAGGCCGAGTGGGCCAAGTGGGAACGGCGCAAAGCGGAAGGGCCCGTCGTGGTCTGGGCGCTGTCCGGATCGTCGGCTCATAAGGTCTGGATCTATGTGGATCAGATCATCGCCGAGATCATGCTCAAGTATCCGAAGGTCACGGTCGTTCTGGTCGGGAGCGCGCACGAGAAGTTCTGTGAAGCTGGGTGGCAGAATGAGAAACGAGTCTGGTGCCGATCCGGCGAGTGGTCGATCCGCCGGGCCTTGTCGTTCGCCCAAGAAGCCGACCTCGTGATCGGTCCGGAGACCGGAGTCCTGAATGCCATGGCTATGGAACCTATGGCCAAGATCATCTTCATGTCCCATTCCACGATCAAGAATCTGTGTCGGGACTGGATCAACACGGCAGCCTTCGCGGCCGAGCACGTCTCGTGCTATCCTTGCCATCGGCTGCATCAAAAAGGATGGACGTATTGCAATCGTCACCCCGACGGCGGGGCAGCGTGCCAAGTTGCGATTACTCCAGACATGGTCTGGCCGGCCGTCGAATTTGTTCTGAACCAGACGTCCAAGCAGAACCGCTTGGTGATTCCTCAACCACAGGAGACTCAATATGCCTAAGCTCGTGGATCTCGAATCGCAAATCGAAGGTGGAGAGAACGGGAAGCTGGAATACGACGAAGCGGGACAGCCGTTCTGCAACAAGAACAAACGTGCCCAGAAAGTTCAGGGCTACGGACCCATCGGCTTAGCGCTGTATCCGGACGAGACGAATTCCGAGGAGCCGGAATCCGGATTCCTGGAAGGGAACAACGTCAGCGATCGGATCTAAACCGGAGGCAGTCATGGCAAACGACTACCGGTCGATTGAAGACATGTATCCCATCGTCGGGTCCGGGGGCTTGGGACAGCTCTCCGATGCTGACATGGAGATGGTGACTCCCGACATGATCCGGGCTCAGCTGGCTGGAGCGATGGGAAACACATCCGATCTCGAACGGCAGATTCTCGAACGTCAGATTGCTGATCGTGGTGTTACTGGAATTGGGCCAGTTCCAGAAATGCCTGCCGGGTACTTCCAGGATCCGAAGAACGTCGTTCAGCTTGGCACGATCCCGGTGGGGGGACTCGCGGGGGGAATAGGGGCTGGATCGAAGGGGATTGCCCAATACACCGGAGTCCGGAGTGCTATCGAGGGGTTGAAACCCCTGGGGGAATCGATCTTCTCCTTCGGGTCGGATCCTAGCGTAATGGCCAGGATTGCTGCAGTAGCTCTGGGAATCGGGGGAGCCGCTACCACTTTGGCCGGCGATGATCTCAAGACGATGGAAGAATCGCAGTTATCCAGTGTGGCCAATTCGGCCGGATTGGAGGCCAAGGAAGCCCGATCCGAGCTCAGACGGAGATACGATGAGAGGGCAGCGGCCAATTTGCGCGTGACCAACGATGCAACGCTCGCCCCATCGAACTGGAGGGCGGACTCCGTGACTACCGACGCCGGCACTTTGTCTGTTCAGGACTTCATCAGGAAGTACGGAGTTCTCCCTGAGAAGGCTTTCACTTTGATCGAGGAGCGGAATCGCCGGCACCCTCCAGGGTTTTTCCGCCGGGTCATCGGAGGCTGATATGATCGACGAGCTGATTGCCAGAGTCAAGGACATGTACCATCAGCTCGAACGAGACGAGGCCAGACTTGAGCGTCGGACGGTCGAGAACCTCAAGTTCGGCGTCATTCCGGATGGAGCCCCGCTGGAGGAAGAACTGGGAGTCGAACCTTCTCCTTCGCTTCCGGGGGCACCTCCGGCGGTGGCTCCACCTGAAGTGGAGGAATCGTTGCTTGATATAATCGCGGCTGCTCGACCGACGTTCCCCTTCAAGCCGGCGAGACGCCCACCGATGCCGCCGCGCCCATATGACCCGGAGAGGGAGCCGCACTGATGGCCACTTCTAACTCGTTCGACTACTCCGTAACTGCGGCGGATGCAGTCCAGTCAGCGCTCGAGAAAGTCAATGCCGTCGTCGCGGGGGAATCGGTTGACTCAGACGACCAAGCGCTCGCGCTCCGAGAACTCAACAAGCTCGTCAAGCAATGGTC
>Ga0184633_10000143_pt1 | contig 22181 bp, 18 predicted proteins | sample PLM31_170_b1_FD_133156 | JGI IMG/M metagenome (GOLD analysis project Ga0184633, IMG submission 133156) | Groundwater sediment microbial communities from an aquifer in East River, Colorado, USA - PLM3-1_170_b1 | ecosystem: Environmental > Terrestrial > Soil > Riparian zone | place: USA: East...
GCCACCCCGGATGGTCTCTAAGTTTAGCCTCGACTTGCCAACGGCGCAAATGCGGCTTCCTTTGGGCCGATGTATTCCGCCGCCGGCCGGATGAGGGTGGCGTCCTGGTACTGCTCGACGACGTGGGCGGTCCATCCGGCGATGCGCGAGGCGGCGAACACGCAGGTGTCCAGCGCGGTGGGGATGCCCAGATAGTAGAGCAGGGGCGCGGAGAAGAAGTCCACGTTGGGGTAGAGTTCCCGGCGGCGCAAGACCGCCTTCTCCACGCCGAGCGCCATGTCCACGTACTGCGCGCCTTTGCCCTGCGCTTCCTCCATCCTGCGCGCCCATTCCAGCAAGTGCCGCGCGCGCGGGTCGCCGGTCTTGTAGATGCGATGGCCGATGCCCATGATCTTGCGCCTGGTTTCGAAAGCGTGATCCACAAAGCTGTCCACCTTGTCCGGCGCGCCGATTTCCAGCAGCATGTTCATGGTGGCCTCGGCGGCGCCACCGTGCAGGTTGCCCTTGAGCGCGCCGATGGCGGCGGTGATGGCGGCGTGCAGGTCGGCGTTGGTGGAGGAGGCCACGCGCGCGGTGAAGGTGGAGGCGTTGAGCGAGTGGTCGGCGAGCAGGGCGAGGTACAGGTTCATCACGTCGTTTTCGAGCGCGGATTTCTTTTCGCCGTGCAGCATGTAGAGGAAATTGGCGGCGTGGCCCAGCCCGGCTTTCGGCGCGACGGGTTCCCGGCCTTTGCGCGTGCGGTGAATGGCGGCGACGACGGTGGGGAGCTGGGCGACGAGCCGGAGGCCTTTGCCCAGTGTAGCCTCGATGGAAATATCCTCGGTCTCCTTGTCGTAATAGGCGAGCATCGAGACGGCGGTCCGGAGGACATCCATGGGCGTCGCCTTCTTCGGCGCGCCGAGGATGTGTTCCACCACCGCTTTCGGGAGCCTGCGGTTGGCCGCCAGTTCCTTCTGGAAGGCCGCCAGCTCGGCGGCGGTGGGCAGCTTGCCGTAGAACAGCAGATAGGCCACTTCCTCGTACGAGGCCTTGCCGGCCAGTTCGTGGATGTTGATGCCGCGATAGGTGAGGATGCCGTTCTGCCCATCCACGGAAGACAGCGCGGTTTGCGCCGCCACCACGCCGACAAGGCCTTTGGAAAACGCGGGTGTAGCGGCTGGAGCAGTAGTCATAGAGGGAAAAGTCTCCTTCAGGGTCAGGAACAAAAAGCCGGCGGCGGCAGCCCGGCGACCGGCAGGGGTTCAGCGTCAGTGGCCCAACTGCAAGGCGGGCCCGAGGTGGGCATCAAGGCGTTGGGATTTTATCATCCCCAATGACCAGCGTCAATGACTGGTGGTCAATTTTCTTGAATTCGTGCTTCGTAAAGGCGTCTGCGTCGCCGTTTGAACCGCCACGGCGCCCCGTACACGGATTACGCGGATGGGCCGGAAATTTAGCTGACCGCCGCCAGCCGCTCGCCGTATTGCTTCTGGTAATAGGCCTTGAATTCGCCGGATTTGATGGGCCGCCACCACCATTCGTTCCGCTTGTACCACGCCACCGTCTCCGCCATCGCCGTCTCGAAGTCGCGCGAGGGCGTCCAGCCGAGAGCCTGGATCTTCGCACAGTCGAGCGCGTAGCGGCGGTCGTGGCCGGGGCGGTCTTGCACAGGCCGGATGAGCGCCTCCGGCTTGCCGAGCAACCTCAAGATCAACTTCGTAACTTCGAGGTTGTGCCGCTCGTTGCCACCGCCGAGGTTGTAGATCTCGCCCGGCGCGCCTGTGTGCAGCACGAGGTCAATGCCGGAGCAGTGGTCTTCCACGTACAGCCAGTCGCGCACCTGCATCCCATCGCCGTAGAGGGGCAGCGGCTCGTCGTCAACCGCGTTGGTGATGAAAAGCGGCGCGACCTTCTCCGGATATTGATACGGCCCGAAGGTGTTGCTCCCGCGCGTGACCACGGTGTTCAATCCGTACGTCTCGCGATACGCCCGCACCATCAACTCGCCCCCGGCCTTGCTCGCCGAGTAGGGGCTGTTCGGTTCGAGGGGATCGCCCTCTCTGAAAAATCCGGCCGGGATGGAGCCGTAGACCTCGTCCGTCGAAACCTGATGGAAGCGCTCCAGCCCGAATTGCTTCGCGGCTTCGAGCAGGATGTACGTCCCCACTACGTCGGTGTGGATGAAGGCGTCCGGCTGGAGGATGGAGCGATCCACATGGCTCTCCGCCGCGAAGTTCACGATCGTGTCAATCGCGTGCTCGCGGATGGTCTGCTCGACCGTGTGCTTGTCGGCGATGTCGCCCTTGACGAACTGGTAGCGCGGATCGTCGTGCACGTCGAGCAGATTGTTGAGGTTCCCGGCGTACGTCAGCTTGTCGTAGACGACAACTTTGTAGTCCGGGTGCTGGCGGAGCAGATAATGGACGAAGTTGGAGCCGATGAACCCGGCCCCGCCGGTCACGAGAATGTTTTTCACAGCGGTCTATCCTACGACTTCGCGGCGCGCACCCTGAGCGGAACGCCGTGAAGTCGAAGAGCGCGCCGCTCCGCTCAGGAGGCTTGCCCTCTAGTTTGTCATGCGTCCTTAACTGCCTCGACGGGGTCGAGGGCCAATTCGAGTCTGATCTCGTCGTGCAACGGGATGCCGTTTTCGCCGACGAGCGGTATCTGCGGCTTGATCGTGCGGCTTTCGTCCACCGCGCCGGGGTAGAGGGCGGCGAGCCGGAAGCCGCGTTTCTGGTAGAACCTGAGCGCGTTGAGATTGTCGTTGGTCGTGATGAGCCACACGCGGCGGCAGCTCCGCGAACGGGCGGCGGCGGCCACACGCTCGATGAGCGCCGTGCCGATTCCGCTGGTGGCGTAATGGTTATTGATGGAGGTGATCTCGCACTCGTCAGCGTGGAACTCGTAGGTGACGACGCCAACCACCTGTCCATCTTCTACGGCGAGAAAGGCGGGATTTTCTGCCGGGTAAAAAAGCCGGCCCGCGGCCACCATCTCCTCCGCGCCCCAGTGGTCGCGCATGAACTGCCGCAGCCACGGGCAGTCGGCGGCGGCGGGGCGGAGGGTGAAAGGCGCCGTCACAGAATGTCCACCTGCGAGTAGTCGCCGAGATTCATCTTCAGCGCCGTGGGCTTGAGCACCGAGCGCCCGAGGCGCACGTTGCGCCCGAGGATTGAGTCCTGAATGCGAGCGGGCACGTGCGTCAAGTGCGAGTGCTCGAGGACGATACAGTGCTCGACCTCGCTGTTTTCGACCACGCAGTGGTGGTAAATGCTGGTGAACGGGCCGATGTACGAATCGCGGATGACGGTGTGCTCGCCGATGATGGCCGGGCCGCGAATCACGCTGTTCTCGACGACGGCCCCTTTTTCTACCGTGACGCGGTCATCCACTTTGGATTTGGCGTCCACTGCGCCCTCGATGCGCGGCTTCACTTCTTCGAGCACGTGATCGTTGGCGTTGAGCATATCGCCGGGTTTGCCGGTGTCAATCCACCAGCCGGTGTGAATGTAAGGATGCACCGCGTAGCCCTGATCAATCAGCCACTGGATGGCGTCCGTGATCTCCAGCTCGTTGCGGAACGAGGGCTTGATGGCGTGGACGGCTTCGCGGACGTGCCGGTCGAACATGTAGATGCCGACCAGCGCGAGGTTCGACGGCGGGTCTTTGGGTTTCTCGATGAGACGCCGGATCGAGCCGTCGCCGTTGAGCTGGGCCACGCCGAACTGCTGCGGGTTGTCCACGGCGGTGAGGACGATCTGGCCATTCCACTGGCTGTCGGCGAACTGGCGGATGAGCGGGCTGATACCGCCTTGAATCACGTTGTCGCCGAGGAACATCACGAAGCGATCGTCGCCCAGGAAGTCGAGCGACTCTTTCACGGCGTGCGCCAGCCCGGCGGGCGCGCTCTGCCGGATGTAGGTGATGTTCACGCCCCAGCGCTCGCCACCGTTCACCGTTTCCATGATCTCGGGCGCGGTGTCGCCGACGACGATGCCGATGTCGGTGATGCCGGCGTCGCGGATGGCGCGGATGACGCGGAAGAGCACCGGCTCGTTCGCGACGGGGATGAGCTGTTTGGCGCGAGTGTAGGTGAGGGGGTAGAGGCGGGTGCCTTTGCCGCCGGAGAGGATGAGACCTTTCATGGCTGATAGCCCATGGCTTATAACAGATGGCTAATGGTCGGCGCTATCCGCCATAAGCCATCCGCCATTCGCTAATATGCGCTCACGCTCGTGTCCACCTGCGCGTTCGTGAGCACCGCGCCCACGAGGCGGACGTGGATTTTCTCCAATAACTCTTTAGCGCGCTGGGCGTGCTCGCGCTTGGTCTGGCCCGCGCTCACCACCAGTAATACGCCGTCCAACTTGGAAGCCAGCAGCGCCGCATCCGTCACGACGACGACGGGCGGTGCGTCGAAGAGGACGATATCGGCGCGGGATTTGAGCGTCGCGATGAGGGATTCCATCCGGCGCGAGCTCAAGAGGTCAGCGGGGTTGGGAGGCAAAGGCCCGGCGGGCAGCAGCCACAGGTTCTCGACGCCGGTCGCTGCGAGCACGGGCTCGTCGCGGCCCTCGAGGATCAGCGAGGTCAGCCCGGGTTCGGCGGGCACACCGAAAATCTCGTGCTGGTGCGGGCGGCGCAGGTCGCAGTCCACGAGGATCGTTGCCCGCCCCCCCTGGGCCATCGTCACGGCCAGGTTCGCCAGCGTGAGGCTCTTCCCTTCCTCCAGTGCGGCGGAGGTGACCAGCAGCGTCGTGAGCGGGTGGTCGAGGCTGGAGAAGATGAGATTGGTGCGCAGCGTGCGGAAGGCCTCGGCGACTGGGGAACGCGGGTCGCGCAGGGTGATCAGTTGATCAGTCGGCGGCATGAGGGGTTCCTTTAGCGCGGGGGCGGCCCCGAGGTGCGCGCACGACGGCGCGCGCTGGCCTGTGCGGTTTCGAGGGCGGGGATCGCGCCCATCACGGAGAGGCCCAGCACGCGCTCGACGTCCTGCGGCGAGCGGATGACGCTCGACTCAATGTATTCGAGCACGAAGATGATGACGCCGCCCAGCAATCCGCCGAGGATCGCGCCCGCGAGGGTGTTCACCGTCGTTTGGGGCCGGTAACGCGAAATGACGGGCGCATCCAGCACTTCCGCCGTCACCCAGTCTTCGCGGCGCGCGTCCGCGTTTTCACTGATGCGCCATTGCACGAAAAGCGCGGCCCACTTCTCCGCGATCTTATTTGCGGTTTTGGGGTCGGGGTCCTTCACGTCAATCTGGATGATGAAGCGTGAGTCATCTGACGAGATGGTCACATCATTCTTGAGAGAGTCTGCCGTGCGATCCAACTGCAATTCAGGGTCGTTGATGACTTTCTCCGCATTCTTGCCCGTGTGCAGCCACTCTACATAGGAACGCAACAACTGCTTGGCCGACTGGGTGAGGCCGAAATCGGTGCGGGAGGTCTTGACCAGCAGAGAGATCGTGGACTTATAGACCGGCGTCTGCAGGCGGCTGAACACGAACGCGCTGGCGGCGACGAGCGCCGCCATGAGCAGAATGATCCATCCCCGGCGGCGCAAAAGGCGCAAATATTCTGTGAGGGCCATACGTTCTCCGAGCGGCGGCTATTCTACCATGTCTGGAGATTGGAGGTCAGAGGTCGGAAGTCAGAAGTCGGAGGAGGGTCATCTGACCTCCGACTTCTGACCTCTCACTTCTTCCAGCGCGGTATCTCCGCAATCACTTTCAACCCGATTTGCTCCAGTTCTTCGCGTTCTCTGACCAACGGATCGAAGTAGTGGGCGATCAGGGCAAGCGCGATCCCGGCGACCAGCCCCAGCCCGACTTTGAGCGGCAGATCGAGGCGCGCGCGCAAGGAGGGCGGGACCGGCCCGATGGCGGGCTTATCCAGCGGCACGACGACGGCGGCCTGCCCGCCGAGCGTAGGCAAGGCGGCGGCGTTTTGTTCCTGCAAGACTTTCGAGACGGCCTCGGCGAGTGCGGCGAGTTGATCCGGATTCCCCCACGAGAGATAAACCACGAGAATGCTGCGCGCGTTGTCCGTGACGATGGCTCCGCTAATCTCACCTGCCGAGATGCTCACGCCGCGTGCGGCCAGCTCCGCGCTCACGGCCTCGGCGAATTTGCCCGTGCGCGCCCAGTCTTTCAACCCGCCGACGATGTACTCGGAGGTGAGCCAGCGGTAGTAGTTGGGGTCGTAGAGACGTTCCGCCGGAACGTCTCTACTTTCCGGTTGGCTCGCGGTGAAGCGCAGGGAGGCCGAGTACGCGGTCGCCGGGGGCCGGTAGGTGGCGAGGCCATACGTCGCGGCGACGAGCGGCGGGAGCAAGATCAGCCACCACCAGCGGAGGGCGATTTTCCAATACTGACGCAATTCCATAGGCCTCTCGTTTGTACACGGATTTCACGGAGATGACGGATGAACACGGATGTTTCTGCGTAATCCGTGATCATCCGCGCCATCCGTGTACTTTCTCGACGATGAATGCGCTCAACTTCTCCTTGAACACCGCCGTGTCGAACTTCTCCGCCGAGCGGCGGACGACCTCCGGGTCGAAGCGCAGGCGGAGGAAGCGCTCGATGGCAGCGCTCAACGCCTCGACGGTCTGCTTGTGGAAAAGCACGCCGTTAACGCCGTCTTGCACAATGTCGAGCGCGCCGCCGCCCGCATATGCGATCACGGGCCGCCCGGCGGCGAGGGCCTGCACGGGCGTGATCCCGAAATCTTCCAGCCCCGGAAAGATGAACGCGCGGCAGCGCGCCATCAGCGCGGGCAGGTCGGCCTCGGGCACGCGGCCCACGCATTTTACCGCAGGCCCGGCCATTCGTTGCAATCGCGCGCGGTCGCGCCCGTCGCCGCCAACCACGAGCGGGAGGTGGAGCGCGGTGCAGGCTCGCACGGCGAGGTCAACGCGCTTGTACGGGATCAGCCGCCCGAGGCTGAGGAAATAATCGCTCACGCCATCGCGCGGCGCGAACCGGTCGAGCGCGACGGGCGGGAAAATAATCGTCGAGGCGCGCCCGTAGAAACGGGCGATGCGCCGCTGAATCTCCGACGAGATGGCGACGAAGTGATCCACGCGCTGAGCGGCGGCCTTGTCCCACCGTTTGAGCAGATTCATCACCGGGCGCAGGATTTGCATTTGAGCCGGGCTGAGGCCCTCGCGCGCCGCATAGTCATCGAACCCCCACACGTATCGCGTGGGGGTGAGGCAGTAGCAGATGTGTACCGAGCCGCGCGGCTTCCGCACACCGTGGCAGAAGCCGCTTTTGTTCGAAAGGATGAGATCATATCCGGAGAGATCGAAGCGCTCGAAGGCGAGGGGATAGAGAAGCAGATAGGGCTGATGGTAGCGGTGAATGCCCGGCAGTTCATCCATGAACGAGACACGGACGGGCCACTGGCGGTAGTGCGGCGGCATCTTCTCCCGCCAGTAGATGGAGGTGAAGATGGGCGCGCCGGGGAACATCTCCACCAGCGTCTCCAGCACGTCTTCCGCGCCGCCGAGTTGGTTGAGCCAGTCGTGGACGAGGGCGAGGCGCATTCCCACTTAAAACAAGAGGGGCTGAAGCGTCAGCCCCTCACGGCTGACGGTAGATAGAACGGCGGCGGCCGACTTCGATGACAGCGAGAATCCTTTTCTTCCGGTCAACTCGGTTGAAGGCGCGAAGACAACCTGATACACAGGTCACTATTTGAGTTCCAAACGCCGCGCCATTTCCTCAGCCGGGATCGTCTCTCCCCCGCTGTCGAGATAGGCCAGCGACCGGCGCAAGCGACGAACAAAAGCAGGCCGCAACGCCAGACCGGCATCAGGGTCTTCAAGAAGTTCGCGGAGGGCTTGCTTGACGGTCTCGCGAACCAGTCCCTGAAACTGTTCAACGGACATATCCCGAAGTCTAACGGTCATGGTTTTGCCCCGGATTGAACTTTGACACGCCGATTATAGCATGATTGGTTTCCCGCCCTCCTCTGGCCCGGAGAATACCTCGTTGCCCTGCTCTGTTGTCGCGATCCCCATCGCCGTGCTAAACTATCGCCAGATCCCGGATTGGGTCTCTATTGACGACAACGAGTCGCATGATCTATGTGAGCGAAACCCCATGGAAAAGAAGCTAACCAATCAAACCGCCCTCATCACGGGCGCGGGGAGCGGATTGGGGACGGCGATCGCGCGGGCGCTGGCGTCCGAGGGCGCGCGGTGTGCGCTCGCAGGGAGACGGCCTGAGCCGTTGGAGCATGTGAGATTAGAGATTGGAGATTTGGCCCGCGCCATTCCGTGCGATGTGCGCGACGAGGCACAGATTGAAAAGCTAGTGGCGCAGACGGTGGCGGAGTTCGGCGGGGTGGACATCCTCGTCAACAACGCGGGCGTTTTTCACGAGGTGGCGCTCACGGAGACGACCACTGCACTGTGGGATGAAACCATCGCGGTGAATCTACGCGGCGCGTTTCTGCTCTGCCGTGCGGTGTGGCCGCACATGCAGCGGCGCGGCGGCGGGCAGATCGTCAACGTGAGTTCGGTGTCGGGAGTGCAGGGTTATGCGGACGAAGCGGCATACTGCGCGAGCAAGTTCGGGCTGAACGGATTGACGGCGGCGCTGGCGCTGGAGGGGAAGCCGCGTAACATCCGCGTATTCGCCGTGTGCCCCGGCGCGGTGGACACGCCCATCTGGGGAGAGGCAGTCGCCCCGGAGGTGACGCGCCGCATGATGAGGGCGGAACAGATTGCGGAGTTGGTGCGCTGGCTGGTCACCGCGCCGCGCAACCTGGACTTTGGGCCGATCGTCGTGCGGAACTTCACAGACCCGTGGGAGGGCGCGTAAAGCACGGATTGGCAGAATGGGCGGATCCATCCGACTATTCTGCCAATCCATGTTTCACTCCTCCTGCCTCTTCAGAAAATCCCTCGCATACATATACGTCATCGTCCGCACAGCCGTGAGGCGGTCAGGCGCGGGCGTGTCCCCGGTGAGCAGCACGGCGTTGAATTTGCCGGCCACGGTGTTGTCGCGCAGCGTTGCCAGAAAGCGGTGGGCCTGCCGCCGCCATTTCTCGCCGTGCTCTACGGCGGTGGGCGTGAGGAATTCTTTGGCGACGCTGACTATCGTGGCCTGGCAGGAACGCAGGCATTCGTGCAGCGTGCGCGGGGCGTTGGGCACGCCGAAGATCAGGTTGGTGAAGTTGATCATCAGAATCTTCACCAGCCCGCCCGTGTGCAGAATGTCTTCGCGGTTGGGGCGGCGCTCCAGGCTGCCCACAAACAGCAGGTCGGAGATGTCGGCGTCGTGGAACGAGCTAGCCAGCAGATCCCCGGCTACCCGGTCGGGGCGGGCCACATCCGCCAGCATGCCCGTGGTCACCTCGGGGTCGAGCTGCTTGAGGTGCATCAGGGTCTCTTTGAAGTAGCTGCCGAACTGATGCCCCACAATCATGTCAATCAGCCGGTTCCGGTCTTCGGGGTCCATCTGGTGAAAGCCCAGCGCAGAATCGGCAGCGAGCATGTAGGCGCTGACGAGATGGTGGGCCGAGTCGTATTCGGGACTGTAGCCGTCCTCGGGCAGGGCGAACTTCCGGCGGACGCCGAGCAGAAACAGGTCAATTTGGTGAGGTGTGAACTTGAGTTCCTCGAAGACGGGGCCCATGTCCGCCGGGTCGGCGGGCAGGAGCGGGCGCAGCTCGTCGCGCGGAATCCATTTGCCGATGTCATGGCTCGCGACGCAGGCTTCGACGAGTTCGTTTTCGCGCCGGGTGAGGCCGATGCTGGCGGCGGGGTTCTTCCGCTGAAGTTCGCTGTAGTAAAGCCAGCGCGTGCGGTCGGCGACGTGGCGCAGGTGGTCGAGCTGTTCGGCCTGGTCGCTCCGCGGGCCGAGGTAGACCAGCACGCGCTGTTCGACGCGCGTCAGGAGTTTGTTGAGCCCGGTCTCGATGAACGGGACCGTACCGGGGGGCGGAGCGTCGTTCATGGTGACCTGATTGTAACCCGGCCTGTAATTCGCGCAACCCAGAGGCGGGTGTATTTGAGTTCGGTTTTAGAGGCGGGATTAGAACGGGAATCAATACAGTGGCTTATTCAGGTCTGCGCGGGCGATGGGGGAATACGGCCATCCGCGCCCGCTGCGCCGCATACAGAGCGAGCGAACCGGCTACCGCTGCGTTGAGCGACTCCACCTGCCCATACATGGGCAGTTTGACGAGGAGGTCGCACCGCTCGCGCACCAGCCGCCGGAGGCCCTCGCCCTCGTTGCCGACGACCAGCCCGAGCGGCATGTTCAAATCCACTTCGTCAATGGGCTGCGCGTGCGGGTACAGCCCGAGGCCGACGAGCCATACGTCTTGTGCTTTGAGCCGCCGCATCGCCTCGGCCAGATTGGTGACCTGCGCGACGAGCAGATTCTCAACCGCGCCCGCCGAAGTGACGACGACGGTGGGCGTGATCTCGCACCCGCGCCGCTCCTGAATGACGACGCCATGCACGCCCATCGCCTCGGCGGTACGCAGCAGCGCGCCCACGTTGCGCGGGTCTTGCACCAAATCCAACAGCAACAGGAAGGGGGGTTCCCGGCGCTGGGCGGCTCGCGCGGTCAAATCGGCCAAATCCGCGTACGGGTACGGCCCGACCTCGAGCATCAGGTTTTGATGCTTCTCGCCGTGCACGGCGACGTTCAGTTCTTTTTTGTCGGTCGTCTCGATGGGGATTTTGCGGCGGCGCGCTTCGGCGAGGAGGTCTTGCGCCTGGCCGAGGTCGGCGTCCTGCGCGACGACCAGCCGGTAGACCTTGCGGCGGCCAGCCCGTAGACACTCGCGTACGGCGTTGCGGCGAAAGAGGATTTCTTTAGTCAATGGGTCGCGTGGTCGAGTAGTCGAGCAGTCAAGTAGCCGACTACCCGACCGCTCGACTACCCGACTACTTGACTAACTACACTAATTTCCAGGTTGTCCCCTCTTTGCCGTCTTCCAAAATCACGCCGATTTCCTTCAGCCGGTCGCGGATAGCGTCCGACTGCGCGAAGTCTTTGCGCTTGCGGGCCTCGGCGCGCATCTCGATGAGCAGGCGAATCAGCCCGGCCTCGCGCTCGGCGCTCTCGGTCGTCGTGGTGGCCTCGGGGAGGATGCCGAGCACCTGCCCGGCGAGTTCCCGGTAGAGCGCGTCCACGGCTTCGAGCGAGGCGCGGCCCGGCGCGGCCTCGGCGTTGAGGAGCGTGTTCGCCACTTTGGCGAAATCAAAGAGCACGGCGATGGCGGCCGGCGCGTTGAAGTCGTCCTCCATCGCCTCGACGAATTTGCCCTTCGTCTCGGCGATGGCGGCCGTCAGGCTGTCGTCCGCGTCCTCGCGCAGAGAGGGGGAGCGGAGGCGTTCGCGCACGGCGAGCGCGGGGCCGATCGCGCGCTCCCAGCCTTTGGCCGCCGCGGCGAGCGCCGCTTCGGAGAAATCAATCGGGCTGTGATAGTGGCCGGAGAGAATGAAGAAGCGCAGAGCCTGCGGCTTGCAGCGTTTGAGCGCGTCCTTGACGGTGAGCACGTTGCCGAGACTCTTGCTCATCTTCACGCCTTCCAGCGTGAGCGAGCCGGTCAGCAGCCAGTAGCGCGCGAACTGCCGGCGCGTGGCCGCCTCGGCCTGCGCGATCTCGCACTCGTTGTGCGGGAAGATGTTGTCAATCCCGCCGCCGTGGATATCGAGGGTCTCGCCCAGATATTTGGTGGACATCGCCGCGCACTCGATGTGCCAGCCGGGATAGCCCCACCCCCACGGGCTGGGCCAGCGCAGGATGTGCTCCGGCTCGGCGCGCTTCCACAGCGCGAAGTCTTCGGGATGGCGTTTCTCCTCGCGCACCGCCACCCGCGCGCCCTCTTCCAAGTCCTCGACGCGCCGCCCGGAGAGCTTGCCGTATTGCGGGAACGAGCTGACGTCGAAATACACCGCGCCATTCACCTCGTAGGCATGCCCCTCGGCGAGGAGCGTCTTGATCAGCTCGATTTGTTCGGGGATGTGGGCCGAGGCGCGCGGCGAGATGTCCGGGCGCACGACCCCGAGCGCATCCATGTCTTCGAAGTACGACCGGGCGTACTTTTCGACGACTTCCATCGGCTCGATGCGGTCGCGCGCCGCGCCCTTGAGAATGCGGTCTTCGCCCGTGTCGAGGATGTGTCCCACGTCGGTGATGTTCTGGACGTAGCGCACTTTGTAGCCCCGGTAGCGCAGGAAGCGGACGATCACGTCGAAGGCGACGTAGGTCTTGGCGTGGCCGATGTGCGCGTGATCGTACACCGTGGGGCCGCAGACGTACATGTGGACGCGGCCTTCCACCAGCGGGACGAACTCTCCTTTCTTGCGCGAGAGGGTGTTGTAGACGACCAAGGGCATGATGATAGATGGCGGAGAGTAGAGGGCAGAGGCTGAAGCGCCTTGAATGGCGATGGGCCGGCTAGCGCTCTTTGGGCCGGTCGTTTGACGGGTGGCCGTTTTCGAGCTTGGCAAAGATCATGCGCCCGGCGGTGGTCTGGAAGACTTTGGTCACGACGACTGAGATGTTTTCGCGCAGGTGGCGGACGCCGTCGTCCACGACGATCATCGTGCCGTCGTCGAGGTAGCCCACGCCCTGGCCGGGTTCGCGGCCTTCCTGAATGATGTTCACGGTCATCGTCTCGCCGGGCAGGAACACGGCTTTGACGGCGTTCGCCAGCTCGTTGATGTTGAGCACACTCACCCCCTGCAGCTGGGCGACGTGGTTGAGATTGTAGTCGTTGGTGATGATGGCGCAATTGAGCTGTTTGGCGAGCGCCACGAGCTTGTCGTCCACCTCGCGCACGCCGGGCACGTCCTGATCGGAGAAGCGCACAGGGGCGGTGGATTCTTTTTGCAGGCGGTTGAGCACCTCCAGCCCGCGCCGGCCCCGGTTGCGCCGCAGCGCGTCCGGCGAATCGGCGATGTGCTGCAACTCGTTGAGGACGAACTTGGGCACCAGGATGGTGCCGGAGATGAAGCCGGTGTGCGAGATGTCGGCGATGCGCCCGTCGATGATCACGCTCGTGTCCAGCAGGACGCTGCGGCCCTCGTTGCTGACCCCTGCGCCCTCGGCGGCGAGGCGGCCGGGAACCCGCCCACGAAACAGCGAGAAGATGTCGCGCTGGCGCATGACGAAGACGGAAATCCCCAGCCAGACGAACAGGAGGGCCATGGCCACCGGCAGAATCTGGCTGAAGGGGGCGGGGAGCAGGGAGAGCGGGAACGACAGCAGCCCGGCCACGATCAGCCCCACGATCAGGCCGATCATCCCGGCGATGAGGCCGGAGGCGGGCATCTGCATGATGCGGTCGCGGATGGCGCGCGCGGGGCGGGTGGTGAAGAACGGGGTAGTCACCAACCCGATGAGCGCGCCGACCAATCCGAAGACGACAGCCCACAACTCGGGCGGGGTATCAACTACCCCCGAGAGGGCGATCCCAAGATAAACGCCCCCCACGGCCAGCCCCACCATCCCAATCAACCGGAAGACAAAGTCAATGCTCATGGATGCCTTGATCAAAAACAAAGGGTGAGCGCCCGGACTATCCGTCGCGCTCACCCTGTTCAACATTCACAACTGGCGGCAAGTCTGCGGTGGGTATCAGTTAGCCGCAGAGGCAGAGTCGAAATAACAGCGCCGTTAGTGTTTCCAGACCGAACCGGATGATGAAGGCGAGAATAAATCCGAGCGAAGGCGGCGGTTTTATAAAGGAGGAGGCGCCGTCTCTGCGGGCTATCTTAACACAGGGGACAGGGGGCGTCAATGGAAAAATTGAACGGCGCGGGACGGGGCGGATGCCCAGCCGGAACATCACGCGCCCGCGCCACGCCAGCAGGGCCAGTACGGCGTCCACATTTGAAGGCGGCGCTCAAGCGCGCGGCATCAGCGCAGCCTCCAGCGCCTCGCGCAGGGAACGCGCCTGCACCACCTCCAGCCCCTCCGGCCACGCTTCCCCGCGCCGGACGGTCTGCGGGGCGATGACGGTGCGAAAGCCGAGCTGTTTCGCTTCCCGCAGCCGCTGCGGCAGATAACTCACCGCGCGCAGCTCGCCGGACAGCCCGATCTCGCCAATCAACGCGCAGTCCGCGATGGCCGGGCGGTCTTTCACCGACGAAGTGAGCGCGGCGGCGACGGCGAGGTCCGCCGCCGGTTCGCTGATCCTGAGGCCGCCGACGACGTTGACGAACACGTCCTGGTCCGCCAGCCGCAGCCCCACCCGTTTGCTCAACACGGCGGTGATCAATAGCAGGCGATAGTAGTCTATGCCGTTCGGCGTGCGGCGCGGGTTGCCGAAGGTGGTCACGCTCGTCAGCCCTTGAATTTCGACGAGCAGGGGGCGCGTCCCCTCCATCGTCACCGCAATGGCGGAGCCGGGCGCGTTGATCATCCGCTCGGCGAGGAACGCCTCCGAGGGGTTGCGCACTTCGAGCATCCCGCTCCCACTCATCTCGAACACGCCCACTTCGGAGGTCGCGCCGAACCGGTTCTTGACCGCGCGCAGCAAGCGGTAGGCCTGATAGCGGTCGCCCTCGAGTTGCAGCACGGTGTCCACGATGTGCTCCAGCACGCGCGGCCCGGCGAGCGTGCCCTCTTTGGTGACGTGGCCGATGAGGAATATGGCGATGCCCGACGCTTTGGCCAACCCTTGCAAGCGCGCCGCGCACTCGCGCACCTGGCTCACCGACCCGGCGGCGGAGGTGAGGCCCTGCAAGTACGCGGTCTGGATCGAATCAATCACCACCACCCGGGGCTTGACGGATTGGATGTGCTCGAGGATCAGGTCGAGGTTGGTCTCGTTGACGAGGAAGAGATTTTCAGGGAGCGCATTCGCGTCGCGCGGCTCGCCGTTCTGCGCGAGGCGCAGGGCGCGCATTTTGATCTGCCGCTCGGATTCCTCGCCGGAGACGTAGAGCACCGGGCCGGAGGCGTCGGCGAGCAGGAGGACCATCTGCAAGAGCAGCGTGGATTTGCCGATGCCCGGATCGCCTCCGACGAGGACGAGCGACCCCGGCACGATGCCGCCCCCGAGGACGCGCGCGAACTCTTCGAGCGGGAGGGGCAGCCGGGCCTCGACATCGCCCTCGATCTGCCTCAGGCGCTTGGGCGCGGAGGTCACTGCCCCCACGGGCCGGCGGTCGTCGCCCTTCCTCGGCTCGGCGACGATCTGCTCGACCATCGAGTTGTACGTGCCGCACTGGGGGCAGCGCCCCATCTGGCGCAGGGTCACGCGCCCGCACTGCTGGCAGACGAATTGAGTTTTGACTTTGGCCATATTGACACCTGTGATGTTCAGAGCCACCGACGAATGTGGATGAAACTGTAGAGGTTGGAATCCGGTGTCAACGGATTGCTTCGCACAACCGCTTCGCGTAAACGAATTTTCGCGCGCAATCCGTTTACGCGAAGCGGTTGCCCATCCGATGACACCGAGTCAAATTCATTTTCTTAACCTCTATAGCGGCGATTAAAGCGTAGGAGGGGAGGAAATGCAATTGCGCGGACTGGCAGGCAGTGTGGAATGGAGTGCTTAGAACAGAAAGGCGGCCTAACGGAAAGCTGCGCCGCACCAAGCGACAATCAAAACCAGTGTGGCGACAAAGACTTGCTACCAGTCCCCTCGCCGCCGCTAGGCGGCATCAGCTCCATGCCATTTTGGGGCAGCGCACACATTCTAAGGTAGTTTCAGAGCAATGAGTTCTTGCGTATCACTAAAATACACTAACAAGTAAGGCCCATGAACCACTACCCAATCAGGCCATTCCCCGTTTGGCCCTGGCCCTCCAAAAGTGATCTCGTCTAGCATCTGACCAGTCTTAGCATCCAATATCACAAGGACATTATCCTGACGGACAGCATATAGCCGGCCTGCATTATCTAACGCAAAGTTCGAGAAATATACCCGTTCCGTTTCCCAAATTATTTCTCCGGTCTGCACTTTAGCACGGCTAATGCGGTAAGTTACAAAGCCAGATTGAAATACCACGTCATCATCGACAAAACTAGGCCAGAGTTGCATCTGACCCGATGGTGGTAGAACCCTCGCGTGGCACCACAAGCGCCTACTATCTTGACCACTGAGTTCAACCGCACACAATTCATCTGCCGTCGTTATGAACTTCACCGAATCATATTGTAATAATTCACCCGCCGGCTTTTGTTTCAATACCACACCACTAATTGGATCAATCTCAATCACCTTTTCCTTACCCGCATACAGTTGTAGGGGAGTGACCGAATCCCATGGACGAAAATAATATGTTGTACGTCCTTCAAGTTCTGATGTCTCCCAGACCAATTTACCAGTCAACAAATCAAAGGCAAGTACTCTAAAATCCGACATCAAATAAATTCGGTCGGCATCCAGGGTGGCTGGCGAGACCCCATCATTCCAACAATTAGGAACAGGCGTTTGCCAGATAAGCTGCCCTGTTTCCAATGAGAGTGCCGTTAGCAGGGAACATTTATCTATGGAGGGAAACAAGACTTTGTCGCCTGCCACAAAAAGATTGGGGACAGGCGGGTATGAAAAAACAGGCTCTCCTGCCACAAAAACATTGGGGACAAGTGGATATGAAAAAACATGCCACCCCGTATGAAAACGCCAAACTTCTCGTAGGCCCAGCAATGATGACCCCACAGTGCGAGGCGGCCAGGGCGTAGGTGTTGGTGTTTTAGACAACGCTGTCATTTGTGCTACCACTGTGGAACGCAGTACTTCCATCGTGGGATCCAGTCCGTTTGCAGACTGAGTAAGAGCAGCCGATGTTGGAGCTATTGTTGGTGGCTGCTTCGTCAGAATCGGTGTTACGGCAACAACGCCACAAGCTACAAGCAAAGTAGGGAGCAACCACAAAACCATCCGTCTTTTCATTACTTCCCTTATCTGGAAACAAGCAATAGGATTATACGCCTCATCCGAAATAGAAACGAAACACCGGGCGTCGCTTCGACGCCCGGTGTTTCGTTTCTTCGTCTGGCTTGCGGCCTCACTTCACGCCGCCGGCAGGGCCTCTGGCTCCTCGGCCTGCGGCTGGGGTTCTTCAACCACCGGAGTCAAGACAATCTCTTTATCCTTTGCCTCGACGCGCACGGTGTCGCCGTCGTGGAACTTGCCCGCGAGAATGGCGTCCGAGAGGCCGTCTTCGATCTTGTTCTGGATGACGCGGCGGAGGGGGCGCGCGCCCATGTCCGGATCGTAACCGATGTCCGCGAGCAGGTCGCGCGCTTCGGGCGTGAGGTCGAGCTTGAAGTGATGGTCCTTCAGCCGCTCGCCGACCTTCTTCACTTCCAGGTCAACGATCTGCGTGATCTCGTCCTTGTTCAGCGCGCGGAAGACGACCACGCCATCCAGCCGGTTGAGGAACTCCGGGCGGAAGGCGCGCTTGAGCTCTTCGGTGAGCGTGCGGCGCATGTCCTCGTACGACATCTCCTCGCTCTGCGTCTCGTCGCGCTTGACGGCGAAGCCGAGCGAGGTGCGGCGCTTGATGAGGTCCGCGCCGATGTTGGAGGTCATGACGATGATGGCGTTCTGGAAGTTGACCTTCTTCCCGCGCGCGTCAGAGAGGTGCCCCTCTTCCATGATCTGCAGGAGCATGTTGTGCGCCTCGGGATGCGCCTTCTCGATCTCGTCGAAGACGACGATCGAGTACGGGCGGCGGCGCAGCGCCTCGGTGAGCTGCCCGGCCTCTTCGTAGCCCACGTAGCCGGGCGGCGCGCCCACCAGCCGCGAGACGGTGTGGCGCTCCATGAACTCGGACATGTCCAACTGGACGAGCGCGTCTTCGCTGCCGAACATGAAAGCGGCGAGCGCTTTGGTGAGTTCCGTCTTGCCCACGCCGGTCGGGCCGAGGAAGATGAACGAGCCGATGGGGCGGTGGGGGTCTTTGAGGCCCGCGCGGGCGCGGCGCACCGCCTTCGAGATCGCGTCAATCGCCTCGTTCTGGCCGACGATCCGCTCGTGCAGCGCGGCTTCCATCTTCAGCAGGCGGCTGGTCTCTTCTTCCGTAATCTGCGTGACCGGCACGCCGGTCCACATGGAAACCACTTCGGCGATGTCCTCCGCGTGGACCTGCGGACTGGTGGCGCGGTCCCAGCCGGAGCGCATCTGCTCCAGCCGGGCTTCGGCCTCCGCCTGGCGGTTGATCAGTTCTTGTGCGTCTTGTTCGCGCTCCTCTTCCACTGCCAGCTGATGGTCGGCGCGGATGGCGCGCAGATCGTCAATCACTTCTTTAAAGCGGCGGGCCTCCGGGCTTTTGTACATGCGCACGCGCGACGAGGACTCGTCAATCAGGTCAATGGCCTTATCGGGCAGGAAGCGGTCGGGGACGTAGCGCGCGGAGAGGTGGGCGGCCGCGTTAATCGCCTCGTCGGTGATCGTCAGCTTGTGGTGCTCTTCGTAAGCGCTCTTCACGCCCCGCAGGATTTCAATCGTTTCTTCGATAGTCGGCTCGTCCACGTTCACGGGCTGGAAGCGCCGCTCGAGCGCAGCGTCGCTCTCGATATACTTGCGATATTCGTCGAGCGTCGTCGCGCCGATGACTTGCAGTTCGCCGCGCGACAGCGCGGGCTTGAGGATGTTGGCGGCGTCCACCGACGATCCGGCGGAACCCGCGCCCACGAGCATGTGCACTTCGTCAATGAAGAGGATGGCTTCCGCCTGCTTGAGTTCTTCGATCACGCGCTTGAGGCGCTCTTCGAACTGGCCCCGGTACATCGTCCCGGCCACGAGCGACCCCACGTCGAGCTGGAGGACGCGCTTGCCGATGAGCGGTTCGGGCGTTTCCCCAGAGACGATGCGCTGGGCCAGCCCTTCGACGATGGCCGTCTTCCCCACGCCCGGCTCGCCGATGAGGGCCGGGTTGTTCTTCGTCCGGCGCGCGAGAATTTGAATCACGCGCTCGATTTCCATCTCGCGCCCGATGACGGGGTCGAGCTTGTTGTCTTCGGCCAGCGCCGTGAGGTCAGTGGCCAATTGGTCTACGAGCGGGGTCTTGGGTTTTTCTTTGCGCGCGCCCTGCGGGGTGACGGGCGCGCGGTTGGCGGCCTGCACCGGGTTTTCCTGCAGCACGCGCCGCGTGTGCTTGCGGATCTGCTCGGCGGAGATGCCGAGCTTCTTCAGCACGTCAATCGCCACGCCTTCGTTCTGGCGCACCAGGCCGAGCAGCAGATGCTCAGTGCCGATGTAGTGGTGGCCCATGCGGCGGGCTTCGTCCACGGCGAGCTCGAGCACGCGCCGCGTGCCGGGCGAGAGGTCGAGCTTCGTGACCCCGGTGGTCCGGTTCGCGCCGGTCAGGCGCTCGATCATTTCCTGCACGCGCTTCTGCTCGAGGCCCAGTTCGCGCAGCACGCGCCCGGCCACGCCCCCCTCTTCACGCATTAACCCCAACAGCAAATGCTCGGTCCCGATGTAACCATGCCGCAGGCGCTCGGCATCTTCTTGGGCCAGGCTCAGCACGCGGCGCGCACGTTGGGTAAAGCGTTCGAGTTTATTTGACACGGGCGGGTCCTCCCAGCAACACCACAGGGCAAAGAGCAGACGACCTTGCTAGCTCTATTCTATCAAAAAACACCAAAACCGGGGCTACCTCTTCTGGGGAGGGGAAGTAAGAACTAGATTAGAGAAAACAAACGGGCGCAGCCTCGTGTTCGGCTGCGCCCGTTGATCACTCAGGCCTACTCTTACTTATCCTCGGTCGCGACTTCGTCCAAATCCAGGCTCGCGGCGACCTGCTCCCAGTCCGTGTCCGCGTAAGCGGAGGAGGCCACACGCTTCAGGCTCAGACCCATACGGCGCTTCTCCGCGTCCACTTTCACGACGCGCAGCGTCACGTTCTGCCCTTCGGCCACCACTTCCTTCGGGTGGTCAATGTGGCCCTCGGCCAGCTCCGAAATGTGGATCAGACCCTCGATGTCGTCCTCGCCTTCGATCCGGGCGAAGGCGCCGAACTTGGTCAGCTTGGTGATCGTCGCCGCGACCAGTTGGCCGACCTGATATTTCTTCTGGATCGCCAGCCACGGGTCGTCCTCGCGGCGCTTCATCGAAAGGCCGATGCGCTTGCGCTCACGGTCCACGTTCAGAACCACTACTTCCACTTCCTGCCCCACTTTGAGAATCTCGTTGGGGTGGTTGACGCGCTTCCACGACAGCTCCGAGAGGTGCACCAGCCCGTCCGCGCCGCCGATGTCCACGAACGCGCCGAACTCGGCCAGGCTGATGACGTGGCCCTTGCGCACCTCGCCCACCTTGATCTCCGAGAGCAGGCGGTCTTTCTGCGCCTCGCGCGATTCCTTCACCGCGGCGCGCTCCGAGAGGATCAGCCGGTTGCGGCTGCGGTCCACTTCGATGACCTTGACCTGCGTCACCTCGCCGACCATGCGCCCCCACTTCTGCTCGGGCGTCTCGCCCTCCGAACGGCGGCGGCGGGCGGCGCTGAGCTGCGAGGCCGGGATGAACCCGCGCACGTTGCCGATCTTCACGATCAGCCCGCCCTTGTTGAACCCGGCGATGGGGCCGGTGTAGACCTCCTGCGAGGCCAGCAGCGCTTCCGCCGTGCGCCAGTCCTTCTCCTCTTTCGCGCGGCTGAGCGAGAGCACGATGTTGCCGTTGCGGTCTTCTGGGTCCATCACGTAGACGAGCACGGTCTGGCCCACGGCCAGCGATTGGCGCATGGCCGCGTCGAGGGTTTCCAGCTCTCTTCCGGTGATCACGCCTTCCGATTTGGCGCCTACGTCCACCAGGACTTCGCCGGGCGTGATGCGGGCGATGACGCCCTCGCGGATTTCGCCGCGCCTGGGCATCGTCATGCCGCTGTCTGAATCGAGCAGAGATTGCATCGGGTTTGCCGCGTCAGCCCGCGGCTCCCCCTGCGCTTCATTGGATGTCATGCAGGGATTTTTCTCCGAGGAACAATATGCCCGGCATTATACGGGGGAATCGGCGGAATCGCAACCACCGGGAATCTGGGGCAGGGTGGTATAATCCTCGGCGTATTGCGTAGTGCGTAATCCGTTGCCGCTACGCAATACGCACTACGCTTTACGCTAATAGGTGAGCACACTTTATGCCTGCGATCTTCCCCTTCACCGCCATCGTCGGCCAGGAGCGCATGAAGCGCGCCCTGGTGCTCAACGCCGTCAACCCGCGCATCGGCGGGGTGCTCATCCGCGGCGAGCGCGGCACGGCTAAATCCACCGCCGCCCGTGCGCTCGCCGCTCTCCTCCCGGAAGTCCGCGTGGTCAAGGACTGCCGCTTCGGGTGCGACCCCGACCGGCCCACGACGTGGTGCACCGAGTGCAAGGAGCGCGCGGCGACGAACGGCTCCGGCCCGCTCCCCTTCGAGCTGCGCCGGACTTCCTTCGTCAACCTCCCCGTCTCGGCCACCGAAGACCGCGTGGTCGGCACGCTCGACATCGAGCGCGCCATCAAGAAAGGCGAGCGCCACTTCGAGGCGGGCGTGCTGGCGGCGGCCAACCGCGGCCTGCTCTACATTGACGAAGTGAACCTGCTCGACGACCACGTGGTGGACGTGCTGCTCGACTCCGCCGCGATGGGCGTGAACGTGGTCGAGCGCGAGGGGATTTCGTTCGCGCACCCGGCCCGCTTCATCCTGGTGGGGACGATGAACCCCGAAGAGGGCGACCTGCGCCCCCAGCTCCTCGACCGCTTTGCGCTGGCCGTGGACATCCGCGGGCTGACCGCGCCCGCCGAGCGCGTCGCGATCATGGAGCGCAATCTGGCCTTTGAGGCCGACGCGGACGCCTTTCGCGCGCAGTGGATGCCCAAAGAAAAGGAACTCGGGGAGGAGATCGAGAAGGGGCGCGAGATTCTGGACGACGTCGCGTATTCGCGGCGCGACCTGCACTCCATCGCCGCGCTCACCTCGTCGCTCAACGTGGACGGCCACCGCGCCGACCTCGTCATCCTGAAAGCCGCGCGGGCGCACGCCGCCTTCCAGGGCCGTCAGGCCCTGGCGGACGTGGACATCGCGCTTGCCGCCGAACTCGCGCTCCCGCACCGCATCAAGCGCGGCCCCTTCCAGCAGGCCGAGGTCAATCTCTATAATCTGGAAGAGCGCATCGAGCAGATCCAGAGCGAGTGGACGGGCGGGGAGGAGGGCGAACCCCAGCCCGCCGAAGAGGGCCAAACGCCCGTAAAAAAAAACAGGGCGTAACGCAGGAAGCC
>Ga0184633_10000144_pt1 | contig 22107 bp, 21 predicted proteins | sample PLM31_170_b1_FD_133156 | JGI IMG/M metagenome (GOLD analysis project Ga0184633, IMG submission 133156) | Groundwater sediment microbial communities from an aquifer in East River, Colorado, USA - PLM3-1_170_b1 | ecosystem: Environmental > Terrestrial > Soil > Riparian zone | place: USA: East...
AAATAAAGCTCCATCATAGAATCCGGATTGTGCAAGTTTTTTGAAATTTTCCACTGTTTTAGGTGCAACATCTTCATTGAAGTCAATTACAATGTCACCAAAAGAAGTAGACAGAGTTGCTACATCTCCTGTAGGTTTAACTTCTGAATTTGTTTCTACTGAAGGTAATTCTGATTTAACATAGTTATGGTTTACTTGGTATACCAATACTACAGATAACACGCCAGTATCATTTCTATTAAAAGTTGGTGAGGAATATACTAGTTGTAGAGGATCATTGTTGTTTTCATACTTGATTGTTTTATCATATATTGCAGTATAACCAGGTTGATAGCTTTGTGATTGTTGGTTTGTATTAAGATCAACATAAGCTATTGGTGTAAATGGAAACATTTTTCCTAATAGTGTGTTTTCCCAGAAGTAATTTGTTGGGGTAAATCCATCATTTTGAAGAAATTGTGATTGGTTTTCGCCTGCAATACGCATAAACCATTGTTTTTTACTTTCGTCACCGCCTCCACCAAGTATGTAAAATTCTTGATCGTTTGAAACAAATTTTTGCCCAACTACATACACCAGAACATAATCAGCATCTAATTGTTGGAGAATTTCCCATCCTTTGTCAGGACTACTAAGAAACATTTTTGCTATCATGACTATTCTATCTGTGGATATAGTAGCGTTGTCTGCAAGCGATGCTCTTTCACCAAGTGTAGTTATCCAGTATCCATAATCCCACCATGAGGCAATCACAGCGTCTTGAGGTGTATTGACTTTAATCCATTCCATGGATACAGGCCAGTCATCGGTTGCCATGTTAAAGTTTGAGCCACCATTAAGGATGGTTGGCGGTGCTTTGGTTGCAGAAATCCAATTAGTATCAGCTGGAAAGACAGTAGGGAATAGAAGTAAAATGATTATAGCAACAATATATGATGTTTTAGCAAGTCTCCCTTTTGTATGAATGGTTTTCTTGTTTTGTACAATTTCTTTTTTCATTATTTCTGATGTGATAACAGATAGCCCAATTGATGAGAGGATAATAACTGAGATGGATGTAAAAAGCTCCAGTCTTGCAAAGGTTGCACCTGCATAAACTCCAATAAGTCCTATAATCAATGCAAATATGGACATTTCATTTTTGATTTTAATTGGTAATGAAATATTATCATTAGCTGTTTCTTTTCTAAAAATTAACCATACACCTATACCTGCAAATAATAACAACACAGATAGAAAGAAAAAATTTTGAGTGAGTGTTGGTGTTGCATGTTCTGCAACAGAGTCTACAAGAGGATCTTTTGTAGTTAAAAATGGATTTATTGCATTAAGATAACGAAAGCTTGGTAATGAAAGAATATTAGATGAAATTATTCCAAAACCAGCTAGAATAGAAGCCCCTAAAAATACTAAACTATTTCTTATTACATTTTCTTGTTTACTGAATTTTCGAATAAATATTAGAACAACTAGAAATATAGTTGGTCCAATTAGAGCAAATCCACCAATGCCGGTTAGAAAACTAATTCCGGGTCTTGCAAATAAAGATGAGGTTAGAACTGTAGTTATTACAAAGACTGGTATTGCCCAAAGCAGGAATTTGTGATCTTTTCTAAAGAATGGAAGCGCTACAATAAACAGTCCTACCGGCATGAGGAAAAACTGTATTCCTCCCCAAGAGGCAAAACCGATTGCTAAAAACAATCCACCACCAATTAACTTCCCAAAAGCAACTTTGTGATTTTCTGATTTTAATCCACTAAGAAATAGGTAGAGAGCTAAAAGACCATAAAAGAGTCCAAGTGGTTCTGATTTGAACCAACCTATTGTGCCTCTGATGATTATAGCTGGTGATAATGCAAAGAATAGCGATGCAAAAAGACCTGCAGTTGTACCGCCAATAACTCTTACTAATGCAAAGATAACTATAGCTGTAAGCGAGCCAAAAACGACAGGAAATATTATAGTAAAATCATGGAGGCTTGAACCTCCACCAAAAATTTGATACAAAAATGCCGCTGTAAAATGCAATGGAACTTGGGATGTTACAAATACGTCTCTTCCTTGTGGATACCAGCTCATATCATCATGCCAGTTTACATATGCATCCATGCCATTATCAACAAGATATTTGGTTGCTCTATAATTGAAAAAAGGATCAAATTCGTTAAGTTCAAAGCCATAGTCTGCTGCTTGAGATCTAATCATTGCAGATATAGAAAATGAAATTACAAGTATACCTATAATCAGTAAATGGCGCAGGTGAAATTCGAATTTACCAATAGTAAACAACTTATTAGAAATCAATCAATTTGTGTGGAATTTTTTAGACTTATTACTCTTTTGTGAGAATTTGTACCTTACATGACTTTACCATATCTTTGAATTCTTTTGCATCATTTTCACTGCCAACTATAGTCCCATAGTGCATAGGAATAGCAATTTTTGGTTTTATTTTCTCAACTGCATTTGCGGCTTCTTTTGCTGTCATTACATAGGTACCACTAACTGGAATAAGTAAAACATCCGGTTTGAGATCAGTCATTTCTGGAATAAGATCTGAATCGCCCGTATGATAGATTGATGTTCCTTGCATAGTAATAATGAAACCGATCTTCTTATCTTCTTTTGGATGAAATGGCTTTTTTGTATCTGGATTTATTTTATCTATGTTATATGCTGGTATGGCTTTTACTTTGATATTGTTTATTGTCTTTTCCTCTCCAGGTGCAATTCCTATCTTCTCTTTTGATGATATGTTTGAAATTTGAGACATGCATTCGTTTGCAGCAATAATTATTGTATTTCTAGATGAGATTTTTTTTAGATCCTCCAGACTCAAGTGATCAAAATGATTGTGTGAAATTAATACTAGATCGGCTTGTATAGTTTTAGATAGTTTGTATGGATCAATACAAATTGTTATTTCTTTTTCTAGTGTGAATGTATCATGACCGTACCATCTTATTTTGATTCCATGGTATTCAAACATAACCAAGAATTAATTTCTGATCAAGTTAAATTTTACTAAGGTTCTAGAACAATTCTATCGTTTGCTAGAGAAAGAATAGAACCGCCTGTTTTTTTTATTCTTTTTTTGAGTTCATAATCAATAGTTGCTATCATTCCCTTATGGATTTTTATGTGTAAAATCAATGCTTCGTCGACAGATTTTCCTGAGATTTTAATTTTTTTAAAATCTTTTATTTATTGTAAAGCAATAGATTCGGAAGTTTTTTTTTAACTGTTTTTCCATGAGAGATTCGTTCAAGTTCTTTTATAACCATATCGGGTACTGTAAACTCAATTGTTCCAATCTCTGTCTCAAGATTTGAGATGTTTTTGATATTTTTAGATGCAAGAAGCATCAAAAAACTTGTGTCGCAGACAACTTCAACCAACTACAACACCTGCACCAATCAATCTCCATCTTTCTGCAATCCTTCTGCTTAATGCAACCTTGCCCTTTTCAAAGAGACAGACAGGTCTTTTGAACTGTACTTCGATCTTTTCTCCCCTAACACTTGTAACTTTGGAAAGAATTGGTGCTGTTCCTATGCTTAACCTTAATGATTCACCAACTTGGACAGATGAAACTTTGATCTCGTCTCCTGAGCCAACTGCAGTGTCAAATAGATTTATTTCGAGTTTCGCGCTTGTAGAATTTTCTGGTAGAGTACCTGGTTTTCCTATTACAGAGCCAATCAATGAATCACTTCTTGTCATTGAAGGATCAAGCTTTGTTCCTATTGCAACAAGACCGCCAGGTTTTACTTCATCCACAAGACCTGCACCGGTTCCAAGTGAAGCTATTTGTGTTCTGATTGATTCATATTTATTATTTTTTTCGTTGGCAAGACCTGGTTTAATCTCAATTTCATCGCCTAGTTTTAAAGAACCTTGAATAATGCTTCCGCCTATTACACCGCCTTTAATGTTCTTAATTTTAGTACCAGGTCTGTTAACATCAAACGAACGAAGTACATGCATTACTGTGTTTTTTGATTCCTCACGTTTTGGAGTTTCAATAGTGGATTCGATTGCTCCAATTAATGCGTCTATGTTTAGTTTTGACTGAGCAGAAATTGGTATTATTGGCGCTTTGGCTGCATTTGTACCCTTAACAAATTTTATGATATCATTATGATTTGCCATAGCATCTTCGTATGAGACAAGATCAGCTTTGTTCTGTACAAGTACAATTTGCTGTATTCCAAGCGTTTGTAGTGCAAGCAGGTGCTCTTTTGTTTGTGGTCGTGGCACCTTTTCATTTGCTGCGATTACAAGCATCGCTCCATCAATTAGAGCAGAACCCGAAAGCATATTTGCCATAAGACTTTCGTGACCAGGACTGTCTACAAAACTTACAACTCTTGATAATTCACTTTCTTTTCCACAATTGTTGCATTTTGGTGTAACAGAATATCCAAGTGGTGGGTCACAGCTTTTACACTTGTAAAATGCTGCATCAGCATATCCTACTCGGATTGTGATTCCGCGTTTTAGTTCTTCGCTATGAGCACTAGTCCATACTCCCGTAAGAGCTTGGATTAGTGTTGTTTTACCATGATCAACATGTCCAGCAGTTCCAATATTAACACATGGTTGATGCCCATATTTTTTTATGTACCAATCTGGAAGAGTTTCACGCCAATGCAATGTCCAGCTTTTGAAAATCGCCTATGTTAACTTATGCCTTTTTTGACTTTTCAGTTGGTTTTTCTTCAGGAGCTGCTTTTGCAGCTTCATCAATTTTCAGTTCACCATCTAGTACACAATTTATCTGATAGATCTCTTCTGTGATTATATTTCCACGAATGAGTTTTCTAAAGCGTTGTCCTTTTTCTGCATCTTGTAGGCCAACTCCTTTTGAAAGCAGAACGTATTTTCGTGCCCCGCCATGTATGTCAGCTCTCAGCGGAACACCAGACTTGTCACTTCCACCTGTTATTCGCATCTTTCCTGGTTGTCCAACTATAGCTGCATCGACTTCAGCCCCTATTTGGAGACCTAACAGTGGGTTTGCATCTTTTTCTTTTAGTTCTCTTGTTATTGACTTACCTTTTTTGTCAGATATTGTAATCTTGAATATGGCCAAGCATTTTGAAAAAGTCTTAAGACTATTAATTAATCTTTGTACCTAAATCCTTTAAAATAATTACCTGCAAAATATAATCATGGAAGAGATCAAGTGTCCCAAATGCGAAAAGCCAATGGTCTCAATGCAAGCATGCCACATGATTTGTACAAACTGTGGTTCACATCTTGATTGTTCAGATAAAGGAAGTTTTTGGTAATTTAAAATCCCGATCTGTCAGGATTGAAATTTGCTACTAATTCGCCAACTTTCTCTTTCATGATTTCTAGATAATCATCATATTTTGCTTCAAATCCACAATAAGCACATTTAACACTTGTAACATCATTATCAAGTGTTGCAGTTTTTTCACATTGTGGACATTTTGCATCCATGTATTTTTTTAGTAATTAGACTATATATTGTTAGATCCAAAGTTGGATTAAGCGGAGTTAGTCCAGCCCGGCACGACGTCAGCTTCCCAAGCTGAAGGCCGCGGGTTCAAATCCCGCACTCCGCATTTAATTGTCATGAATTAAGCTTTGATTTTTATCACGGAGTTTTTCTGCAATTTGATCAAGTTCATCATTTGTGAAATGTGGTCTTTTTCTAAACATGCTATGAACTGCTCCAGCACCATCATCAATAATCCGTGGTATAATATGCACATGTACATGCGGTACTTCTTGTCCACTTTCTTTTCCGTTATGAATAGCTATGAGAGAAGGGGAGAACAATCGTTCTATCTTGTTTGTAAGAACTCTCACTGATTCAAATAAATCTACATTATCATCTTTACTCATTTCTTGAATCTTTGTGTAATGATTTTTTGGAATGACTAGAGTATGACCTTTTGTTAAAGGAGATGCGTCCAAAAATGCTAGCGATTTTTTTGTCTCCATTATTTTTCGTGCAGGAATCTTTCCTTTTATTATATTACAAAAAATGCAATCCATGAATAATCATTCGCTAAAGTATTGTAAAACCTTTCTATAGAAAACTACAGTTCCTTTATTGCTTCAAGTATGTTGCTTTTGTCTGCTGCATTAGGCATCTGATTCAAGTAAGTTGTGAAATCTTCTTTGGCTTCGCTTTTTTTGTCTTGTTCTAATCTTGCCAAGCCCCGATTTTTGTAAATTGGGCCAAACCGGTTTGGGTTTATTTCAATTGCTTTTGTATAGTATTTTTCCGCGTTTGGATAATCTTTCATTTTTAGATAATAGTTGCCAAGACCGCGGTATGCAAGATAACATGACTTGTTGTATTCTATGCTTTTTTGATAATATTTTACTGCCTCTGGAGAGTTTTGATCATTTAACATCCCCCCAAGAAGACAGAGTGCTGTTGAGTTTGTTTGATCTATCCCAAGCGCTTTTTTTAATACATTCACTGCATCACCAAGTTTTTTCTGTAAACGTAGTCTTTCAGAAATGAAACAAAACCTGTTTGATTTTTCCATTTTCATGTTTTCAGGATGTATTTTAGAAAGGATGTCCGATGGTGCTATAAGAAGCATTAATCTACCATCTTCTGACCATTGTTGATCGAATTTTTTTTCAGGAATGACTCCTACCGTATCAGGTTGTGGAAAATAGTGAATTATGGTTCTTTCTGTCTCATCATATCCAGAAATAACAGAAGCATGTTGTACTGTATCCTGTATACCGGGAAGAATGACAATTGGAGGAATCCCTGTATCAATTATTTTTTTTAATTCTTTAATGGAAGAACTTAGGATCAAACTTGTCAAGCCGTGTCTTTCTGCAAGCTCGATTCCTTCGATCATTATGCTTCCTTTCATGTTTGGGTATTTTTTGGAGATTTCTTTTGCCTCTGGAAATGGCAAATCAACTCCCCAGTACTTGGAAACAACTGTGATCACAAGCGGTAGGCAAATGTTTTCTTCATCTTCTTCTACTACTGGTAGAAAAAGCATGTGTTCTGATTCCAAGAAGTATGATATTAGACACTAGATATTAAAACCATCAAATTAAGACAAATCTCTCTAAGAGAAGCTTTCCATCACTACTCATCTCTGGATGAAATTGGGTACCAAAGATATTCAAATCGTTGTATTGGATCATTTCAAAATCACAAACATCAGACTTGGCAATCTGTGTGAAAGTAGTGTCTATCTTTGATATCAAATAGGAGTGGCTTTCAAATACGTTGATTTTTCCGCTACAAAGAGGATTTGTTTTTAGTATCTCGATTTCTTGGTTTCCCTTGTGTATCTGATCCATTTTCTTAAGTGTACCACCAAGCGTCAGGGCAAGAATTTCTGCACCATAACATATTCCAAGAAGCGGTTTCTTTTCGGTAACGGCATATTTGATTATTTTTGAATTAATTACATTCATTAGTAAATTATTTTTTCTTCTACCAGAGAGAATTAGTGCTGAATATTTGGATAGCCTAGATAGAATAATTTTATCGGAAGCGATGGTTTCATGGCGTATACTTTTTTCAGTTAAAAAATCTAGTAGCGATTTTGTATAAACAGATCCGTTATCTACAACTAAAAGCATGTTGTGATATAGTTTGTGAGGTATATTGATCTATTCTATAGTTATTCTGCAGATAATAGTTTAGAAGGAAAGTTCAGGCTATGTTGTGCTCACTCAATTTTCTAGTGAAATAAATATAATTAACCACTAGATAATTTATTTTCCCATAAGTAAAATTATCCAACTTCTATTGAGATGTAATGCAATTCTGCTACATTTTCTACGATCACAATAGAACCAAAATTAATGGTGTTGTCTTTCTCCCAAACAATTACCCTGTCACTTCTTGGTTTTACAAAACTCTGTATGAAGTTTGAAACTAGTTTTTTGGTATCTTCAAGATCAGTTTCTTGGAAGAAAGAAATTTTGCCTTCTTCAAATGATAGTGGGATCTGTACTGATGTAGGACTGACAATTTTGAGATTTTGTTCATCAAATAATGATTTCAGTGTTAATATACGCGAATCTCTGTCAAGTTCTACATATCCGCTAGTAGATGGTGCAACTCCAGAGAGTTTGGAAAGATATGCCCCAAAGGCTTGCTGAGGAGTGTTTCCCATTCCAACGTAATACTCACCATCAAATGCAGCACCAACAGCTGCAATTGTTCCAAGTTGAGTAACAACTCCACCGGCGCCTGCAGTATATACTGGGATGAAGTAAACATCATGATCACCAATTCTGTATAGAATGTTGTCTCCGATTCTTGGATTCCTTAGCAATGTCTTTAGTTGAGCAAAGTCAGGATCTCTATCCAATGCCTCACGTACTGCCGTAGGACCTAAAAGTTTGGTTTCAGAATCTAGTGGTACTTCATAAAAGTGCATCTTTCCCAAGTTTTTCAGATCATTTTCTACTACCATAAAACCTGCTAGGTTTCGTCCCTGTGAGCCGCGTAATTCGAGAGAAAGTAATCCAACATATGTGCTTGTATCAAATCCTGGCGGTTTTGCTTGTACATAATATGCACCTAGTCCTTCTGGGACTTCATAGAATTCCTTTGCTTGTATGAAGGTAGAGGTATCTGTAACATGATATATGTTATACATCTCAACTTTCCAGTTGAATAGTTCCTCAGGATATCGGATTTGTTTTTCAAGCCATGCAGGAGTTTCAATAAATTTGTCTTTGTATTGACTGACAAACATGTTTGTGAAAAAGTCGTCTCCTGTTTTTATCAGAGATATGTTACCATCATATACATTAACTAACGCATATCCAACGAGTCTAAGGTATGGATTACTGACAGTCCACGGAATATTATGTGTGTCAAATCCAACTATCAGAGGAATGAGCCAGTAGGTTTTTTGACCATCGGTAATAGGTAGAGCATCAACTTCTTGTCCAAAGAGATCATATTGGAAATATGGATATAGTATTTGCATCCTATCATGAATGTCTCTGAATCTCATAATGTGGATGGGTTCTGTTGGATAAGAAAGTAAAAAGTTTGGTTCAAAGATTTGGCTTAGTGGTGGTGCTACATCTAGACCTCCTTTTCCATTGTATAATGCATTGTTTAGTTCTGCAGTTGCGTCTCCCCTGTTTGTTAGATAAGCAGACCAAGTTTCTTGGAAGAGCCCGCCTTCTCCATAGTAGATAGATCTTTGTTTGAAGAGCGTACTACTGTCAATTATTGTACCGTTACTTGCTTCTAGAGTGAGGAATCCGTTTGGAACATGTGTGTATACAAGATGCTCGTTATACCATCTGTTTTCTAGGCTTACAGACGGCGGGAGAACAGGCTTCATTGATGCTGTCCAGTATAGCTTATCATTAAATCTCAGAATGTCATTATCTTCAAAGTCAACATATGGTATTAGACCAATCTCTGGTTTTAGTTTTGCAAATGCTGCATCCCAGTCCCAAACTCTTACATTGTTAAGAGTTTCCTTATTTTGTAGTATGTAATTTTTAATGTTGCTTGGAGGAACAGATTCTAGTTTTACGTCATGTCTATTACTCTTAATTTGATCTAGTTGACCAAGATATTGGTTTATGCCTATCTGTTGAGCTTTGTAAGGACCAAGATATTCAATTTTTCTTGCATCAGCAATGCTGTTGTTAACAGCCATTACAGAACCGGCGATTACTGCAATAGCAAGTATTGTCAGAACACGTATGTAGATATCCCGCTTTGATGGTTGAATTATTACTCTTGATCGATATTTGTCAACAAAATAAAACGCAATAAGACTCAATCCTGATGCAAGTGTTCCACCAATTGCATATCTTGTGTTGTAATCTATTTGGTCGGTGAAAAACATGTTAATGCCAGCCCACAGTATTCCTATGCCAATTATTCCTTCAATTGTGGCAATGTAATATAGGAATCTTGGTTTGCCCTTTGATGCGTCCTGCAGGTAGTTTGTAACCACTTTAATGATAGAATGTAATCCAACATACAATACTAGACGTATACCTATTGCTGCAAGTATAGGCGGAACCAAAATGGTTAAAGCTGGAATCATTGGAACAATTCGATCTGTAGCATAGGAAGGATCTGTTGGAGGTGTAGTAAAAGAAAGTGAAAATAATCCCCAGATACTTTCTACACCAAGATCATTTCCTTCTAACAAATATTGTATTGTAAAACCAAACATTAGATTACTAAAGAGTGCTCCAAAAAGTAACACCTTTGTTATTTGCCAGATCACAAAATTTGGAACGCTTAGTTTGTAGTCTAGAAAACTTGGAATGTTAGATAAAATTGAACTACTTTCTCCTTTTTTTAGAAAATTTATTGCGGTGTGAATTGCGTACCATGCTATTGAGAAGCGATTTTTTATGTTAACTCTAATTAATGTGATTGATGCTAGGATTAGAGCAGAAATGATGGAATAGAATAAAGGTTTTGTAAAGAGATCGCTAAACTCATTTACATTCATGAATAAGACTACTGCCTGGTTACCAACTACAACAAAGATTACTATGCCTATGAGCGCAGCAAGTCCTAGACGAACATACCTTCCAGCATCAGGCGATTGTGGACTGTCTTCAGTAGATGAGCTGTACAAAATCACGCTACCTTCATTTGTGTCAAATTAATGTCTTACCACAGGTCCGTATACATTTAAGGTCAAAAGAACAAAAGATATCATGATACAACTGGGTATCAGAGATTTAGTAAAGTATCCCTTTCTTGCAGAAACAGGCGAATATCTACGTGATAAGGGCTTTAATTTGGAACAACTTGGTCATCCAGATTGGAAACCAATAGTGGAAAAAGCCTATGGAAGAATCGTGGTTGCTACAACAGGACAAATCTATGGTTCGGCCATTGAAGATTTTGAAAATATGGATTCTGAGATTCTTTCTTTTGTAATTGCAATAGTTTTGTTAAAATCAGCCGGTATACCAACTTTAATCAAAAGATTTTCTCTTTCGGAAGCAAGAAGAGCTGAAAGATACTTACAACGAGATCTTCTTCAGAAAAAAAATGAAACAAAATTAGAATTGCCGTTAAAAATAATGCAAGATCTTTTTTCAGTAAAAGTGATGACAAAGGAGGAGGATTTTGTTATCAGTGTATCAGATTATCTAAAACGTGCCGTTCAGTTTCACGAGAAAGAGTGGAAGCTAATAAACAGAAGAGTAGAAAATGGATTTGTGTTTTTAACTGCACATGAAACCGTTAGACTCATACGAAAAGAATTAGATGGATACATAAATTCAAAAATTCAGGCAGTTAACATTCCATCTATTCCAGAAACATTCAGAGAACGGGTATCTGATCTATCTTTACTTGCAAAAAAATTTTCGGAATATGTTACAGTTTCGTCTGATTATCCACCTTGTATCAAACATGCTATTGAAGTTCTTGATAGAGGAGAAAATTTGCCGCATTCTGGGAGATTTATGCTTGCTTCATACCTATTATCAAAAGGTCAAACTACAGATCAGATTGCTCCACTGTTTAAGAATGCACCAGACTATAACGAACGTGTTACAAGATATCAGCTTGATCATATTGCAGGCTCTTCTGGGAAAGGAACAAAATATTCTTGCCCTTCATGTAACAAGCTAAAAAGTGAAAATCTTTGTTTTGAAATCCCTGAATGTAGTGGGATCATAAACCCGATTCAGTTTGGAAAAAAGAGGACTGCAAATGCTTGAAAAAAATGTGAAACTAGTAAATGATGCCTTCAAAGAGTATTATTTTAAACATTTTGAACTTATTCATGTTCCTACAAGAACCTCGGAACGGGAATTTGGTTACCAAAAATTCAATGATGGAATGACAAGACATCTTTCCATAAAAGACGATAAAGAATTACATTTGTTACTAATGACACAGGTTCCCTCTGATGTGTATTGCTCAAATGCTTACTACTCATTTCCAAATCTACCCATATCAGAGAAGGACTGGAAGGGCGCTGATCTAATTTTTGATATTGATGCAAAAGATCTGAAGCTTGATTGTAGAACTAGCCATATTTGTTGCAAGTGTAACTCTTGTCAAAACATTGTAAAACAAGGGATTAATTGTTCGGTATGCGGATCTACAAAACTTGAAACGATATCTGTACCATGTAAAAATTGCATGTCTGAATCAAAGAAAGAAGTGACGAGACTTCTTGAAATATTAACCGAAGATTTTGGAATCCAAAAAGAAGAGATTCAAGTCTACTTTTCTGGAAATGAAGGATTTCATGTATATGTAGTAAATTCTGACTATCAAACTCTAGATTCAAGAGAGAGAGCAGATCTGGCAGACTATATAATGTTTAATGGAATAATACCAGAAACTCTTGGTATGAACAAACAAAACAATTCTAAATCTGCACTTCCTGATGTGAATGAAAGAGGTTGGCGTGGCAGAGTTGCAAAAGAGATCTTTGGTTCCAAGTCTAAACGAGCAAAGATTGGGCAAGAGATCCTTTCAGGAGGATATTCGGTATTTCAAGCAAAACTTGAAGATTGGAGACCAAAAATAGGAGTAAAGATCGATCCTAAGGTGACCATGGATATTCATCGAATATTTAGATTGGTAGGATCTCTAAACAGCAAGAGTGGTCTTTCAAAGATAATGTGCAAAGATTTGGAAAATTTTGATCCATTTTCTGATGCATGTCTTCTTGATGATGAGAAAGTTGAGATTATAGCAAACTGCCCAATTTCCTTTAAACTCAAAAATAAAAAATATGGTCCATATGAAAAAGAGAAAATCACAGTTCCAAAATATGCAGCTGTTTATATGATATGTAAAGGTATTGCAGATATTAATTAAAAAAGTCAATATTAATAAAATTTTGTAAAATCATCTAACACTTGGAGTTTAAATTATACCCAATAATTACCCCCATTATGCAAGTGGGGATGCATGTATCTATTGCTGGCTCCATCGATAGAGCTGTAGATAATGCATTAATTCTTGGTTGCAATGCTTTTCAGATTTTTACAAGAAATCCACGTGGTTGGAATACAAAACCACTTTCAAATGATGTTATAACTAATTTTAGAGAAAAATTATCTACGAGTAAAATTGACAGATTTGCAACGGTTGCTCACATGCCATATTTACCAAATCTTTCATCGCCAGAGGAAGATCCTTTTTCAAAATCTTTGAATTCATTAGTAGATGAGTTGAAGAGATGTAGCAAACTGGGTATTCCTTATCTTGTAGCTCATCTTGGAAGCCATAAAGGAGCTGGCGATCAAAAAGGAATAGAAAAACTTGTCAAGAGTTTCACAAACGCTGCAGAGGAGACCCCAAATGATGTTATGATGCTTTTAGAAAATACTGCTGGACAAAAAAATAGTGTGGGTTCTGACTTTGAACAGCTTGCTTCCATTTTATTCCAGCTCAAGCCAGCAAAACGATTTGGCATCTGCCTTGATACATGTCATGCATTTGCAGCAGGATATGACTTGCGAACTGAAAAAACAGCCCAATCAACGTTAGAACAGTTTGATAAATTCATAGGAATAGAACACATTAAGATAGTCCATCTTAATGATTCAAAGAAAGAAATTGGTTGCAATATAGACAGGCATGAACACATAGGACTTGGAAAAATTGGAGAACCCGGTCTTAGTTATGTTGTTAAATTTGCTAATTCTAAAAAGATACCAATTATTTTGGAAACGCCAATAGATGATAGGCGTGACAACTTTGGAAACATAAAAAAAGTAAAGGAATTGGCATAACTGTAAGTGGTTGGTTGATGTATAGTGAATTATGATCAGATAATGCAGCTTGCATTAGAGCGTGGATTTTATTTCCCAAGCTGTGAAGTATATGCAGATGCACAAGCTGGTTTTTGGGAATATGGTCCATCTGGAGTAAGTTTTAAAAATAAATTCATAGAACTGTGGAGGCGCGAATTTGTTAGAAGAGATAGGATGATGGAGATTGATGGTTCTCAGATAATGTCACAATCTGTCTTTCAAGCGTCTGGGCATCTAACAAGCTTTGCAGATCCCATTGTAGTATGTGAAAAATGCAAATCTATTTTCAGAGCTGATAAATTAATTATAGAAATTACCTCAATTGTGGTTCCTGAAAGCGCAGATCTTTCAGAGTTTGATAAACTAATTACAGAAAAAAATCTTGTTTGCCCAAAATGTAAAGGCAAATTCAATAAAGCTCACAAATTCAATATGATGTTCAAAGTAGGAATTGGTCCAGAAACAGTGTCGGCCTATCTGAGACCAGAGACATGTCAGTCTATCTTTGTAGATTTCCCAAGACTCTTTAAAACAATGCGAGGTAAGCTGCCTGTAGGAATCGCACAGATTGGTAAGAGTTTTAGAAATGAAATCTCTCCTCGCCAAAGTCTTCTCAGATTAAGGGAATTTTATCAAGCAGAAATTGAGGTTTTTTGCAACCCAAACAAGTTAAATAACCTTGAAAAATTTTCTGAAGTTGAAAATACAGAGATCAGAATAATGGTTGGTGATACTATCAAAACCATGACATGTAAAGAGGCGTTGGATTCAGGAATTTTACCAAATAAGCTTGTTGCATACTATCTAGGATTGCTAACAGAGTTTTATCAAAAAACTGGTATTGATACCAAGAGAAGCAGATTCAGAAAACTTGGAGATAAAGAAAAGGCATTTTATGCATCCGTTGCTTTTGATTTTGAAGTAGAAACTACAACGGGGTGGTTGGAGCTTGTTGCGTGCAATTATAGATCAGATTACGATTTGAAAAGTCATGCTAATACAAGTAAGGAAAAATTTGAAGTATTAGATAATGATGTAAAGGTACTTCCACATGTGTTTGAGCTTTCTATGGGCATAGATAGGAGTCTTTACACCGTATTGGAGCATAGTTTACGTGAGGATAAGGAAAACGATAGGGTTGTTCTTTCTCTAAAGCCTTATCTTGCGCCAGTTCATGTTGGCGTGCTGTCGCTTGTAAAAAAAGATGGCCTTGCAGAAAAAACTGAAGAGATTTTTTCAAAGATTAAAAGAGACTATGATGCATTTCTGGATCATTCTGGTACAATAGGAAGGAGATACAGACGACTGGATGAAGTAGGAGCACCACTGGCCATTACGGTAGATCATCAAACTCTTCAAGATGATACAGTCACAATTAGAGTGCGTGATTCTATGAGTCAGGAAAGAATTAAGATTTCAGAACTTGATTCATATCTTGCAAGGAATGTAGCATATCCGTAACTACAAAACAGAAAAGAACTTGACGAAAACGTCTTCTCATTAATGTATACAACGAGTAATAATGAAATAAATTTCTCATAATCTTTTCATACACAAAGGGATGACAAAATTATGAAACGCACAAAAATGCTTGTTAATTTAGATCAAAAAATTATCAAGTGTAAAAGATGTCCAAGGCTTGTATCATATAGGCAAAGTATCGCAAAAGAAAAAACATGGAGGTTCAGGGGTGAAGAATATTGGGGAAAACCTCTTTCTGGTTTTGGAGATCCTAATGCCGAATTATTACTTATTGGCCTAGCTCCTGCAGCACATGGTGGAAACAGAACTGGAAGAATGTTTACTGGTGATAGTTCAGGGGATTGGGTTGCAAAAATTCTTTATGAAAAAGGATTTGCTACAAGACCAACAAGTAAAAAGATCGGAGATGGCTTTAGTTTAATTAATGCGTATATCACTGCAGCTGCAAGATGTGCACCACCTAAAAATAAACCACTAAAAGATGAGCTTGAGAATTGTTCAACGTATCTTAAAGATGAGATATTCATCTTAAAGAATATCAGAGTGATAATTTGCCTTGGACGTATTGCTTTTGAATCTTGCTGTAAATTGTTACATGTCAAAAATAGGAGGTTCGCACATGGTAAAACATTCAGTCATGGCAAATGGACCATTATATCTTCATATCATCCAAGTAGGCAGAATACACAAACAGGTCGGCTTACATGGAATCAATGGCAAGATATATTTTCCAAAGCAAGAAAAGTCTTATCTGAAACGAAATGAAGTTATCAGTTGTAATTCCGACATATAATGAAAGAGAAACTCTTCCAAGTCTTATTGAAGAGCTTCTATCAGAAATTAAAAAAATTGCAGAGAAGGTTTCCATCATTATAGTCGATGATGCATCGCCTGATGGAACTGGTCAAATTGCAGAAGATTTGAACAAAAAATATGGTGATATTTCAGTGTTGCATAGAAAAGCAAAGCTTGGTCTTGGTTCTGCATACAAAGAAGGGTTTAGGTTTGCATTAGATAGATTCCAGCCAGATTTCATAGTGCAAATGGATGCAGATCATTCTCATGATCCAAAAGAAATTTCACGAATGTTACAAAACATGCATGATTACGATTTTGCAGTTGCCAGCAGGCACGTAGTTGGAGGATCTGTAACAGGTTGGGGAACATATAGGAAATTGCTTCATTCTACGGCAGGCACGCTTGCAGCAGTCTGTGGTGGATTAAAGATTTCTGATCCAACAAGTGGGTTTAGAGTTTTCAAAAATAATGTCTTAAATTCTGTTGACTTTTCCAAGATAAAATCAGGCGGTTTTGCGTTTCAAATAGAAGTTTTATGTTTATTGAAAAGAATGGGATTTAGAGGATTTGAATTTCCTTCAGTGTTTGTTAATAGAAAATATGGAAAGTCAAAGATGGGATTTAACGAATCAATTCAATTCATCAAAACCTGTGTTCGTCTTTTACTGAATCGAATCTAAAAAATAGATATAAAAAGTGGACGTAATCGCCAGTCTTCCCATTGCGAGTTCCCCTACTCGTATGTTGATTGTGACGATACTCCGGTGGGTGATGGAACTGATGGGAATCTATCGCCAATCTGTTGTTCTGCAACTGCGGATGCTTCTTGTAGAATCTTATCTGTTTCTTCGTTAGATACATCAGAGTCTACACTAAAGTCTCCACCTGCTAGCGAATCCATCATTAGTCCATTGAGTGTCTGTGTCATAGAGTTAAGCTCTGCATCTGCTTCAGGCATGAATCTTCCAAGGGATGATTTGAGTCCCTTCATGGTTGACATTGCTGGTGCTATAGCTACCATTGCATCTCCAAGATCATGGATGGTAGTTAGACGTAATTGTACTTGTTCTAATGCCATTCTTGCATTGCCTAACATCTTTGTGACCTTTCTAATTTCTGCTAACTCGTTGGACAAAACTCTGCTCGTACTAGCATCGTGTTGTTGCATTGCGGCTACGATTCGTTTGAAAAGCTGTGCATCTCGTTCTCTCAGCTTTCCTAACATAGAATCCATCTTCGATACTTGACCCTGTAATTTGTTCACAGCGCCTTCAATTCTGGGTTTGAGGGCTCCCTGTGGTTTTACAGCGTCATGTATTTTTTCGTTTAAACCTCTGGTCTCTTGTCGAGTCCAGGTTTTATCGAAGCCTGTCATGCGAGGTAGTTTAAAATTTACTTCTTAATGTCGGGTGTATATTATCATCAACATTAGGCTAAATTTAGCTCACAAAATGTAAATCAGGCACATATTTTGTTAACACTATGCCAAGAATTGCAGTCTTTGATTCTGGTTTTGGTTCTCTTTCCATCATCAAACCAATACAAAAAAAGATCAAGTCAGAGATCATCTATTTTGCAGACCAAAAGAATTTTCCATATGGTACAAAATCTGTTTCTGAACTTGAAAAAATAATAAAATCAACCATCATCAGATTAGAAAAACAATTTGAACCAGATGTGATAATAATTGGATCAAACACTCCATCATTGTTACTAAAAAAAATCATAAAACCAAAGATCATCAGAGTTTATCCACCGCTACGACAAGCAGTCAACAAAACAAAATCACATTCCATAGCTATACTTGCAACCAAATCAGTCATAGAAAGTAACGCATTAAGAAATTTTATTAAAAAAAACGTACCAAAAAATATTAAAGTGAATCCAATAAATGCGTCACCACTTGTAGAGCTTGTTGAGTCAGGTAAATTTATTTATGACAAGAAATTTTGTAAGAAAAAGATAGAAGCGGTTTTATTAAAACCAATCACAACTAATAATGTTGATGTTGTAACTTTATCTAGTACACATCTGCCGTTTCTTTTGTCTATTTTAAAACAAGTCCTTCCAAATATTATATTTTTAGATCCAGCATATCTTGTTGCAGATCAAGTTGTAAAAAAACTGAAAACAAAAAATTCAAAACGGAATTCTATGAAAATTTTCACTTCTGGGGACGCAAAACATTTTCAAGAGAAATTATGCCATATAGGAATCAAAAACACAGTAAAACGGTTATGATTTGATTTTTGTTTTTCTAAATCCATGACTAAATGTCTTGTCGTATAACCTGGAATATTCATAAGATTTTGGATTTACAACATCGCCAATAATTATAATCGCAGTACGGGTAATTTTCTCATCTCTTACTTTCTTTGCAATATCTTTTAGTGTTCCTGTTATTACTTTTTCATCTTTCCAGCTCGCGCGATATACTGCAGCCACCGGAGTCGATTTTGGATATCCGCCTTCTATGGCCTGTTTTACTATGTCTGAGAGAAGATGTACACTAAGATAGAATACCATGGTGGCCTTGTGCTTGGCAAGTTCGGAAATTTTCTCGTGTTTTGGAACCTTAGTTCGTGATTCAGCTCTTGTAATGATGATGGTTTGGGTAACACCTGGTAGTGTAAGTTCAGAACCTAAAGTTGCGGCTGATGCCAAAAAGGAAGTGATCCCAGGTACGATTTCATATTCTAGGCCCACTTTTTGAAGATTATCCGTTTGTTCTCTTATTGCACCATAAATACTTGGATCCCCATCCTGTAATCGAATTACCAATTTTCCTTTCTTTGCGTTAGTTTTCAAAATGTCAAAGATCTCTTCTCTAACTAGCTTTGCTGCATCATGTAGTTTTGCTTTTTTACATAATTTTATGATCTCTGGAGGTATTAGAGATCCTGAATAGACTACTACATCTGCATTTTGCATTAATTTTTTTGCTTTTATGGTAAGAAGCTCAGGATCACCAGGACCACAACCAACAAAGTAAACCTTAGACACGCTTTACCACCATTATTGAAAAATACTTATTAGTGAAAGTATCTTTGGTAACTTCACCAAGTGTTAATTTTTTAACAATTTCCTCATCAGTGCCAATGTCTTGTGCTATTGCAAAAATCGAACTGTCAGAAAATCCCGCTTCTTTTAATAACGTAATAACTTGATCGAAATATCTTCCATCTTTTAAAAATATCATTGTATCACAGTTTTTTGCTGTTTCTTTTACTCTAGAAAGATCATAGCATGCAGGAATTACTGCCACAGTTTCATCACCTTCTGCAATGCTTATGCCAACTTTAGATGCAAAAGCAAATATCGATACTATTCCGGGAATTACTATGATCTTAATTTCTGGATATTTTGATTTTAGTTCACGCTGAATATAGATCCAAGTACTGTAAAGTGATGGATCGCCTACAGTAAGATAAACGACGTTTTTACCAGATTTTATTACGTTTGCTATAGTCTGAGCATTCCTTTCCCAAGTATTTTCAAGCGTTTTTTTGTCTTTGACCATTGGGAAAACCAAGTTTATGATTTCTGGTTTTTTAGAATTATCAATTACTGAAGTTATGATAGAATAAGCTATGCTTGTTTTTCCTTCTTTAGATGTTGGACATATTATTACATCTGCATTACGAATAGCCTTTACAGCTTTTACAGTTAAAAGATCAGGATCTCCAGGACCACAACCAACACAAACTAGATCTGTCATCAGAAGCGATTTCAAGTTGTGCCTAATTAAAAGTTAGATTTTTGTTGCAGATATTATGGTAACAGGATTTCTTGCAAGCATCATTGTTCCAGTAGAGGTCTTTCTACTCTTTGAAACAGTTATTTGTGTAACATCGATTGATGAAAATTTCAGTTTTTCTATTGCATCCAAAACTGCAACCAGTGTTTCAAGCAGGATTGTACCAATTACTATTCTGCCACCCGATTTTAGCTTCCCTTCACATAGTTTGAGTATGTCTTTTGTGTCTCCTCCAGTTCCTCCTATGAAAATTGCATCAGCAGTTGGTAATTCAGGAATTTTTTCTGTTGCATTACCCAAGATTACCGTAATATTTGAAACCTGGAATTTTTCCATGTTTTTCTTGGTTAATTCAATAGCTTTTGGATCAAAATCAATTGAGAATACTTTACCAGCAGGTTTGACTTGCAATGCAGACTCGATAGATACAGAACCGCTTCCACATCCAATATCATATACTATCTGACCTGAGGAGAGTCTTGCTTTGCTTATCTGTATGGCTCGTATTTCTTCCTTTGTTATAGGAACTTCCTCTACTCTCTCAAATAACTCATCTGGAATACCAGGCGTACTGTGCTCCCACATCTAGCACAATGGCATACTCTAGATATTTTAGTGCTACTTGATAGGAATCCCTGTTACTGCCGGATGTATTAGAGTATTAACAAGGATCCAGGTAAATATGAAGATGAAAAAGTAGCTTCCTATTCCTGTCATGATCAATTTTTTCTTGTCTGATGGCGGAAGTGGTATGCGCATTGCTTTTGCTATTCCATAAGATATGATAAACAGAATAATCATGATCCCAAGTCCTACATATGGCCTAGAGTCTGCACCGATAGCGTTTCCTGCAAAAGCAGAGATTATTCCTGCAAGAACACCAAGACCAATCCTTATCCAAAAGAGAGTACCAATCGGATTTTTTGTCACTCCATCAGTTTGTGCTATGGTAGGTTCGTTTGGAGGTAAGTCCTTTACGTTAGGATCATCGGGGACGGATTTTTCTTCTTCTTTTTTCTTTGGATGTCTGGTCAATTAAATTTACAAAGTGACTCACAGGAAACCATGCTTAAAATCTTTGGTTCGCTTCTTAATAGCAACAGTATAATTTTGGAGCGATAGTGCGCTATCATGACACTTGCCGGCATAGAATTACGTTATCTAGTAAATGAGATCATTGGGAAAATTGACGGATATTATGTAAGTAACATTTACGGAATTAGTCGCGACAGTCTACTTTTCAAATTACATCACCCAGAAAAGCCAGACATTTTACTGATGTTTTCTACATTGGGATTATGGATCACTACAATAAAAATAGAACAAATTGAAGAAAACAGGTTGGTAAAGAGATTAAGAAATGATCTGCTAAGATCAAAAATTTCTTCAATAAAACAGATTGGTGCAGAAAGAATTGTTTATGTAACGTTTAACACATCAGAACAAGAGTTTGTCCTAATTGGAGAATTTTTTGGCGATGGCAACATAATTTTATGTGATAAAAACATGAAGATACTCGCCCTTTTACATTCTATTGATGTACGACATAGAAGATTAAATGTTGGATTCAACTATGAACCTCCACCACAAAGCGGATCAGACATTTTTAATATTACACCAAAAGATCTTGCCGTAATACTATCCGTGTCAACACCTGCAGTAAGATGGATAGGTAGAACCCTGGGCATTCCTGCAAAATATGCTGAAGAGATAGTTCGACTTGCAGAAATAGATCCATTAAAACCTGGAAACAGCCTTTCTGAAAAAGATGTAGAAAAAATTTTTGCGGTGACTAAAGATCTGGTGGAAAAAGTTGTAAACGGAGTACATGATCCAATATTAGTAAAAACTGAAAACGGTGCCGATGTCTTTCCTGTAAAACTTGGCCATATAGAAAATACAAACTATACTAAGATTGCAAGTTTTATGGAAGGATTAGATTCGTTATTTACACAGAATCTTCTTGAACGCGGCAAGTCATCACAAGCAAATACTGTCACACAGAAAATTGAAGAGTTTGAACATAAATTAGAAGATCAAATAAAAGCAATATCGGCGGTTAAAGACAAATCTGGCGCCATTTCTGCGGTAGCAAAAGCATTATTGGGTTTAGTTTCAAAAGGGGTGACCTCGTTAGAGAACCCTACTGTCAAAGATGTGCTAAGAAAGCAAAATGCAGATTTTGTAAAAGAAAGAGGCATTTTGTTTATAGATGCCAACGGTGAAAAAATTCAGATAAATCCTGATTCGTCCCTACAAGCCATTGCTTCTGTGCTGTTTAATGAATCAAAACGACAGATAAATGCCATAGAATT
>Ga0184633_10000145_pt1 | contig 22082 bp, 22 predicted proteins | sample PLM31_170_b1_FD_133156 | JGI IMG/M metagenome (GOLD analysis project Ga0184633, IMG submission 133156) | Groundwater sediment microbial communities from an aquifer in East River, Colorado, USA - PLM3-1_170_b1 | ecosystem: Environmental > Terrestrial > Soil > Riparian zone | place: USA: East...
GTAAAGCCCGTCTCGTCCTTATACTTGCCCGGGTCACCAGCGGCGTAGTATTCGTCGACGAGCTTGCCGGTCTCGGTGTCATTCTCGAACACCGAGTCCTCGAAGTATAGCTTGTTGATGATCGACTTCTCACGCAGGAAGTCATTCGCTGCCTGGCTCCACTGAGCGGCCGCAACCTGGTCACCGGCGAGCACTCGCTGCGCCAGCTCCGCGAGGCCCGAATCCTCCTCGAGCTTCGTGATCTTCTCGTTGCGTTCCTTCTCCTTCTTGGCGTACTCACGACCCTTGCGCACCGCCTCGGTGTTGATTCGGTCGTTAAGCTCCTTGAGCTTCGGGGTCTCCTCCATCAGCTTGCGGTCCGAAGGATCCCCCGAGTCGTATTTCAGCCCCGTCTCACGCTCTGCCAGCTCCTCGGGAGTGTAGGTAGCCTGCAAGGTCTTCTCAAACTCCTTGTTGAGCTGGTAGTAGAGCGGTGTTGGGAACGAGCGACCACCAGTTAGCTGCGCCGCCGCTCCTACACCCATGCGCTCCCACTGGAGACTCGAAATCACGTCGATGGCGTTCTCGCCCTCGGCGATGCGATCATATACACGCTCCTGTTGAAGCTCCTCGACCACCGACTGGACGGTAAATGGCAGGATCAACGAGCCGAAGTAGGTAGCCGCACTGGAGGGGCTCTCGAAAATCGAGTAGCCCTCATATGTCTCGCCCTTGATGAGATCACGCACCGTCTGGATCACTGGCGAAGCGCGTCCACTTGCCCACTGCTCTAGGTACTTCGGTGCGTGTGTTGGGTCCTCGGCGATCTTCGTGCTGAGCAGGATGAGTCCTCGGGGCACGCCTCCTACACCGATGCGCTGACCGAGAATATCATAGCTAAAGAACGCCGAGGTATCATCCCAAGGATCTAGTCGCGGTGGCTGGCCGATGAGCTCACCCACGGCGACGTAGGAGCCGACGAGGAGCAGGCCGTAGGTAATCAACGCCTTGCGAGCGATTGCTCCCCGAAGTCCACCCTTACGAACCGCGCTGCCGATCAACGAGAACCAAGCGGTGTAGTACTTACCGGCGAACGGCAGTGTGCCGAGCAGCAGCTTGTTGTACTGCCCCAGCTTTGCCTGACTGTGAATACTGAGTCGACCGGTGAGGTTCGAGATCACATCCGCAAGCTCGCGTAGTCCCTCCTCGCCCCGTGTGACCCTCGAGAGGGGCATCGGTAGGTTGAAGGCCTCCGTTAACGCGTCCCGCATGAACCCGGGCTTCGTGTTGAGGGCGATCTCGCGCCCCGCCTTCCAAAGCTCAACGGACTGGATATTCAACACACGGGTAAAGAAGTCATTCGAGGCCTGAAGACCCAAGCGCCTGGTAGTCACTTCCGTTACCTTGCCGAAGACACCGAGACCACCGAAAGCCGCGTTCTCAAAGGTCGTCTCATGACCGGACAGCTGCACGCCGTAGCGAATCATCTCATCGATGACATCGTAGTTAGCTCGCACGTAGTTCCAGTAGTGTACAGGATCCTTGAGTGCTGCGAACCCGATGCCGCCAGCCTTCGCGAAGGCGAGCGGGTTCATGCCCGCGCCTGTGAGGGCCTGGATGCCTAGGACCGAGAGGTCACCGGTTGCCCAGATCGGTGTGAAGATCGAGTTCACGTCTCGCACCCACTTGAAGATTGGGGTGGCGTACTTGTTGATCATGTCGGAGCCTGTCCACGGCTCGAGGTGGCGCTTTACGGCTTCGCCGACGTCCTTCGGGAAGACCCGACCGGACGCGAAGCCCTCGCTGATTGTGGTCTCGCCCTTCACACGTGGCCTACGGGCGATGCTGGTAGCCCGCGCCTTTGCGCCCTTCGCGTCGGCCAACTGGGCGTTGATCACCCGAAGTTCGCTCTCGCGAAGAGCACGCTCGGTGCGTAGATCGTTGAGCACGCCTCGTGAGGCGCTCTTCACCTCTGTTCGCGCGTGGTTGAGCTGGATGCGGGTCTCCAGAAGCTCATTACCTACCCGATAGTAGGCATCGGTGCCGTGGGGCATGCCCTTTTGTCGAGTGGACAGCCTAGCCTCGCGGCGCTCAAGGAACCCGACCTTCTTCTCCAGCTCCTTGACCGACGTGGCGCGCTTGTGTACGCCGCGACTGATCTGGCTGCGAAGACCGTTGATCTCGTGCCTGAGAGCACTCTGGCGTACCTGTAGTTCGGTGACACGCGCTGCGTAGCCCTTGTTGATACGCTCACCCGGTGTTCTACCCATCTTGTTGATGGTGTCACTGTACTTCTTGTTCGCGAGAAGAGCGTTGGCCTTCTTCATGTAGAGCTCAATCTCTGTCGCAGGTGAGTTGATATACTTCAAGCCACTGGACTTCGCCTTCGCATCAGCTACGAACTCATGGGAGCGCTCGAGCAGGATGCTCTGCTTGTTGCCCACACCGCCGCGGACACCGAAGTAAACCGACTCGCCGTCGATCTCCTCGACGTTACGCGGGAAGTAGTCCAGATCCTTCCAGATCTTGTAACGCTTCTCGTCGATAACACCCACTTCAAACAGCTGCTTGAGCTTCGCTCGTTGCATATCGCGATACATCGTTGCGTGCTCGTAAGCCGCCTCATCAGCCCAATGGTAGTTCTCCGGGTTCTGGAGGACATCGTGAAATTCCAACGAGTAGTGGGGCTGCTTCGGGGTCACACCCGAGACGAAGTCGCCCTCCTCGTTGATCTTGAAGTATCGGTGATCACCGGCCCTCATGTAGTCACCCTTGAGCGAGCCCTCAGATGCGCCGCGGATCTTGTCCGCTTCGTGCTCGATCTCGGCCGCTCGCATTATGACCTTGCGCTGCTGCGTTGTCCACTCAGGTGGGATCTCCTCGATCTCCGGTGGCATATCCTGTTGAGGTGTGCCCGTTGGTGGCTTCTTTGGTGGCTTCTTGCCACCGCTTGCGCCACCTGTCTTCAAGTCACGCGCGTAATTCTGCGTAGCAGCAGCCGCGTCATCAACTACATCCTGGGCGCTAGTAAGCTCAGGTAGGCCATCCTTGTTATCCTTTCGCGGCTTTCGCACAACCCTAGCAGGGCGCTCCTCCGACTCGTACATCTTCTGAATGTCTTCTTCGCTCTCAAGTGAGTGCCGACCGGCGATGTCACCCTCCGCCACCATGTCTGGCGGGATCCTGTCCTCATAGGTCGGTGGCAACTCCTTCGGGGTCTTGGTTACGACCTTCGATTCAGGCGCCGGACGTAAACCCGCCTCGACCTGGAGACGCTTGATCTGGTTGATAAGGCCCTCACGAGTGCGAGCGGGCTTCAGGATTGATAGGGTCTTTCCGGTCGTTCGCGAGAAGCGTCGGTGGTTGATAACAGCCGCCTGCATCGACCATGTATCAAGTCGGTTCAACACGTCGTCTGACCACTTGAGCAAGTCGATGTCTACGAGCTGATCTGAGGTAGCCTGCATGATCGCGGCGGACTCGAGTGACTCCTCCGACTCGGTTGTGTGGGCTTCCACTTCGGCGGTGGCCTTGCGTACCTTGCCCTTCGACGCCTTCACCCCGGTGGATTCTTCGATCTTCGTTGTCAGCGCTTCTGGGTTCGCCTTCGGTAGCACGTCTGGCGCGTCGGCCTCGGCCTTCGCCAACTCGGCCTCAACCCTTGCCTCCTGCGCCCGCGGCTTGGTATCCTCAAGCGCCGAAGCGGCGGTATTGATCCTCGACTGCTCCAACTCGGCTTCGTAGGCCGCCCTGGCTACTCGCTGCTCCTTCTGGTAGAGGTTGTATTCCTTGCGCAGCTCCTTAACAAGCGCAGCCGTAGTCTTGTCACCACGCTCGATGCCGAACTCCTTAAGAGCCGTGTCGAGGAAGGCAGGCTCGGTGTTCCGCACACCCACGATCCTGACCTCGGTCAACACGCTGCGTGTACGTGTCGGGACGGAGCCTGTCTTCGTGAACTCGCTCGGCTTCTTTGGTGGGAACACCGTATCCACCGCGATGGTCGTGGTCTTTAGCTCAGCTTCAGCGGTTGTGCGGATGATGTTCTGACGAACACCGATGCGTGCAATGAGGGTATCCCTGCTCTTAGATGGCACGGTGCCTACCAAGTCACCTACACGCCGAAGCTCGTCGTCGGTGAGCTTAGCTAGCTCCTCCTTCGAGATTCGGATTGCCGCGTCCAACTCATGCGCCAGTGGCGCAGTCCTCGGGGCAACCTCCGCTAGCGGCTTAGCAGCCGGCGAGAACTCCACTGCTTCCTGAGCCTCCTTGTAGGCGCGTCCAGCGGCGCGAATGGCTTCCTTGCCTCGAATGTCGTTGCGGAAGAACCACTCCTTCTGATCATAGCGGCTGCGATACATACCAGTCGGTGGCTTCTCACCCGAAGCAGCGGGTAGCACGGCCGGAGTCTCTCCCCTACGCACCGCGCCCGGGACATCCTTAACCTTAGCCGCCTGCTCACCTTGCTTGAAGCCGGTAACACGCTTAGCTGCCTGCTCGTCCGTCCACTTAGCCGGCACCGACCACCACTCAGTGCTGTCGTCCGCCCACTTGATCTGCACGTTGCGACGACCCGGCGTGGTTACCATGACCTCGCGCGTGGCGAGTCGCTCTTCTTCCGGCATCTCCTCAAGTGCGCGTAGTCGCACAAGATCCGCTGCCACCTTGTCTAGATTCGAGTTCTCCGTGACCTCCGAGAGCCGCTCCTCTACCTCTTCCAGCTCCTTCTGGTAGCTGACCTTGCGGGTGCTTGTGGGGCTAACGGACTCAGCCTGCGTCGTGCCCTTCTGCTTGACGGTGGTCGGACTCGAAACGGCGGCCAGATCCCGCCCTCCACGAGTGGTGTACTTGACACCGCCCAGTGGCACGGTAGCCGTGACGCCGTAGCCCTTCTCCTTGTCATCGATTCGCACGCTGATGGTGCCCTTGTTTTCATTAATCCGAATAACACGGCCGCGCTTGCCCTCAAACTCGCCCGGCTCGGTGATGAGCACGCGGGTACTCATGGAGCCCCCACCAGTCTCCATTGCACGTTCCTTCTGAATGCGCTCAAGAGCCCGGGCGCGCTTTGCGTCGTCCGTGATCTGACTGACGGCGATCATGTCTCGTGCGTCGGTGTCCGAGCGAATTCGGTTCGAGACGTAGTGCCACTCGGGAGTGGTGGACTCGACGAGTCCGAATCCCTGTGTCTCAACCTGCTCCGAGCCGGCAGCTAGCTTGCGAGCCTTCTCCGAGAAGCCACCAGCCTTCGAGCTCTTGCCCTCCTTGGCGGCGATGAACGCCGGATCTGAGACGTACTGGAAGGTTGGCTTGTCATAACGCACAAGTCGCATGCCCTTCGGGGCGGGCGCCGGCGCGGCGAACGCGTTCTGACCGCCCTCCTTGGCCTCCTTCATATCCTTGAGCAGCTCTCGCATCCCCTGCGGGGCGTGGGCGCCACCCATATCCTCGATGACCTTCTCCAAACGTGGGATTTCATCATCGAGCATGACTACATTCATGGTCGGGAACTGGACGTCGGGCACATCGGTGGTGATTTCCCGGCCCGGAGCGTACTTCCTTCCCTTAGGCGCCTTCCCGGCCTCCATTTCCAACTTCTTCAACTCACCCTCGTTGAGCCACTGCTTCATGGCATCCATCGCCTTCGCGCCTCGTAGGTTCTTCGGCACGTCGAAGACGTAGCCCTGGAAGTAGGAACGAGTCATGCCCTCCGCTGGTGGTGGGAAGCCCTCAATCTCGGCTTCGCCGGCCTTCTTGCGGAACAGGAGTTTATCGACCTCGTCGGAGTTGTCACCGAAGCTGGCACGCGCGTTCTTGATGGCGTCGTCGATGCTGGTCTTCTTCGCGGTGACTAGCTGTGCCTCGTCTGGCGAAGCCGGCATCCTAGCCACCGCCCCCTCCTCCATCGCCCCTGTCAAGCGGTCCAAGCCAGCAGCGCGCATACCTCCGGCGCCAGTTTCCATCTGCCCAAACGCTTCCTGAAGGATGTCATAAGCCTTCGGGTCATACATCTTCACGAGATCCGGGTCACGCAAGTAAGTGGAGATCGTCTCCGCTCGATACTCAACCCGGTTGAACAACGCGTATGCCGTCACTGGCCGGTTCTTGCCCTGCAACGATAGCCACGACGTCTGGAGCCGGGCCATGACCTCCGAGTTCACGGTAATCTTCTCCCCCACCATCTCACGACTCAACGTCTTCCAACCTGACTCGTCATAGTGAGCATAATAGAGATCATTCAACTGACCATGCAGCTCAGGACCCATCATTTGCAACAGCTGATCATCGAAGGCGTGAACCATCTCGTGCGTGGCGGTGTTCTTAGTTAGGTTGCCTCCCAGTGTTCTCCTAATTGAAAAGACCTTTGAGCCAAGATACGCCGAGCCGTTGTTACCCGACATGTCGGTGTTTACAAGGATCTCTTGACTTCGAATCTCATCCGGGAAGTACCGAACGGCATCCTCAATTTCCGCTTGCTGAACAGCGTCGCCGAGGAAGTGCTCATTGAAGGTGACACGAACGTCAGCTTGCCGATCATAAAACGGCCCGGGATCCAGTGTTTCCTCTGCGCCGTAGTAATCCCCCGAGGTGTTACCCTTGCTGGTGATCAGCTTCTGAACATCCTCTGGTGTCATCTCCTCCGGCACGACGCCGAAGTTTACGAACGTCTCAAACTCCACCTGGTCACGAAGAAGCGCCAGCTCAGACTTCGAGAGTCGATTGTGTAGGATGTCCTCCCAAACCTCTGCCCTGTTCTCTGATGTGTCAACCTTGCGCACGCTCTTCGGGTAAATCTCGGCTGGCTCGGTGTCATAGCGATCAAAAAGCTTAGCGTAGCGAGGATCTGCCGCGATGTCAGCCCCACCAACCGAGTGAGCTAGTAGCGCCTGAGGGCTGTCACTCACCGTCGAGGCCATGTACTCCCAGAGCTTCATGAGCCGAGCGTTCTTGCCTCCAGGACCCTTCTTCACCCAGACCGGGACCTTGCCATTCCAGTGCTCTAGCACGAAGCCCTTCGGAGAAGCATCCATCTCCACCTTGTACATCCGGCCCTCGTTGATCTCCTCTTCCATCCAGCGGAGCTGGTCCTCTTCACCGAGTGTGAGGCCCTTCTTCGAGCGGATACGTCGAATCTCATCCTCATAGAGAGTCGTCTTTGCTGTGACCCCCCGAACTTCATCCATGAACTTCGACGAGTACTTGAGCTGCTCGTCTGCCATCTCAACGAGTTCGTTCCCGATACGCACCATCTTAGTACCGCTTGGAGTAATGCCGTCGATCACGCCACCCTTGCCAAGCATCCCGGTTCTAGCTGCTTCGTCGCCTCCACGGATGACCACGCCGTCACCGACCTTCAGCGGCACCAAGCGAGCGTCGCCGGATAGTCCTCGGGCGTTGTCCACCATGCGAAGACCCATCTCCATCACGTGGGAGTTACGAGCAGCTGTGGGCAAAGTGCGCATGTAGGTGCCGAGCATCCTCGGGTTTCGCACACCGATGGCCATCGCTCGCGCCATGTCAGGCTCCCAGCCGGTGGCAACGAGCTCGGAGGCGAAGCGAGTGGTGCCCGCAACCAAGCGTCCCTGACGAAGGAGCATCAGCGGCTTAGCTACCCACAGCGGCGCGGTTGTCAACACAATCTCGATGCCCACTGGGTTCGCGAGTTCCGCGAAGATGTCAGTTGCGAACTCGCTCTTGATCGCTCCGCTGACTGGACGGCCAACATCTAAGCCGAGTCTGTCAAGACCGATTTCGACCTGCTCAAAGGGCTCGGCGACCTTCGGCAGCACATACTCCGCCGCCGGCCGGCTGTAGAGCCTACGAGCCGCCGCGAAGGAGTCCTCGCCCTCCTTGACCTTGTATTTGAAGCCTGGGAGAAACACAGACGCGCGTTCCTCATCCTCCTCGGCGACGTACAGTGGACCCCAGAACGGGTCCTCTGACATCTTCTTCATTTCCTCGCCGAAGCTCGTCATATGTCGCTCAAACTCACTCTGGACGATGTCACCGATGTCCCCGCCCTTCAGGTTCCCCCAGAAGCTCTCCTTCTTCTTGCCGACTCGATCCAGGACATCCCTGTAGTCGTGCATGACCTGCTTCTGGGCCTGCTCCAATAGTTCCGTGTAGCGCGGTGTGCCTTCCTTGGGCACATTTTCACGCTCTGCCGGTGTCATGTAGTGCTGGACGAGTTGACCGAATCGTATCTCCATCTCGACGGCCAGGTCCACATCCTCTGGATCTTCCTCCTGGCTGTGCTCTGCACGACGCTCGCCTAGATACTTAGCCACTTCCTTCTGCGCTTGCTCCATCGCGAGATCACGACGTGTGCCTTGCGCGAAGAGCTGCTCCGCTAGACTGTGCACCATCTGGTTCTCAGTCTGCTTGAGTGTGAAGCGTTCAGGCAGTGTTTGCTCAACTGGGGGCTTAACAGGCGGGGCCTTTGGCGCGGCCTGCTTAGCTACTTCGGTCTGAAGCGCCTCAAAGGTATCAAACGCCGTCTGACCAGCGCCGTAGTAGTACTTGCCTGTCCTGGAACTGAAGTTCGCGCCAAGAGACTTCGCCTGCGCCTCTGCCTGGGCATCTGCGGCAGCCTTTATACGCTGCTTCTCTGCTCCCTGCCGACGCATCTCGAGCTGGTCCTGTCGCTGCTCATCACGCTCCTGCTGGCGCTGGAAGTTGATGTCCATACCCGGGATCGGCAGCGGCGCCGGAGTTGGAGATCCACCGACCCTCGGCAGTGCCGCAGGCGTGGGAGCCTGTACAGTAAAGGAGGCAACCGGTGTGGGCTTCGGCTGGATAAGTGAGCGAGCGGCTCCACGAATACCCATCTTTACCCGATGCTCAAAAAAGCCCTCGCGCTCGCTATCATCAAGTTCTCTCTTACGCCGCAGCGCGTCCATCAGCGAGAGCTGCCCACCAGCTTTCTGCGCAGCGATCATCTGCTCTCGACGAGTGATGTTCTGCTGAGCGGACCTGGACGCGGAGTTGCTCGTCAGCCGCTGGTACTGCTGCTTCTTCTTGGGGGTGATGAACTTGTCAGCGAAGTCGAGGAAGCCCATGTGCTATAGGACTCCCCTTACTTGCAACAAAGTGAACAAAGTGTTGTGACCCCTTGCTTCCTCGCGCTCCCAGGTTCGAACAGTGTGACAGTTACTACACACGAGGTCACACTTTGCAATCTCCTCAGCAAGTTTTGCCAAGGAAACATAAGGAGCTCGCCTAGCACCTTCCATAATGTTGAAGCACTTTTCGCCTCGCGCATGATCATATTCAAGTACAAGAAGATTGCTCTCACCACAATCAACACACGCCTTCCCTAGTTTGTGCCACCAAATCAAAGTAGTTCGAAACAACCGTGTTCGAGCACTGGCTCTTATAGAAGGTGACACCAGCCACGTCATTGCATGTGCTCGAGCAGGATCAGACCTACTCAGATTATTTTGTCGAATTCGTTCCTTGGTTTCTTCAGTATGAGGTCCGTAGAATGACAACGGCTACTCCTCATAGTCAAGCTTAACTCGCTCGTCCTGGAGCCAGTCCTGGAGCGCCGCTCCATAGCCATCCGTGCCCAAAGCAACTTCGACGCTGCTCTCCTTGAACTCATTCTTGCTGTGTGAGCCGTAGCGAAGTGGCAACTTCCGCGGAATCCGGTCAAGTAGCTCAAAGGACCCGCCAACAGGCTGAAGATTATCATCAGCCCTTCCTAGCACTCCCTCCGTTACGTGTGTAAAGATGTATGTTCCCACTACAGCACTCCTCGTTTTATAGTATGCCCCTGGGCGTAACGTCCTGGATCTGGCGAATCAGCTCCTCCGGGTTGAGCCCGGTCTGCGTGCCCGCTGCTCCCTGCTGCGCTCCCGTCGTCTGGCCTACGCCAAACGCCGAGGCAAGCACCTTCTGCATATCAAGATTGGCGCCACCCACCGTGCCTGCACCCGTGGTAAACAGGTTCTGCGCCTTGATCGCGCTCGGCAGCCCCTTGACTCCCTCCGCGCCAATGGAAATTGGGCCCGCCCCGGTTATGTTGCCCCGATTAAGCGCCTCGGTAAGCGCGTTTTCAGTATTGCGCTTGTAGGCGTCGATGCCCTCAAGTGGCTGGAGGCTCGCAGTCTCTTCTTTGGTTGAGCCCGGCACCGCGCCACTGAGGCCCATAGCAAAGAGCACAGCCCTCACGGGATCCTGGCCCAGCATCTCACTGAAGATCTGCTGGCGCTTCGCCTTGAGTTCTTCCATCCGCTGCGCCGCCTCGCGCTCGGCGAGGAGTCGCTGCTCCTCGCGGAGTAGCGCCATAGCCTGCTCCTGCTGATAGCGCACACCCGCTTCCGTCGAGGCCCAGGGCACTCCTGCCCCACTGCCGTCACCAGGAAAGGGAATATCCTCTCCGCCACCGGGATGAGGAATGTTACCCCACTGACCAAAGGGCGTGCTAGCCAGTTGGTTTACCGACAAGCCAGAGGACTTCTCCGTAGCCATGAAGTTGTCCTGGATGCTTTTGTAGACCTTTGGGCTAATGGTGTAAGCGCCCTTGCCACTAAGGTAGGGCGACTTTAGCAGGTCGTGAAACGAGTAGTTCGCGTAGTCAGGGATTAGCTTCGTAAACTGCTCCCAAGAGGTGATGGTGCCACCCTTGGAGGACTTGGTGAAGGTGTTCTGCTTTAGCTTGTCATCCCAGCCCCAGCGCGAGCCACCCATTTTCCGACGTGGACTAGCCATTATTCATCGATCCTTTGCGAATGTGCTGCTCCATCTCCCGCATACTCTGCACGAAACCCTTGCGCACGCGAACGGTGCCGTCAGGCTTTACGATAGTGTTCTGACGAAGAAGCTCAGTCTGCGCTACGGTGTCACCGCGGATCTGCATATACTGCGCCTCCCTCTCTGCCGGGTTGATAGGAACACCTTTATAGGGCCGCTTGCCAGCCGCTGTCATCATCTGCTGACGCGTTTCAAACGCGTGCTTAGTAGCCTCACTGACGATAGTCTCCCAACGATCTGCGAAGCCAACCGGGATGTCAAGCTTGTCCTTCGCCATCAATTATACACCTGGACCACCAGGTAGTACCGTCCCTACCGTTCCAACCTGCGGCGAGCCTGGCTGTGGTTGTGCGCGCTCCGTCATAAGGCCTCGCCCGCCCTGGATAGTCTGAGGCGCGGCTCCCTCAGGATAAGGTCCACGACCTAGCCCAGGCGCCACGGACGCCTCCATGCCCAAGCCAAGCGGTGGTGGAGCCACGCCCGGTTGCATCAGACCCCCACCGCCGATGAACTGCTGCACTGCCTCGGCAAAGCCCGGTGGCATATTACTCATATCTAGGCCAGCCAGGTCCTCGGTCTCCTCCTCCTCGATGAGGGCTTCAAGCTGGGCAAGCACGTCCTGCATTAGGCGTTCCTTGATCGCCGGCAGTTGCTCGATCTCCTGAATATCCTTCTGTAGGCGGAGCGTGGCCGGGTCCTCGATGTCGAGGATGTGCTCGACGATCCAGTCCCACGGCAGCCCAAACTGGAGAGCCATGTTCGCCGCGCCGATCTCCTGGTTGCGGTCAACTGGGCTCTTCGGCTCGATCTGCGCCGTGACCCGTCCTCGGTACTTCCTGGCCATCTTCACGGTTATCTTTTCGCCGCCGATGACCACGGCTTCACCGAGCTGCTCCACTCCTCGGAAGAGGAGGTCCATTACGTTGGTGATGCCGAGCGCCATGTGAAGCGCGAGGGGAATGAGCTTGGACTTAGCGACCTGGATTCGGAGGTTAACCTGAAAGGCGGGGGCGTTTCCTGTGACGCGGCCAAAGAGCACGTCCTCAAGGGTGTGCCGCTGGATCATGTCGTCGGTCTGCTGGAGCAGGACTGTCGCGTCTGGAAGTCCCTGTGGGGGCTGCATCGGCGCCAGGATCTCATCCTGGTAGGTGACTGTGACACCTCCGAGGTTTACGTCGAGGATCGGGCGATCACGACCCGCGAAGGAAGCCGTGGTGTCCGCGAGTTGCCATTGGTAACTCGGGAGGTAGTAGGCCCAAACCATGGTGGCCATGCGTGAGAGCAGGAAGTCATACATCTCCAGCGACTCCTTCGCGTCGCTGAGGAAGGACTTAAAGCGATTCTTGTAATCGTGCATCTCCGTCCGGATGCCCGGGATCATGACGACCGGGTTCCGACCGAGGTTGTGTCGCCAGACGCGAAGCTTAATGTAGCTCTTTACACGCATAGGCGCCGGGATGTCCGCCTGCGAGCGGTCATAGGGCTGAGTGTCGACGAGGAAGTAGCCCACGAAGGTGTCGTCCATGTACTCGACGATGGTGACGTCATCCCACCAACGAAGGGACCCACGCCTCACCAGCTCCGCCACTTCCTCCGAGCCCATGTCATCGAGGAGCACGCGAACACTGACCTGCTTCTCCTCGATAGATGCGAGCACGTTGTCGTTGGAGTCAAGCAAGGGTAGGATGTTCAGGGTGGGAGTGTGTTGGATGACGAAGGGGAACTTGCCCTCCGTTTCCTTCCACTCACGCACCGTGTTGAGGTAGGAGGCCGCCGTCTGCTTGGTGCCGCGCACCGGGTAGCCAGCCTGGACAGTCCACACCGCCGGCAGTGGCAGAGCCTTAATGAACGCGCGTGCGTAGATGAGCACGTCACGACCGACGTTAGTCCAGAAGTCGTTGGCTAGGATCTGCTGTTGGAATGTCACCGCGGAAAAGCGCTCGACTTGATCCGCCTCGCGGGCGTCCTCCGTGTTGAGTGAAATCGGCTCCGCGTGGAATGAGGGCATAACCATGAGAAGCCCGTTGGCGTGCTCGATGATGCCACCGGCTCGTCCAGCGTGTAGCTGGATTGGTCGCATGTTGGGCTTCTTGTCGAGCTCGTCGAGCGTCTCCACCTTGTTGCGCTGGTGAACGAGATCCTGATATTCCCGGTCAAGCCGAAGCCTCGGCTCCCAATCTCGAATCAGCTTGTGGTGAAGATCGTGAACGCTTCGCCCCGTTGGCGCTGGCGGGTTGTACGGCAAAGTAAGGTCTCCTACCTATTCATTCTACTATCTTTGACTACCGACGCGACCGGGACCGTGGATCCTCAGGATGGCCCTGTTTCGCCGGTTGTTGTACATCGCCGGGTGCTTCACCCTCAAAAGGTTGTCCACGAGGATGAACAAGGCGTCGACGTCATCGTCGAAACCGGCGTTCGGAAACTTCGTGAGGAAGTGGATGGTGTCATCCAGCCAGTCTGCCCAGGCAGGCAGTAGCACCGTCCCGTTGTGAAGGTGCTGGGAGAGGGTGTGCGCCCGCGGTGTCTTGCCGCCCGGGTAGTTCACCGGCTTAACGGGAATGAAGGGGGACTCCTCAATCACCGTCTGAATCGCCGAGGTGCCCGAGGACTGGTCCTCGATCCACACCGTGAACGGGCGCCAGAAGTTGTACTGGATGTCCATCTGGTCGAGCAGGGCAGGCAACGTGTAGCGATCCTTGATTCGATCGAGCACCCAGATCCTACCAAACTCATCCAGCCCTCCAACATAGCTGACGGTGAAGTCGTTAACCTCCTTCTCCTTCATCGCGGTGTCCCAGGAGGCGCCGATCAGCAGGTCCATCTTGCGCACGTCCTGAAGGTCATCCTTGTAGGTGTGGATCACCCGGATGATCTGCGCCTCTCCACCGGAGGTGTCACCCTGATACTGCATCGCGAATAGGGCGGGCTTCTCCCGGCGCTTCTTGAGGAGGAACGCCGTCGAGTAGGCCTGTGGCCACGTGCTCTTATTTGCGGCGTTCAACGCCTTGATGTGGATGACCTTCCAGAGACCCGGCTCATTTTCCATGACCCGCCCAAGCCAGTCATCCTCCGCCCATCGCGTGCCGATTCCCACGGCCCACGCATCCTCCGTCATACGAGTAGAGATTGACTCCTCGTAGTTCTTCCAGACCTCCTCACGAGCGCCGATGGTCTTCACATTTTTTTTGTCGTGCATGTCGTCAAAAATGGTGCCATTCAAGCGGTAGGCCACGACGGCGCTGGTAGCCCCGGCTGAACGGAGTGTGGGGTGCGGGTCGGCAGGATCTGGGCGCTCGACCTGCATCTCGGACGCGCTCCACTGATCGCCGGGCTTAACCCCAGGGAAGATTAGGTGATAAGGCTGGGAGCTCTCGATGAGCTTCTTCACCGCGCCTGAGCGTCTCCACGCCACGCGGTCCGCGTAGGAAAGTAGCCCAAAGTGGCGAGTGCGTGACCGCCCGATCATGAACGCCGTGAAGGCCACTGCGACGATCGTGGTCTTACCATATCCCGGAGGCATGATAACCAGCAGGCGCTTGCCTGCAGGGTTGTCGGCGATGTCCTGGAGCGCGTCAAACAAATCCTTCTGGAAGGGCTGTGGCTGCACGTTCATCACGAACTTTACAAACTCCCGGAAGTCGCTGCGACAAAGCTTGGCGCGAGCCATCAGCTGCCGACGCTTCTCGTCGGCGATCGGCGCAACCACTAAGTGCCTCGAGCTAGGAGCTCGTCGGCTTCATCTTCGGTGAGTCGATCGGCCGCGCTGGACTTGTCATAGGACTCCCTCGCTGACACCGTGGTCGGCGGGCCCTTGATCCGTCGCTCAGCGATCCAAAGCGCCGCCTTGAGTTGACTGGAGACCACTCCCGGTACACCACCGCGCTTCGCGATGTCGATGATCACCTTAACCGCGTCCAGCGTGGTCTGCTCAAGAAGCTCGAGTGACTGCTTTGTGATGTCCGTACGAAGCTGCTCAATTCGCTCCTTGACCCGCGGGTGACGCGCCCACATCGACATAGTCTTCGGGGTCACGCCACACTGCCGCGCTGCCTCCGCCTGGATCACACCGTCGGCGAGCAGAAGTGCTGCCTTCTCCTTGCGCGGGGAAAGCTTGAGGCTATTCGGGATCAGAGAGGGTATCGGCGAAGCGCCGAGAGCAGCCAGGACAACTATTCCAGGTGGTGTAGGTTGGGGTGAAGTATTTGTACTCATCATCGAATCCTTCCGCGCTCACGAGCCCGATCTCGAGCAACAGTTGCTCGTCGCTGTAGGGCGAGTCGTTACCAATTACCTTCATATAGACGATCTTGGCGTCCTTCGGCCAATCATGTGAATGGACGAGGTACTCACCCGAAGGGTTCAGGAGACCAAGCAGGATCCCAAAAGTGATCTGCATGATCTTGAAGTGCTTACTGCCCTGTCCTGGTAGATCTGACGTGAAAATTGGTGCCATGGTGGTCCTCCATGAACAACAGTATCACACTGAGCGGCCCAAATAGTCCAAAGCCGTGGTCAAAAGTGATGTGTCATCTCAGAAAAATCCAAGGCCTAAGTTGCATATTATACAACTTCTTTGGGGTATAATCCCTTCGGGATCTACCTGAGGGTGTAATACTTAAGGGAAGACTTCTAGAACAGGAAGATATGGTGCCACATGGCTATTCGAGTCGTAACGAAGGAAGACAAACAACGTCTTGGAAGACTCTTCGACGAGTTGAGGCGTCTCAAGGGGGAAGGATTCATCTCAGAGGAGCTTGATGGGCTCTTCTTTGACCAGCTAGATGACTGGTTCGACCTGATCAACCGACCACCCGTACACGTGTTCGACGGTGAGCTGGCAGCGCTTGAAGCGACTAGAACCTAGGCTCGCTTACGCCCAGCGGCGCCCATCTTAGCGAACTTCTTCACTCCATACTTCTTGCGACCGATATACGCGGCCAAGGCGCCTGGGTTCTTAATACCCTTTTTGCGTCCAAGGCGTTTCTTGAGGCGCTGGAAGCGTCCGCCGCCTCCAGGCTTCATACTCTTACGTGCCACGAGCGTGTCCAGGCGAGGTAACTCGTCTCGCTACGCCCTGGATAACCTTCATGATGGCCGTCGGACGGGGGATTCTTGCAGCCGCGGCTAGCGTTCTACGTGGCGGAGCGGTATTACTACCAGTTTTTGACCCAGTGGCGCCTTTCACGGCCCCTCCACCGGGTGTCACAACACGCCGTGGCGGGTTTGGAGTGCCCATGCGACCCTGTCCGGGGGCTCGCGGTGTGGGAATAGCCACTACTCTGGTACGTAGATGTACTCGGACTCGCGCTCAGCGAGCTCGTCAAACGTGTGAGCAGGCTCTCGGCGTGGGTGGCGAAAGTTGCTGGTATGCGGCTTAAAAGCCATCGCTCGCTCTTCGCCTCGACGCTCCTGCTCCTGTCGCTCGGGACCATTACTCTTGCCGGTGGTATAGCTCGGGTAGAAGCCACCCGGGGCTCGCTTGGTTCGGTCTCCCATGTTACTTTCCTTTTTTTGACTTCTTCTTGAGATAGTTGGACATGTACTGAAGTTGTCCGTGTGCTCGACTAACTGGTGGTTGTTGATTTGGGGGTCGTGGAATCTTTCTGTTTCCGGTGCTTGTCTGTGCCACTACTTCTTATCCTTGCCCTTCATCCAGAATGGGATAAATGGCTTTTTGGCGCCCTTCTTCTTGCCCTTCTTCGCGGGCTTCTTTGCGGGTGCCATTAGAACATCCCCGGCATGGACTTCTTACGCTCTTCTTGCTCCGCCTTGGCATCCTCGATGGATTGTCCTGTGCGGATCTTCAAGTAACGATCATAGCCCGGTTGGCCATACTGCTTTTCGTAGCCGATCTCGTTGCACTTGTCGTAGGGCTGTGGGCCCTCGACTGCTACGTCCGCGTGATCATCAGCGCGGCGTGCCACTTTAGCGACCCTTTTTCAAGCTGTTTAGCTTGCGGGTGGTGCTACGATAGCCACGAGCAGCCGTTCGCGGGATGTAGGTAACAGGACTTAGACCGGGACTCAACGAGCGACTAGCTGATTTAACAGCGCCCTTGCCCTTGCTGACCAGCTTCTTCGGGCTTAACTTGCCCAGGCCAGCCACTAGAGTGATCCACCCTGGCGGCGGGCCAAGCCCGTGCCGGTGCTCTGACTCAAGCGGCTAGGACGCGGCTTGATGTAGTTGCTCGAGCGGGTAGCAGTTTTTGAACGTGGACCAACCGGGTCACGCCAGATCTGCTCGTCCATGTTCTTGCTGGGGCTCGGGCCACTTAGCCGCTTGCCCCCAGATAGCTTGCCCATTCAGTTTCCTCCTGTGGTGGGTGGTTTGTACGAAACCATCTTACCACAGGTCTGCGACTCTTAGACTACCCAGTCGGTGAGTCTTCACCGGACTGTGGAAGCCAAAAAACGTTGTATTTCGCGACGTCGGCGATCATCATTCCCAGATCCTCCAGCAGCTCTTCCTTGCTCTCATAGCCGTTGAGAATTGGGTCCGTCCAAAACTCTGTGTGATGATCTGCTTCACTAGAACTCTCGCAGCGAATAGATTCCACCGCAGATTGCTACCTGATAGTGCCAACTCACTTGCCACACTCCTTGCACTTGGTTGAATCTTGTGGTTTGAAGCCGCTGACCCACGGCGCGTCGATCCGGCACTCGGCCTGCTGGGGACAGGGAGCGGTGTAGTCCGGTGTCTTGTCCGCCGCCACGCTGAGCTTAAACTTCCCGTGCATCGCGCACTGGTAGGTGTGGAGGAAGTTCAGCATACTCATATCTTACCTCTTTCCTGTCGGCTTGCAGATCGCCCATACTCAACACCTTGAAAATCCGCAGATAGGACATAGTAAGCAGCTTTCTTGGTAGATCAACTCAGCGCCACACTCAACACACAACTGTCCTGAGTCCTTGTGTACCGCTGTCTTCCTCAGAAACTTGTTGTCCATCCACTTGAAGATGTAGTCAACCACCGAGGTAGCCGTTTTTATGTCCTTGTTGTTTGTCAGCCCACTTGGCTCAAATCGAGCCCCAGTTAGCTTTCGGACGAGTGACTCGAGAGGAACGTCATACTGAAGAGCCAAGGAGGTGAGCACCGCTAGAGCATCGTAGACACCCGCTAGGGTTGAGCCTTCTTTTGCTATGTTGATGAATAAATCACCGGGCTCACCCGTCTCATATAAGCCCACCGTGATGTAGCCGTTCTGTCCACCAACTTCAAACTTGTGGGTGATCGATGGACGCTCATCCGGGAGCTTCTTTCTTCCGTTGATTAGCGGTGTCTTTACCTCTACTTTCAAGACCTGCTCGCTACGGGAGTTATCCCTAAAGACCGTGCCTCCTTTACAACCAAGCTCCCACATCATCATAAAGGCACCTTCGATGTCATCAACCGTGGCGCTCTCAGGGAGGTTAATCGTCTTGCTAACTGCTAGGTCCGTGTACTTTTGCCAAATTGCCTGGTGTTGAATGTGCCAGTTGATGTCAATCTGAAGCGCGGTCTTCGGAATAAAGTTGATCGCGCGCGCCTCTAGTTCGTCTAAGATTGGCTCGCGAATTTTTAACTCGACCTGCTTTCCCCGGTCGCTCATCGTACGAGTATATTCTAGCTCGTAGTGAGGCTCAATTCCCGCGCTACAGCCCGCTAGTAAAGCGATGGTTCCCGTAGGAGCAATTGAGCGTCTCGTGGCGTTGCGAAACTCCTTGGTTCCTTCTGGGATGTCAGAGGAAGCAGGACTCATCACTGCTACAAAACAGGGGGCTGCTCCTCGTTCCTTGCCAAGCTTAAGACTCTCGTCATCCGAGATAGTCTGCATAAACAAGGCCACGTCTTCTGCTACTTCAATGGCTCGATGGGAGGCGTAGTCTACTTGCAGTAGAGCAAGTAAATCCGCCCACCCCATGACACCCAAGCCAATTTTTCTGGTGAGCCTAACGGCGTCGTCGATAACCGGATCGGGAAAGTTGTTGACGCTGACAACATCATCTAGAAAACGAACAGCGAGTCGGGTGTCCGCTTCAAGTCGATCCCACTCGATGTTGTTTCCTTTTGAGACGTACTTTCCCAGGTTTATGGAACCTAGGTTACAGGCCTCCGCGTGTAAGAGCGGCACTTCTCCGCAGGGGTTTGTGCCTTCTAACTTTCCCAGCCAGGGCGTCGGGTTTTGTCGGTTGACGGCGTCGATAAAGAAACAGCCGGGGTCTCCACTTTTGTGGGCGCTTTTGGCTATCTTGTTGAGAAGTGAAGTCGACTTAACCTCGCCATTTTTGTATCCCTTCATCACCTTGTCAGAAAGTGCAATCGAGATATTGAAGGTAGATAGCTCTTGGGGCTTTTTATCCTTGGCCTCGATAAATCTCTCAACATCTGGGTGCTCGGAGGAGAGAATGCCCATCTGCGCCCCTGCTCGCTTTCCACCCTGCGTAATCAGACGAGCCAATGAGTCGTAGTAGTTTAGCAACGCCACCGGTCCGCAGGCTTTTCCCTGAACGGACTTGATGTTCTCGCCGATCCCCCGTACCCTAGAGAGGGCGTACCCAACACCGCCTCCATACTTTTGAACCAATCCTGAGAGGCGCTGGCACTCCATGATGGAGACCAACGAATCATCCACCACGAACAAGAAGCACGCGCTTAGCAGCCCCTGTCCCGTTCCCGCGTTGAACAACGTCGGGCTGTTGGGGAGAAAGCACAACGATGACATCAACTCAAAAAAGGCCGCCTCATACTTCTCCCTTTCCTTCGGCTTCTCGGCTGAGGCAACGTGGTGGGCCACCCGCTGTAGCATTCCGCTGAACGTCTCGTTGTTCCACCGATACCGCCGCTCAAAGATCTCCTTAGCTATGGGGGTAAGCTTAGTCACTTTTCTCTTGATACTAGATACACCTTGACTCCAGCCTCTTCTAGGAACTTTCTTCCACTCTGCTCATATTGATCATGCGCAAACACCGCCTTGATGCCTAGTACGACCAGCAGCTTAGCACACGGGAGGCAGGGCTCATAGCCGCTGATGTACAACTTGGCTCCTCTAAGTCGCTGGCTGTCAGCGTAGAGCAGGGCGTTGCACTCAGCGTGCAGTGTTCGGATGCAGTGACCCTCTACTAGCTCACACCCAACCTCATCACACTGCTTAGCGCCGCTAGGTGCGCCGTTGTAGCCAGTTGAGATGATGCGGTTTTCAGCGTCAACGAAGACCGCGCCGATCGCTTTGCGTGGGCAAGTTGCTCGGGTAGCAACCACGTCTGCTATGCGCAAGAAGTAGGTGTTCCAAGATGGTCGCTTGCTCGAGTAGAACGCCTTCACCTACTCGGTGGTGCCCTTACAACTGATGATCACATTCATATTCTATCCTACTCGGCCGGCAAGCCGGCCTTAGACTACCCAGACCCCGCCAACCCCGTGGCGTCACACACAGCAATACTTTCCGCTGCGTAGACACGTAGATTATACCGGAATTTTTCGCGACTTCGTGCCTAGCAGGGTCGTTCCTCCAGAAATTACGTCTGGTGAACTTGGATCCCCTCACCCTTATATATAAGGGGACGGGTCCGAAGGGTCTCTGATGCGCGCCAGGGGCACGCGTCGCGACCCGTTCCGGGTTATATCTTCGCCGCGCCCCCGCGTATCCCGGGCGTAAGAGGGGGGCACCAAGTGGTGCCTACCCATAGCGTCCCCTAAAGGGGACAGGAAAGGAGCCACCTAGTGGCAACCATCACCGACGACGTCGTCGTCGCATCGAACGGCACCCGCGTGGCGGGCACGGCAGCGCTCCAACTCGCCGAGTTGGACGGACCTCAGTTCCGCTCCCTGGTGGGTCGGATGGCGAAGCAGGGGCTGGGCCCGGTGGAGTACCGAGCGAGGGTCAGCGCCTTCGCGGAGATCCGCCGGGAGCTCAACGCCGCGAGGCCGGTGGTCAAGGCCCCCAAGGCGGCGGCTAAGGGCGGCAAGCGGGCTGCCTTTGGCGCCGGGATCCACGCCAAGGCCGTGGCCCGGGGCTACGTCAGTCCCTCACCTGAGAAGTGGGGCGGTGCCCACTGCTACGGCTGCGCCCTGGCTGGCTAGTCCACCGCCCTTGCCAGCGCTACCCAACCCCTAGTGAAAGGAAGAGCAGATGCCACTCTACCACATCACCCTCACCGTCGAGGACGACGTGTACCACCACTCGGTGTGGGGCCGAGACGAGGAGGAGGCGCTGGAGCGGGTCAAGGCCACTCAGGCCTACTCTCTCCAGACCGTCGTGGACTTCGAAAATACCGACGGCCCATTCTCCGAGGACCTCTCCTTCTACCGCATCGCCGCGGGGAACTGGAGAGGAGTGGACAGCTGGGGACTAGACTTCGACGTCGCTATCGAAGCCCAGACCTAGGGGTTTACAACACGGGAACCCAGTATCCCTCAGAGCCAATACAACCCCGCTGACGATAACGGCAGTAAAATGATCGTCTCCCTGTCTACCAGAGGGGGCGGAAAGGAGGAAATCGGCTCAGGAGAGGGGGGAACCAGACCCAGTAGGACCAACAAGGGCACCCCATACCCCCGGGTGGACTACCAGGTAGGAGAGGGGAAGTTAGGTATAGATGCCCCCACGGAGACGCAAGCGACGCGATCAACTGTACCATAATCCTGTCTACGGTGAGGAGGTGAGGTAGACCTATGAGCCCGACTACGGTTAAGTAGCCGAGGGACCATATCGGGGTTATTATCCATCCGCGGCTAGTAGTTTAGTACCGATAGGAAAGGACCAACCATGGACACCCAACGAGTAGACGCCAAGTCGGTGCAGGCGCGACGGGCTCGCAAGCGGGCTCGGGCGCATCGCCTCACCATGCGGCGCAGGGCTGGCCGACGTCAGCAGAAGGGATAGCCCCCGATGACCAACACAGGACTCACTCGTCTCCTTGCCGCCCTGGGCGAGGAGGACAACAACTTCAGCGGATGGATAGAGATCTTCCAATCCTCCAAGGTGGATGGTTCTCAGTTCCGCGCTTGCACACCAAACCTCCTCGGTGTACTCCTCTACGAGAAGGACGAGCCAACTGAGGCCTACTGGGAGTACAACAAGCTTCCTCAGCCGCTCGGGCTCATCAGCCTCATGGTGTGCTACGCCATCGGAGAGGGGCCACCATGCTGCTCTCACCCCAACCACAACATATATGGGTGCTTATCCGGTGGCTGCCCGTGCAGGAAAGGCTAAGTCATGGACCACATCCACGCCTTCCTCCTGCCCGCGCAGAACGGGATCAACCCCATCACCGAGCGTATCGAGGGACGCTGCCACTGTGGCGAGACCAAAGGACACAATGGACTTTGGGACGAGACGCAGCCGGGCAACTGGAGGGTAGCCCGCTCGA